>OBUQ01000545.1_pt1 | contig 25501 bp, 24 predicted proteins | sample 1494951 | NCBI WGS metagenome assembly OBUQ01 (sample SAMEA2579938, study PRJEB22360) | human gut metagenome | biome: human gut; feature: human-associated habitat; material: faeces | place: Denmark | collected 2008/2010
GCCGAAGCGCACCCTCGTCACCGGCTGCAACGGCCAGCTGGGCCGCGCGGTGCGCGCGCTCGCCGAGGAGCGCGGCGTCGCCAAGGACTTCGACTTCTGCGACATCGACACTTTCGACATGTCCGACCCGGACGCCTATTCGCAGTACGACTGGTCGCTCTACGGCGCCGTCATCAACTGCGGCGCCTACACGGCGGTCGACAGGGCCGAGACCCCCGAGGGCCGCGTGACCGCCTGGAAGGCCAACGCGACCGGCCCGGCCCTGCTCGCCCGCACCTGCGCCGGGCACGGCATCACCCTCGTCCACGTCTCCTCCGACTACGTCTTCGACGGCACGGCCGAGGTGCATGACGAGGACGAGCCGTTCTCCCCGCTGTCCGTCTACGGCCAGACCAAGGCCGCCGGCGACATCGCCGTGGCCGGCTGCCCCCGCCACTACATCATGCGCTCCAGCTGGGTCATCGGCGAGGGTCACAACTTCGTCAAGACCATGAAGGGGCTGTCCGACCGCGTCGCCGACCCCGAGGACAGGCTCACGCAGGTCACGGTCGTGGACGACCAGCTGGGCCGCCTGACCTTCACGCGCGACATGGCCGGGGCCATCTTCCACGTGCTGGGCTCGCACGCCCCCTACGGCACCTACGACTGCACCGGCTCCGGCGCCGTGAAGTCCTGGGCGGACATCGCCCGCGCCGTCTTCGAGGCCGCCAACGGCAACGGGGAGAGGGTCGTGCCGGTACCGACCGCCGACTACTACGCGAACGCCTCGGACCCCATCGCCCCGCGCCCGGTCCACTCCGCGCTCGACCTGTCCAGGCTCGAGGCCGCCGGCTTCCACATGCCCGACTGGGAGGAAGAGCTGGGGGAGTACCTCAAGGCTTTCGCCATACAGGATGGTGAAGCCTGATGTTTGGTCAATATGGTCCTTCCGAGACGTTTAAAAATGTGTGGGCGCTGCTTCTCACCAAGGTGTTGTTCCCTGGTGCGAGACTTGTCCGCCGCCCCTTTTACCTTCGTGGTGGCAAGTGTCGCTTCGTTTATGGTGAGGGCTTCACCTGTGGTTATTCTTGTCGTTTCGACCTTGCTGGTGACGGCACCCCTCTAATTGTTGGCAAGAACTGCAAGATAAACGATCGAGTTCATATCTCTGCGCATGAGAGTGTCGTTATCGGAGATAACGTGCTCATGGCTTCGAATATTTTTATATCTGATAACAGTCATGGGTCCTATGACGACGATCCCTCGTTGCCCGATATGGCGCCCGATGATCGAAAGATCGTTACTAAGCCCGTGCGCATTGGCAATAACGTGTGGATAGGCGAAGGTGCAGCGGTGATGCCTGGTGTGAGCATTGGAAACGGCGTGATTATCGGTACCAATGCGGTGGTGACTCATGACGTTCCCGACAACGTAATCGTTGCCGGGGTTCCCGCTAAACCCATTAAACGATTTGTCGGTGAGGGGTGGCTTCCCAGTGGAAAACGGTAAGACCCCAAAGGTAAGCATCGTCGTCCCCATGTATAACGTGGGCGAATGCGCCGCGGCTTGTCTTCGCTCCCTTATGGGCCAGACGTATAAAAATATAGAAATTTTGGTCGTTGATGACGGGGCGACCGACAATACGGCAGATATCTGTGTCCGTACCATTGCAGATGACGATCGCGTTAAGCTTGTGCACAAGGAGAACGGAGGCCTATCCTCCGCTCGAAACTTCGGCCTTGCCTGCGCCACAGGTGACTTCGTTACATTTGTGGACGGTGACGACGTTCTGGACGAGAGGGCTGTAGGACATATGGTTGCCCTTGCGCAGAAGACCGGTGCGCCCCTTGTCACATGTGAATATAAGAAAATTGATTCGACTGAAGACTTTGGTTGTCAAGAGATTGGTGAAGGCAAGATCGTTTCCGGCGACGAACTTCTTGGAATGTTGCTTCTGCTTAACGGTGAGTCCGGCTCTGCCTGCGCGAAGCTGTACGCTAGGGAACTATTCCCACTCCTTGCGTTTCCCGAGGGGCAACTGTTCGAGGACTTTGGCGTTGAAGCTACTGTCTTCTCTAGCGTTGATAAGGCTTGTATTTCTGGCGCAGAGCTTTATGGCTATCTTGCCCGCGAGGGTTCCATTACTACGAATAAGAAATACGAAGACAAACACCTTGAGGGCATGGAAGCGTCTTTGTCAACTGTGAGAGACGTGGTTGATGATAGACCTGAGTTGAAAGATGCGTTTGCTTGCTTTGAGGCTTTTTGCTCTCTTCGCGTTGCGTCGAGGCTGGATTTGAATAAATGCATCGACAGGCGCAAGGCTAAGGCTTATATCCTTAATGCGAGGAAACGCTGCAGGAAGGTCGCCGGCAACCCTCTTGCGAGCAAGACTTGGCGCATTCGCTGCGGGCTTTTTGCATCTTCGCCAGCACTTCATAATCTTGTATACAGCCTTTACGGCAACTTGACCGGAAAGGTCGTAGGATGATGGATACACTCGAGCTTAATTTGTCAAACTCGCATCGCATTGCTCCTCGCAAATCTGACGCCGGTGCATATAACAACGCCTATTTTCTCCTCGCCCTTCTATCATGCTTTCTCTTTCCTTTTGCTTCGATTTTCTTCATTATTCTTTATATTAGGTCCGAGAAGCATTCGAGTGTGGGCCTGGCGATTCTTGTTGGTCTTTGCTCTGGCGCAATTGCCTATGGGGTTAATACGACATTAATGGCTGACATTGATCGATATACCAACAGTCTGCCTATCTTTCGTGAGACATCATTTTGGGACCTCCTTTCAATCAAGGGTGTCTATTCCTCTGTGGGGTCTCATGGTTACAACCTTTTTGCTTGGATTGTTTCGAGATTTAATGATGACCATCTTCTGCGAAGCGCAGTTACAGCAACTTTTTACTCAGTCTTGGCCTTTATTGTTGACGATTATGCCGCGCTTCAGGGGTGGTCGTTTAGGAGGACTTGTGCCGCCCTTTTGATTTCAGTGGCAATCCCACCGTTTTTCAACGTTCTCTCTTATGCAAAAAGTACCCCGGCTTTTTCGTTGCTTCTGTTGGCACTCTATTTGGACTTTGGGAAGCGTACCGGGCCGGTTGTATTGATTTTGCTTTACGCCTTTGCCGCCTCTACTCATTCATCTGTTTTACCGGTGATAGCTTTAAGAGTTGTGCTGCTTTTCGTAAAAAATGAGATTGCCATTTACGGCATCAGTCTTGCATTACTTCCTTTATCAAATATGCTTTCCGCCGCCTTACCGGCCTCCTTCAGGACGATACCTGTTCTTTCTCTATTTATGAGCGCTTTGGATAAGTTTTCTGTATATAGCGAGTTCAGCGATTGGGGATGGGCCGCGGCATCTCAACATAGTGTGTTGCTTATGGGGTACCGATATTATTTTGAAGCTATCGCTGTTTTCTGCATCCTTTTGGTGTTTAGGCGTTACGACGTTTCTAAATCCGGTTTGCTTGTTTTTTCAGGCATTTGGTCTGCCCTATGCATTGCAGTTTCAGTATTTTTTGCCGCAGATGTTTTCTTTCGGTATGCGATGCCTTGCTCAACGTTGTTTGTCTTAGCTTCTTTGAGTCATAAGGATGATGCCGTAAATCTATTTATAGATATCGCACTTGCGATTATTGCGGTTATCGGTTTTGTCGTTCAGTGGGCTTATCTTGCAAGCGTCGCCGATATGTCCTGCTTTATTCTTCATGGTTTGTTCGGAGTTTAGTTTTGAGTTCTCAACACAAACATTTCTACAGCAATGTCGTTTGGCAGTACGGACTGCAGATTGTTAAGTACATTTTTCCCCTCATTACGCTGCCTTATCTGACTCGTGTGCTTCTGCCGGAGGGTTACGCGATCTACGCGTATGTTGTGTCGTTCATGACTTTCGCCCAGACTTTCGTCGATTTTGGCTTCAACCTTTCCGGTACTAAACGCATAGCAAAATCCGAGACTGTCGAAGAGGAGAACCGGGCTATCGGCGCTGTGACAGAGGCTCGCCTATTGCTTGGTGTAGTGACCGGCGCTGTCGTTGTTGTTGTGGCCTGGTTCATCCCCATTACTCATTCGAACATGCTATATACCATGCTTGCATTTGTTGCTGTATTCGGTAAGGCACTTGCTCCGGACTTTCTTTTCCAGGGACATGAAAACATGGGTCCATTGACGACTCGCTATTTTGTCTCGAAGGGTGTCTCTACTGCCTTGACGTTCGTCGTTGTCCATTCTATCGATGACATTCTGTGGATTCCTATTCTCGACATCCTTTCGAGCGTTATTGCCCTTGCCTGGTCTTTCATTTCCGCCAAGCGAATGTTCGGTACCACCATTACGTTCGTGCCCCTATGCGAGGCGCTTTCAGAGCTGAAGGTTTCCGCGCTCTATTGTTTCTCGAACATGGCCTCCGTCGTTTTTTCCGGTTTCACTACGCTTTTGATTGGTATCGTGATTACCAACAAGGCGATGATTTCCTACTGGTCCCTTGCTGTGACTGCAATTAATGCCATCCAGTCCCTTTATTCGCCAATTGTGAACAGTCTGTACCCCCATATGGTCAAGGGGAGTGACTACGGTTTTGCAAGGAAGTTGCTCCTAGTCTCTATACCCGTCCTGCTCATTGGCACCATCGCTTTCGCAGCACTTTCCGATGTAGTTATGCTCGTGCTCGGTGGCAAGGACTATCTATCAGGTTCCTGGGTTATCGCCTGGGCTTCACCCGTACTCGTGTTTTCCTTCTATGCAACGATGGTCGGCTGGCCGATTCTTGGCGCCTCTGGCAAAGTCACTGAGGTTACCTTCACCACAGTTGGATCTGCTGTATTTTGCATTGTTTCGCTTTTGACCGTGTCTGCAATAGGAGTCGCAAGTTTGCAGGTCATTTGCATCATCCGTTGCCTTACTGAGGCAATTATGTGCGTGAGTCGCATTTGGCTCGCGCGCGGATACTTGTTTCCGTCTCGAAGTGTTACCGCCGATTGCGAAAGGTAAGGAATAAGAAATGAAAAAGTGTGTCGGTATATTGTCACGCCATGCAGTGCCGAACTACGGTTCCATTCTGCAAGCATATGCCCTTCAGGATGCGTTCGCCTCAATGGGTATCAATGCTGAGTATGTTGACTACCGCATCCCCCGGGACTTTCCTTTAGCAGATGCCATGAGGACCTCTGGCGCGCTCGGTCCGATTCGTGCGATTCCAAAAGCGATTGGTGCCCGTAAGTTCGAGGCGATGAGGAGTGATTTGTTGAGGCAGAGCCGTAGGGTTACCGACTCAGAAGAGCTCGGTAAGCTTCTTGCGGAGTATCCTGTCCTTTGTGTGGGAGGCGACCAAGTGTGGAACATCATGTCTGATGGAAACATCGAGGGCGCCTACCTTTTGGAGAGTGCATCAGACGATGCCTACAAGTTCTCCTTCTCTTCCTCCTTTGGTAAAAATGGCCTCGATCCACGCGAACGCGAACGTGCCGCCAAAGCGTTTGCGCGCTTTGATAGGCTTTCAGTGCGCGAGGAAAGTGGGCAGAAAACTCTTGAGGAAATAGGACTTGAGGCGCAAACCGTTGTTGACCCCGTGCACCTGCTCTCAAAGGAGGCCTGGTTTGATCGTGTTGAGCCTCGTGCTCCCCGTGGGGTGAATGGGAAGTACTGCCTGATCTACAACCTGCATCCAAGCGATGCATTCGACCGCTATTCTGCTGCCGCATGCAAGTCACTCGGCCTCGAGGTCGTTAGCATTCGTCCGTCGCTTCGTAAGACGATGGGGAAGAATTTGTTCTACCCGTCGCTTCATGAATTCCTTTGGCTGTTTGACAATGCTACCTGCGTGCTCACGGACTCATTCCACGGGACTGCTTTTTCGTTGCTGTTCAATACGCCCTTTGTCGATATTCTGCCTGAGCAGTATGCGGAGCGTAACAAAGCAATTCTTTCTCGCTACGGGTTGGATTCCCGCATAAGCACGGAGCTTCAGCCAGAAGAGCTTTGCCTCAACGATTTTGATTGGGCGGGCGTCAATGAGTCACTTGCCGTCAACCGTGAGTCCTCCTTGGAGTTCCTTTGTGACACCGTTGGCGAGTTCTCCGCCTGTCTTGCTCGCTAGAATAATGAATGGAAGGTCGTATTTTGAGTCAGCCATCTGTTTCCATCATCGTCGCTGTTTACAAATCTGAACAATTTCTGCCGAAGCTTCTTCATTCCTTTGAGGTTCAAACCCATAAGAATCTCCAGATTATTCTCGTTGACGATGGTTCTCCCGATGACAGCGGTCGCATCTGTGATGACTATGCTACACGTGACCCTAGGGCTATTGTTATTCACAAGCCTAATGGCGGCACTTGCTCCGCTAGGAATGCGGGACTTGGTGTCGCGACGGGTGACTATCTCATGATTGTGGACGGTGACGACTGGCTGGAGCCCGATTGCGTCGAATATTTGGTCGACTTGGCAGAGAACACCGGCTCCGACATGTCCTACTCGGTGAATCTCTTTACAACGCGCGATAGGGAGCAGATTGTTGAGGATGTCCGAGAGACTTGGTCGGCAGAGCGCGCTACCTCTGCCATCATCTATCCCTTTATGAGACTAGGGCCTTGGAATAAGTTGTACAAACGCTCCGTAGTTGTCGACAACAATATTTCGTTTTCCGTTCCTTGGTTCGGCGAGGGTCTGTACTTTGCTACCGAGGTTGCACAGCACTCTAATCATGTGGGCGTCGGTAGACGTAAGGTTTACAACTACCGTTTGAATAACATGGGTAGCGGTCTTACCAACTACAACGTTCAAAATGGCAAGAACGCCCTTGGAAATATTAAATTCATTAAAGAGAACTTGACTCTGGACACTCCGATGGTTCGCCACGCATGCGATTGGCATATCTGGCGAAACTACGAGTTCCTACTCACTCAGATAATAGGTGCGGATGAAATGGACTCCGAAGGTGAACTCGTGAAAGAATGTACGGCGTACGTTAGGAAGAACTGGCTGTCCGTGTTCAAGAACAGCGAGGTCGGCCGTTCCGAGAAAGTAAAGATTGCATGCTGCGGCATGGCACCCGTGCTTTACGCGAAGCTGGTCATAGATCGAAATCGGAAGGGGCTCGAGGCCGATAAAGGCAAGTTCATGGATGTCGAGGAGTAGGTGCATGGCGAATTTAAAGCACGCAATCAAGCAGGGCATCGTCGCTCTCAAAGCCAAGAATATACAGCCTGTGATGCAGACCGTCGGCGATGAATGCTTGCTCAAGGGGAAGACCGCCCTCGTAGTGGGAGGCTCAGGCGGTATCGGCAAGGCGGTCGCCAAGGCGTTCCTGAAGAACGGCGCGAATGTTGTCATCGCCGGCACTAGGCGCGCGAAGGTCGACAAGGTGGTGTTAGAGCTTGGCGGGAATTGCGCCGGGGTTGTTGTCGACCTTGCCGAGCCAGACACCTTTTCGAAAGTCATCGACGAGGCGGTGGCATTCTACGGCCCCATCAATATCCTAGTCAATTCTGCCGGCGTTCACACCGAGGACGTCTCCATGGGCGGGTTTCTCGATTTTTCAGTTGAGGAATACGATCGCATCTTGGACATCAACCTGCGCGGCGTCTACTTCATGGTGCAGTCTGTTGCAAAGCGCATGATTTCCGATAAGGTCAGTAATGGGCATATCCTTATCGTCTCGTCCTCGGCCGGCAACGAGCCCGCATGGTCTCCCTACCGCGTGTCGAAGTGGGGCCTGAAGGGCATCACTGAGGGCATGGCATCCGCCCTGGTTCCTCATGGCATTGTAGTCAACGCGATTGCGCCCGGCAGTACGGCGACTCCTCTTCTTGGCGTCGAGAAGGGCGACAGCATCTCCGCTGAGGACAACAGGCTTGGCAGGTTCGCCATGCCCGAGGAGATCGCAGAGTTCGCCGTGATGTTGGCCAGCCCCATGGGCGACATGGTCGTTGGTGACACTTTGTACGTCTCCGGTGGCCGTGGGGTCTGTGATATCCGGTAGCGGCTTTGCGGGCGCTTTAAAGTATGAGATCGCCTTTACCGCAGAAGCAGCCTGACTGCCTCGGAGGCTTGCGTCGAACCGTCTTCGAGGGAGACTAAGCATCGGAACAGCCTCTTTGCCAAGCCTTCGGTTGCAATGAAACTCATGGTGCAACTTTTCGAGGTGACACCTCCGATTGCGGTGTTGTACCAGGTCCTGCCTCCGTTGTCAGAACATTGCCATTGAAATGCGGCCGCGTGCTCAGCGTCGATTGAGAACGAGGCCTCAATTCCTACGCTCGTTGCGCAGTCTTTCGGCTGCGTGGTGATCCTCTCTTTATTCGATAATAACGAGAGTTTGGCGTTTTGAGTCGCAGCTGTTGTTCCATCCTGGAAGGTGACAACGCACCTGTAGAGACGTTTCGCAAGTGCGGCACTGGCGGTGAACCGCAGCGTAGGCAGCTTTGAGGCGGCATTGCCAATCCCGGTGTCGTACCAGCCCTTCCCATCATTGTCGGAACATTGCCACTGGTACGAGATGGCACCTAGGGCTCGCACGGAGAAAGACACTTCGGATCCAGTCGAGGCGGCCGTGTCTCGCGGTTGCCCGGTTATTTGGTTAGCGCTTAGTTTTAGTTGCGCAGTGTTTGAAGCCGAGCTAGTCCCATCAGGGAAGAATGCCAAGCATCTATAGCGGCGTTTTGACAATCCCGTACTTGCAGTGAACTCGATTCTCGCCTGCGTGGAAGTCTCACCTCCGATTCCTGTGTTGTACCATGTTCTGCCCTCATTGTCGGAGCATTGCCACTGGAACGAAGTAGCCCGCTCTGCTTCGATGGCGAAGAACGCTGTTGACCCTGCGGTAGTTGTGCAGTCTTCGGGCTGGGAGCTGATGGCGTATCGGGCGACAAGGACGAGGCGTGCGGGCTCGCTTGCGAGGGTGCTGCTGTTCGGGAACGAGACTAGGCAGCGGTAGAGCCTCTTCGCGAGCTGGGCATTGGATGCAAACCTCAGGGTTTTCTGCCTGGAAGTTTCGCCGCCTATACCCGTGTTGTACCAACTCGAACCTCCGTTGTCGGAGCATTGCCATTGGAACGATGTCGCGCTTGGTGCCGTTACGGTGAATTCGGCTTGGGCTCCGCTGTATAATTCACAGTCCTTCGGCATGGTTGTTATGGCGTACGTGGTCTCATAGCTTGCCATGAAGTCGTACTTGGCGCTCCATTTGCTGTTCGATTCTTTTGTGACGCTAGATGCTGCCATAAGCTCAACTTTTGCGCCATCAGTCTTCCACTCCCTCAGATTCATCGCATAAGCAACAATCCCATTCTGAATTCCCGAGATGCTCGGCGGGAACGACTGGTTATCAGCATCAATAGAAAAGCTTTCTGCCTTAGCATCCAAGTTCTGCTGAATACGGTCGGCATACTTTTCGGCCCATTCATCAGCCTTGCCGTTTCGCACAAAGTAATTGTTGGACAGGTCGGTTGAACGATAGGCGTAGTCGGCCTTTTGATAGTTTGCCGTGTGGTCGGAGTGGGCGATTGCCATGAGCTCGTCGGTCAGGCCAAAGTACAGATGGCGCTGGTCCAGGTCTCCGTACCAGTTGTCGCTGGTGTCGTCCCAGGTTAGGTCCATCTGGCACCATTTGCCGTCGATCTTTACGGCGTTCCAGGTGTGGCCGTTGCCGGTGATGCGGCCGTTGGCGATGCCCGCTGCGTCAAGGAGCTTGGAGTAGATGCGCTGGTAGCTCTCGCAGGTGCCCTGGTGGCGCGTGAGGCCGCTTTCGGCCGAGCACCAGTTGAGGTTGTGGTCATACTCCAGCTGGTCGAGCGTCCAGTCGTGGAACCACAGCGCCATGTCGTATTCCGAGCCGTCTGTCTCTTGCCTGCACTGGGCAACGGCATTGTTGACGATCTGCGTGACGCTTGGGCGGGCGGCGTCGTTTACGGTTACCTCCGCCGTGGTGCGCAGGTAGTAGATCCCCTTGTCGTTTTGGGGGTCGTTTCTGTCGTTGTCCATAAAGTTGAAGTAGATGCGGTACGTGCCCGATGCCGTGAAGTCAAAGGTAAGGTCGTGGCCCGTGGTGCCCAGGCTGTAGTAGCTGGCCCATGCCTGGCGCGACGGGTCGCAGACGCTTTCCTGGCTGCCGCCGTCCCAATAGGTGGGCACGTCCATGCGCGCCTTGACCTGGGACGAGCCGTTGGTTTGGGTTACGTGGAAGGTCGTCGCGGTGCCCGCGGGGGCGTCGTTCCACGAGACGGTGAAGGTGACGCCGTTTTGGGTTGCCGTGGCGGAGTGGGCGTAGCCGGTTTGTGACGTGGTGGAGATGGCCTCGGGCGTGGGGTTGGTCTGGGCGAGGAGGGATGGGGCGGGGGCTGTGGTGGCCGTGCCGGTTGCGGCGGCGGTGTCGGGCGTGGCGGTGTCTGTGGCGTTGGCGTCCGCGGGGTCGGTCTGACTGGTGCCGGTGGATGTTGCGGTGCTGTCCTCTGCGGTATCTGCTGCCGCGATTGTGTTGGTGTTGTCTTCGGCCTTGCTTGTGTCGCTGTTCGTGGCGGCGTCGGCTTGCGTCTGCTGCTCGGCGGTTTCTTGAGGCTGAATCGCCTCCGCAATGGCCGCCATAGGCATCGTCGCGCCGACCATGGACGTGCACGCGATCGCGCAGAGCAGGTAGTAAAGGGGTCGTTTCATAGCGGAGCCTCTCGGTGAGCAGCCAATAGGGTCCGAAGGCAGCTTCAGGCCAGCACTCCGCACATATTATGTTGGGTTTATTTTACGGGAACCCCAGTCAACATCAGCGATCTTTCTGGGGAATGTTGGGGAGGGGTTGGAGCGCCATAGAGGACGGAGCCGTGTAGGGAAATGTCGTCTCCAGAATCGATATCCCAATTTAGCAGCCGCTCAAAGCGGTCGTACCGCACGATGCCGATCCAGCCGTCGGAACACCTGAACTCCTCGACCATTCGCTTGGTAATCACGACAGCGTTGTCAACGATGTCGCTCTCCCGCACCGTGAACATGCAGTAGATCGGTAAGGGCCAATGGGCGTAGACGCCCACGCCGTACGCCAGAGACGCTTCTAGCGGATCGCCCTGCTCTCCAGGCAAACCGTGGTAGTAGTCGGCGGCGTTCATATAGAGGCGCCCATCAGGTCGTCGATGTACTCCTCTTGGGGAGCGAACTTCAGTAGGTAGATGATGTCGTCTATTGGCATGGCGAGTCCTCTCGTTGCTTGACGTGCGCCAGGCCGCGTCGTATGCTCCGGGGTGTTGGCTGTCAAGATAAGGGCGGCTTCTCAAACCTGCGTGCCGGATTGGGTGATGTCGTGATAGTTGCCGTAGTGCCCAATCCGAAGTGGATCGTCTTGACGTTGAAGAACCTGGAATGCGGCTGATTCGACTATCCTCTCGCTTGTGGGCGAGGATGCGTGCGACCACCCTGTCATAAGCGAGTCGATATTTCGTGAACGCGGTTCGTAAAGTAAAATAACTCAGAAGTGGTCTAGTGGTCGATGACGTTTGGGGCATTATGAAACCCACGTTTCAAGACATGCGTTCTGCTTTACAAGCGCAGCGCATGAAAGTTAGTTTTGATACTTACGATCTTACATGCGATGAGCTAACAAGAAGGATTTTGAAAAAGAGAATCGATATTGCTCCTGAGTACCAGAGGCAGTTTCGGTGGGACGATGAGAGACAGTCTGGCCTTATAGAGTCGGTTCTGCTGGGAATTCCGGTTCCAAATTTATTTATGGCAACTTCTTCTACTCCAGATGAGGCTGTTGTTTGGGAAGTTGTGGACGGACTTCAGCGTAGCCTCTCGATTGTCAATTTTATTCTTGAAGGGGAACAGCGCGAGGAGTTGGGCTTGAAGGCTCCTCTATGTCTTAAGGGATTAAGCAAGCTGCCCGAGCTTAATGGATGCTGCTTTTCGGATTTGCCAGAAGACATGCGCTCGATTTTTCTCGATCGCCCAATAAAGGTAACGGTTCTGAATGACAAAAGCGATCGTCAGGTCCGTTTCGACCTCTTTGAGCGCCTGAATACGGGAGGCATATCATTGACATCTCAAGAGGTGCGATCCTGTATCTATCGCGGAGTTTTTCTCGATTTAATTAATGAACTGTCATCCAATGCTGATTTTCGAACTGTTGTTGTTGTCCCCAAAAACCGCCAGTCGGATGGTAGTCTTCAGGAATATGTCCTCAGGTTTTTTGCTTATTTAAACGGTGTAGAGGGTTTTAAACACTCGGTTAAAGAGTTCCTTAACTCCTTTATCGAGAAGGGCAATCAATACGATGAGGAGCTGCTTGATGAATATAGAGATGAATTCAATCGGGTTATGAATTATCTTGCTCGGTGTTTTCCGAATGGGTTGAAGCGGGGCGGAAAGGGATCAACTTCTGCTAACGTGTTTGAGGGAGTCTCTGTTGGGGCTGCGCAGGCTCTCAGAGTATGTCCCCAGCTTGAGGTGTGCAGTAAAAACAACTGGATCGATTCTAAGGCTTTTCGTGGGTATACGACGTCTGCAACTAATTCGCTTCCTAAGGTAAAGGGGCGGATTGCTTATGCAAAAGAGGCTTTTTTGAATCATGGATACATTGAGCCTTAAACCTCAGATCGATCTATTTGAACAGTCCATGTCGGAACTTGAGCTGCTTTTGAGGTCCGCTAATATTTTCGAACAGATCGGCGATAGAGAATCGAATCCCTCTCCTGATGATATTCTGGTAAAGACGGCTAAAGGTATTTCCTTTGTATTTCTTTTTTCGGCCTATGAGCAGCTACTCAAAGGGACTGTTCGAGCTGTTCTTGAGACGGCCAATTCTTATAGGGGAAAATTGAAAAACATGCAGGATGGGTTTATAGCAGCAGCCTTAAATTCATCCTTTCGGTCATATGCTGATGCGTCTAATGTAAAAACCAAAATTGGTAACGCCAGGGACGTTCGGTCTTTACTCGACTCTTGTGTTCGCGATTTGAAGTTCACTGATTATTTTCCAGATGACGGGAGCTATATGAAGTCGACCCAGGTTAGGACTATCTGTTATTTATTTGATTTGGGGGACCCCGCGCCAATTTTGGGAAGAGCTTGGAGTCATATCGATGACTTCCAATACAAAAGAAATGAAATCGCCCATGGCTCAGTCTTGCCTTCGAAAATTGGCGAAAACTATTCTGCTTTAGAGATTGAGTCGTTTTACTCGGAATGGAGATGCAGCTGGGTCGCCTTTGCCGAGCATATTGAAAAGGAGAGTTTAAATCCGAGATTCTGGACCAGGCGATAGCCGGTGTCGTATGGGTAAGCGGATTTGGCGGAGCCTGCGATGGGTGTTTCGGGCTTAGATATAGTAAACGGGGTATTCATAAACAATGCTAGATATCCACCTTGACTCCAGAGATTTGTTTAGCTGGCGGCTTATCATCGACGAGGGCCTATTCATTGGTCGTATGGTGAGACATGCAGAACAATTTCCCAATGAGGCAATCGCTCTTGATATCACGGCGCTTCCGTTCGTAGCGGTTGCTGTGCACGATGCGATTCCTTTCATTAATAAGAAGCTCGGTTTTCATATTCCCGTAGAAGATCTACGCGTAACTCGTATTCGGCATATGACAAAGTCTCTCAGCTCGAACAAAATGAGCTTCTATGATTATCTTTCGGAAACCCGAGCCGTAATAGATCAACTCAATAAGCAATTCTCTGGTGGTCCCTTTCCAAAGCTTCTCAATAGGTTTCGAAACAATATCGGAATCACCTATTACGGTGAACTTCCCTGTTATGCAACCTTTTCTTCCATTCATCTCTTTACCAAGGACTCATCGGAGCTTCTCGGTTCAAGCGCCACTAGCTTTCCGTATGAAATCGGATACCATTCGGCGTTTTCTGGTAGCTTTTTATATCGTTTTTCTCAATCGTATTATGCAGATCGGTCTGTTTTTGATGTTTCAGCCTTTGAAACTCGTTCGAATGATCGCCGATTCGAAGATTTGGTCAAAAAGGTAAAAATCATTGGATGCAAGGACGACGTGATTTTCTTTTTTCTTTCTGAGCTCCTTATGCTGCTTGTATCAGTTGATGTTTTGTTTGAAGCAGGATTCTTTACTGACGCGGTTTTTATTAAGTATTCCTGTTTGAGTTTGGACCATGTCGCAAGGGCTCTTCAGATATTTACTACCTTTGCAAGGACCCATGCGGAGCTTGATCTTTGTACGAACAGGTTTCTGTCTGAAGTCGAGAGGCTTATTTCGAGAGAAGATAAGAGATGGATTAAGCGCGCTCATCCTTTGCGAAACGCATTCATGCACTACGACTTTTCGGAGAAGCTTGTGTCTGATCCTTCCGGTTGCTCCTCCTCGTGGTCAATACTCGATATAGCCTGTAATAACCAGATGGGATTGGATTTGCAAGGGTTTAAAACCGAACTTATGGCTGTTCGCTCCAAGCTGGAACGCTCGCTTTGTGAGTTAATCGCCTTTCCAAGATTTGATCCGTTAAAGGTGCCTTGGGGTATGTAAGGCGCGGATGCCATTGCTAACAGCGTTGTCTGTATCGATGGTTTTCCCGTCGACGCCGTGTGCGCCGTCTCGCAATAAACAGCGGTGTTCAAGCGGACAAATATTCTTTTTAGTGTTGTTGCTATCTCGCCTTGAGCAATTCTACTCGTGTGATGGCGTTAAAGAAGGGCTTGAAATATGTACGATCTCGATAACCGTATCGATTTAATGCGATTGCATTCTGACTATCGAAAGCTGTGCGGTTCTGATGGAAGGGGTCGAGCCGCACTCATAGAGCTTTTCAATAGGGAAAAAATTACGGGGTGGCACGCGACTAGGGTGCTCTCGGAAGAAGAAATAAGGCACGGGGGACTCAAAGCATATTCAAAAACTGAGACGATTGATCGGTTTCGCAGTTTATACGATATCGTTGGGCTAGATTCAAACAGGATTGATGCGGTTCTTCGGATAGCGAAGCATTATTTAGACGAACATCCTCGTCGGAGCAACCATGTATGTTTCTATCTGCTTGAGTCTATGAGCAACCGTTATTCGAAATATTCAGCGACTTTGGGTGGGGAAACGTTTAGGTGGTCGGTGGAGGGCGGTTTAGGGCCTGGTGCGGGTGAGAGGCTGACGGAAATGGGAATTCCGATCAGGGTGAAATTTGCCTTTAATTTTAATCGTATCCAGCCTTATGCTCAGGATCCAATTATGTCAAAGTTTGTAAAGGCGCTTGACGGTTTTTCCGATGCTGATCAGCTCTCGCTTGAGGTTGATGGGGCTATTGAAGGTTCGATTGCTCCGCAGGACATCTTAGTGATCGAGCCGCAGTCGGAACAGGTTCATGAAGGATTTCTGCTCTCCTAATTTGAATTGACCCCTTGGAGTCCAGGGGATAAAGTAAATATAGCGGTATTGACGTAGTCAACCTACGGGCCTACGTCCTGCGGAGAGACGGCTGTTCTTATGGATGGCCGTCTCTCTTCATTTAAGGAGTTGGTATGTCTGATAAGCCCTTTTTGACTATCGATGAGCAAGTTCGACTTCTTGAATCTCGCGGTTTGGATGTCGATGAGGATACTGGTCCCACTCTGATGCGTGAGGGCTACTACTCAATTGTCAATGGCTATAAGGATCCATTTCTCGATACTGGCAAGAGTAGAGAGTCTGGCGAAGATCGGTATCTTGAGGGCATATCGTTTTCGGATTTATATACTCTGTTCACTTTTGATAGAGAGCTAAGGTCTCTTACGTTTCGATATTTGATTTTGGCTGAGGCTAAAATCAAGACTGCGGTCGCCTATGCTTTTTCGAATGCCCACCGAGCTCCCGAAGCGTATCTTCTCCAGTCAAATTATTGCGATGAAAATGAATTTGCTAGCGCCGGGAAAAATGGGGCCAATTTCGCGCAAGAGATTGCTGGCCTTACGTCGGTTTTGGGTCGTAGGGTATCTAATAGCAAATCAGATTTCATCGCTCATTACCGAAATTCATATGGTGCGGTGCCCATTTGGGTGCTGGTGAACGACCTGACTTTTGGGAACATCGAACATTTCTATAACTTAATGAAGCCCAAGGATAAGTCTGCGGTTTGCAAAATGATTGTGGACTCGACGGGTAGGACCGGATCACACAAGCTCGGGTTTTTCAGTGTGGATGACGCGAGGGTTTCGATTGAGGTCCTCGTTAAATTCCGCAATGTTTGCGCCCATGATGAGAGGCTTTATTGCGCCAAGGTCGGTGGGCGCAAAAACGTCAACTACATTCGAATGGTTTGGATGCTTGAGCGCTATCTGACCGAGAATGAGTTCAAACGGTTCATTAAGGAACTCACTGAGCTTCTTATGAGATATGTTGAGACGTATGCGATTAAGCACGTGTTAAACCAGATCGGTTTTGTCGAACTGCTGCAAAAGACGTCAGGCGGAAGCTTATTTGAATAGCTGGTTCGCTGCTGATGTTTGGTGCTGGTCCAGGTCTCCGTACCAGTTGAGGCTGTGGTCGTACTCCAGCTGCTCGAGCGTCCAGTCGTGGAGCCACAGCGCCATGTCGTATTCCGAGCCGTTTGTCTCTTGCCTGCACAGGTCCACGGCGCTGTTGACGATCTGCGCGACGCTCGGGCGGGCGGCGTCGTTTACGGTTACCTCCGCCGTGGTGCGCAGGTAGTAGATCCCCTTGTCGTTTTGGGGGTCGTTTCTGTCGTTGTCCGTAAAGTAGAAGTGGATGCGGTACGTGCCCGACGCCGTGAAGTCGAAGGTGAAGTCGTGGCCCGCGGTGCCCAGGCTGTGGTAGCTGGACCATGCCTGGCGCGACGGGTCGCAGACGCTTTCCTGGCCGCCGCCGTCCCAGTAGGTGGGCACGTCCATGCGCGCCTTGGCCTGGGACGAGCCGTCGGCCTGGGTTACGTGGAAGGTCGTCGCGGTGCCCGCGGGGGCGTCGTTCCACCAGACGGTGAAGGTGACGCCGTTTTGGGTTGCGGTAGTGGAGTGGGCGTAGCCGGTTTGTGACGTGGCGGAGATCGCGGCGGGCGCGGGGGTGGCTTGGGCTCGGAGGGATGGGGTGGGGGTGCCGGTTGCGGCGGTGGTGCCGGGCATGGCGGTGTCTGTGGCGTTGGCGTCCGCGGTGTCGGTCTGGCTGGTGCCGGTGGATGTTGCGGTGCTGTCCTCTACTGTATCCGCTGTCGCATTTGTGTTGGTGCCGTCTTCGGCCTTGCCTGTGCCGCTGCTCGTGGCGTCGGCTTGTGCCTGCTGCTCGGCTGTTGCTTGAGGCTGAATCGCCTCTGCAATGGCCGCCATAGGCATCGTCGCGCCGACCATGGACGTGCACGCGATCGCGCAGAGCAGGTAGTAAAGGGGTCGTTTCATAGCGGAGCCTCTCGGTGAGCAGCCAATAGGGTCCGAAGGCAGCTTCAGGCCAGCACTCCGCACATATTATGTTGGGTTTATTTTACGGGAACCCCAGTCAACATCAGCGATCTTTCTGGGGAATGTTGGGGGGAGGGGGAGGGAGTTGGTCCTCGGCCTCGCTGTGCGCTGATGTCTTTGCCCTCAACGATGTGCCCGTCGGCGAGGAGCGCGAAGCGACCAATCTGAACAATGACAATCCACCCGTCTGTGCATCCAAACTCCTGGATTATGCACATCGGGATTTTCACGGTCTTGTCGGTGATATTGTCTCGCGGACCGTGTGCATGCATTAGCGTGCATGCATTAGATGGAGGAGTCCTTGTATCCGTAGAGGCGCACCAGCATTTTCGATGCGACCGCCGTCAAGACAATTGGGTGTGCATCAAGGCGCTGTTAACTGCATGAGCCGATTTCTTATAACCTGTTTAAGCAAAGCAAGAATGGGGAATAAAGCTAACTGCCCATCGCGAACTGGCGATGGGGTACGCTACTGCCGTCAATATCGCAAACGACGAAATTCCGACGTTCGCAACATTGACACCAGCGTTGCCTGCTGCTAGCTGGATAAGAGCCTCGATGGTCATAAGTACCAATTCCTCGCTTTCGTCTAGTATGCCATAGGCAAGCATTGTTTTAGGTGGCCGCGAAAGCGTTGGTTGCACTTGCTGCGCCTTTGATTAGCCTGTCCGGGGAGGGTTAGCCGCCGCTTGTTGATCCGGACAGGTTGATTTATTTGGGGGGTATTTTGGCCGAGTTCGATATCGCTCGTATTCCTCGATATAGTTCCAAAAGTTCATATGCCCATTTCGATCATAGGGCCTCTTTTGCCGAAGTTCAGGCCAAGATTTTAGATTCAGGGTACGTTTCTCATCATGCGTTCTACCCTCTTATTTCCAACGAGATCATTACTGTTCGGTATCGTGGAGGTAAGCGAAGCTGCAAAGTTCGCAATATCGCTTATGCCTCGCATTTCGATCACCGCGTCTTCCAGTACTACTCTTATCTGTGGTCGGACTTATATAACAAGAAGGCTATTGCCGAAGAGTTTAATGAGGTTGCCGTAGCGTACCGCTCTTCGCTTTCATCAGACAGCGCCGTAACTGCTGGCAGCAATATTTCCTCAGCTAAAAAGGCATTCGACTATATGCGTGAGCAAGATTCGGCTTTTGTGCTTACGGGTGATTTCGAGAGCTTCTTCGACAACCTAAATCATGCCCATCTAATAGCGTCGTTGCGTTCGTTGTTTCCCAGTGGACGCTTGCCGGACGATCACTATCAAGTTATTAAAAATATCCTTCGCTATTCGTGCTGGCCTATTGCTGATTTGGCTGCTCGACATGAATTTCCATGGCCAGTAATCGATCCTACTCGGGAGAAAATGATCAATGAAGCGGCTATCGAACTTCGGTTCAAGTCTATTCGTGAACTTAATAAGCTGGATGTTATCTTGCCAAGGTCTGAGTTTCTTGCAAACAAAAGTAAAGTCATCACCAGGCCGTGGCGGCGAACGGGTGTTGATCTCGGCATTCCTCAGGGTCTTGCTGCAAGTGGAGTGCTCGCTAACATCTATATGACCGATATCGATATGAAGGTCAGGCTTGCCGTTGAACGGGTTGGTGGCTTGTATCTTCGTTATTGCGATGACTTTATTATTGCCGTTCCAAAATCTGGCTTTGATGCACTTGTAGAGGCAATCAATCTAATGGCCGATGTCGATTCCGTTAAACTGCAATCTGAGAAAACCAAGGTGTTCCGGGTTGATGGCAACGGAGTTGCTCAGCTTGATTTTGAAAGCGTTTGCGCGGGTGAGGTTCTTTCGTATTCCGGTGCACATCCGGCGCAGAAAGTCAGTTTCCTGGGGTTTGACTTTGACGGGCGCATTGTAAGACTTCGACAGTCTACGGTTGGAAAGTACCACAAACGTCTCCGTGAGGCGGCCACTGCGATTGCGCGTTCTAATGAGGGGGAGGGGAGACACGCATCAAAAAAGCGCGTCTCCGCTCTATATCAACATTATTCACCACTCGGTATTAAGGGAAGAAGGCTATGCCCCTCGGGTGGTGCTGACCCTTCTGCATTTTCTCGCTATGGGAACTTTCTTTCCTACGTAGCGAGAGCCCAAAAGGCGTTTCCAAATGATCCGATTGCCCCCGACGAGGCTAAGATTTATAGGAAGATAAAGCGCCTGAGTGCTCTTTAGACGATAGTTATAATGCCAGATCACTCATAGTCAGAAATACTTAGTCGATATCGGCCAATTCCAATCATCAGGTAATAACCGATGTGTCTTCTTCCCGTCGCGACACGATGTCTCTGGAGCTCGTGTCCATAACATCAGAATGATATGACAAGAGACGCTCCGCGTATCCAGTCAACGATGCTGACGCCGTCATTTTTTATACGAGCATTAGTTATCATCTAGAGAGATTTTTTGGCATGCTTGTTGAATTTCCTCATCGCCTTTTTGTAAGCCTTTGGATGATTGAGATAATAAGTTGCTTTAGCTTTTATTTTCTCTTGATCGGGCTCGTAAGGTAATACTGCTCCGCATCGAGAGCAAAACCAGTTCGGGGTTCCGAACGGCGTGTAAAAGAGTGAATTAACTTGAAAGCTATTATCGCGACGAGGTATTAAATCCATATGTGGGCAGTAGCTCTGTGCTAACTTTCGGTGTCGTTTTTTGCGGCTTTCAATAAATTCGTTGATATCGAATTTAACGCCAAAATGTAAGATTGCGATTATTGCAAGAGCGAGTATTACAAAGAGAAAGAATGGCACTCCGCATTTCTCTATCAATAATTTTGAAACAGAGTCGCTCATTTCATACTCCTTTATGTTGCACAGATCGTGTCGAAAATGCTGGTGTTAAGGTGGCGCCCTAGCACAGTTTAATGAAAGAACGGCCTTCGTCCTGGAATCTGAAATCACCTCAACAACAGGTTCAAGGAAAGGGATGAAGACCGTTACGGAAACCTTACCAGACTTGACACCGGACATGCTTGCCATGCCCCGGTCCGAAGACGGCGCCATCGACATACAGAAGTTGCTGCGAAGGCTCGCCGATTAGGTCGTGAACGCCGTGATGGACGCCGAGGCCGACCGAGTGTGCGGCGTCGGAGCGAACAGCCGCGACGGCTACTGCGAGCGCAGCCTCCCCACCTGCATCAGCACGCTGACACTGCGCATCCCGAAGCTGCGCTCCAGCAGCATCTTCCCTGGGGACGTACTCGAGCGCTACTGGTGCAACGACAGTGCCCTAGTGGCCGTCGTGGCCGAGATGTGCGCCACCGGCACGAGCGCCCGCAAAATTTGTTTCAGTTGCGGCGTATCAAAAGAGTCTCTTTTGATAGAGGAGACTGTTGGCAAGATCCAGGCGGCCTTTAGTCTACACGTGTCGCGCCGGGGCAGCGTACTGGTTATCTTTGAAGACCCGTTCACTTTGGTGATGTGCGGGTACATATTTCAGCAATAGACTTTAATCGTTAGCATTTGGTTGGTTCCCAGCTGTTTTGGAGGTTGCTTATGGATTTGTCATCCATGTTCGATGGCTTGGGCTCTTCGGTGATTGCGGCTATTGCCGGAGCCGTCGTGACCGCCCTGTTTAGTATCCCAATCAGTTATAAGGCTGGACAGAGGTCTGTCAAACAGTCTCAGAAGGCCGGTAAAAGCTCAAAGCAGATTCAGATTGGTGTCGTAAATGAACGCAACGACAACTAAGCAAATCCAAAAGGCTGGAGACAATTCGAATCAGGTGCAAGCGCAGACGGTTGTTCAGAACATCGGGATATCTGAAGAGCGAGTTCATTGCATTGTGAGCGATGAATGTGATAAGACTATTGAATCTTGCATGCAAGAGTCAAAGCTCCTTGTTGAACAAAGGCTGAGTAGTTTTAAAGACGAGCTGTATCGCGTCTTCGGGGAACAATTGCGACTATTTGACTCGCTTCGTGAGCCCTCGTGTGTGGCAACATTAGGTGCGGCCACAAATGTAGCTGCTAGGACAAGCGCTGCTTCCGATTATCAGATGCTGGCTGAGCTATTAGTCAAACGCTTCGAGTCACCATCAGATCGTCATATCGCCACCGGAATAACTAAGGCAATCGAAATTGTCGAGTTTCTTACTGATGAGGAGCTCGCGGGGTTGACGACACTGCATGCTGCGCGAGCCTTCACGCCAACGAGTGGCAATATTAAGATTGGTATTGAGTCTTTAGCTGGCCTGTTTGACGCTCTCCCGTTGGACCATCTTCCTAGCGGTCAAGATTGGATAGATGACTTGGATATCCTTGGTGCCGCTAGATTCTCATCAATCGCGTCATTGGTGCCGTATCTCGAGTTTCAGTTTAGCCAGCTGGAGGGATATACCGTTTGCGGTGTTAAAGCTGGTTCTGGTGAAGAAGCCGATGCGCTGGATAAACTTTCAGGAGCAGGTTTGTCCGCCGAATTGCTTGTTGAACATGAATTGAATCCTGGATATAAGCGTTTGCCTCTTAGGGATATAGACAATTTTGAAAACCTAACTCTTTATTCACCCTCCGACCCCTCGGTACCGAGTGAGGGTCTCAATGATGGTCAAATTGAAGTATTCCGCTATGTTTGTAATTTGAGTCAAGATCATTCTCATGATGAGGTGATTAAGGAGAACCTTAAGAAGGAGATGCTCCGGCATCCATCACTGGCTACTCTTATCGATTGGTGGGATTCGATTCGGTTGGCCCCGAGACTCACGTCTGTTGGCAGGTGCCTCGCGAATGCAAATGTAAGAAGGCTAAAGCCTGAGCTGCCGGATGTTTAGCGATCGATTTCCCTACACCGTTTGACCACTCATTGCGTTGGTTTGTCAAAGGTGCCTTCAAATTTATCCTTTATAAGCAAATGCATCCAGTCGGATTGTCGCTAATCATTATGCTTGGTCTCTTTCTTGCGGTTGTGGTATTTGCGGGCGGAGCAGCCCGATGGTTTTGTGATTAACGCGTTGGGTTTCCAATTTATGTGCAAGGAGTTTGATATGGATCTTGAGACGGTAAATGAAATTGCTGCAACACCGGTGCTTGAAAAGGCATATGACGACCTTTTCCACCCCTCCGCGAAGTCGATAGGCAAAACGGTTAGCCTGGTTCCAAGGACCGTTGCCATTTGGCTCTCGTCGTGGAATCGCTGGGTCGTTAACAGAGAGGAAAGTATCAAGCTGACTATCGATGCTGTGGGGTCTCGTGTTGATAAGATTCCTGAGGAGCATCTTACTGAACCTCCAGCGCATATCGCAGTTCCAGCAATTCAACAACTCGCATATTGCTATGACAGCAAGGAATTGCGTGAGATGTATGCAAATCTGTTACTTTCCTCAATGGATGATCGGACGGCAGAGTACGTCCACCCTAGTTTTGTTCAGCTACTTAAGGAGATTAGTCCCGACGAGGCTAAGTTGCTGAGTACGTTGACTGGCTCTGATGATGCTGAACACGCGTCTATTCCGCTCGTTGACTTAAGAATTGTCAGCGCAGACGAGCTAGTTCCAATTAAATGGACACTAATCGTAGAAGGCTATAACGAGTGCTGTAAGGGTGTTTGCGAGTACCCTGATCAATCGCTGGTGTATCTGGGAAACCTGGATCGACTTGGCATCCTCAAGCGTTGTGATTACTACGCTGATGATGTTAAAGCTACGCTTGAAAGGTTCGAATCAAGCGAGGCTATCCAAAATGCGAAGGCGAAGGTTGAGCTTGAAGATGACAAGAAATACGTTTTCCATCGCTGGAGCTATCAGGTAACCGATTTTGGGGCCAACTTCATCAAAACGTGTGTTTCATGAAATGAGTTTGGTTGGATTGTGTTCGGGCAAGAGGAACCTTCGGTATTCGATTTGATTAAAGCGTTTATTGCTTGCGTTGTGGTGCTCTCTGTATTTTTACTGATAGTCATTCAGATCGCGTTTTCAATTGATGCGCCAGTTCCGTGGTTGCATCTCGTATGGGATGCCAACGGCCTGCTTGGGTATCTTGGCGCGTTAGTGGGCTCAATTTCGGCGGTTGCGGTGCTGTATTTCTCACTGCTAGCTGGTAGGGAAGACCGGAATCATTCTGATGTGATGAACGTTCTCCCTTGTATTGCCTTAACCCGTTTGTCGGAAAAGCAACTACGTATGCCGAAAAACGGTTTCGCTCACGGTGTGTTTACTGAGGCTGATCCCAGGGACGATGAATACATATCGGGTGCTTTGGACTGCGTTGATCGTCTACTGATTGATGGCGGAGCCCCAGCCATTCCTTGCGACGAGAGTCTTGTGGACGAGCATGCCGCTAATCGTTATGCAATATCCAGTATGGGAGCTGGGCCTGCGGTTAATGTAAGGGTTGGGATTGCCAATAGAAATGAGTGGGCTCATTTTGGAACTCCTCGGGTCGCTTGGTGTCAGACTCGGCAGCTTCCAGTGGGAGGGGAGAGCGAGCTGGTTATCTATTTTGGGGGCGAAGCGAAGCCGGTGATGGAGTCTGGCTATCGCATCCTCGTCACGTACTCGGACATACTCGGTAACCGCTACCTGCATTTTTTCCCAATGGCTTTTGATGGGCAGAATGATGTTCTCAAATGCACGGTGAATAATTCCATTAATCGGATTGGCGTTCCTTAGTTTCAGAGTATTTGGGTTGTTGCGCTAAGGGGTATTTGACGTAACAGTCAAATCTGAGTGATTCGCCCAGTTAAACGCCTTAATATTGAATCTCGAGCCAATCATCGAGAACGGAGATCTGATGACCGACGCTAATAGAAAGCCGTGGCTTACGCCGTCAGAGCAGATCGATCACCTCAAATCTAGAGGCGTTCATTTCTCACTGATGAGCGAAGACGATGCCAGAGCTTACCTGGAAAAGAATAGTAACTATTTTCGCCTGCGTGCCTATCGGCTTGGGTTTCCTAAAGTTGAAGAAGGGGCCCGCAAGGGAGAGTATTCAAATCTGGATTTCAAAATGTTGGTCGATTTGTCGATTGTCGACATGCTCCTTCGTTATGAAATGCTGCCGCTTACGCTCGATGTAGAACATTTCGCAAAGGTCAAGCTCTTGAAGCGAATCGAGATGGAAGGGGAAGACGGCTATGCGGTCGTCTCGGAGTTCATTTCTTCCTACGACGGCACGAAGCCAGATGGAACGCCGTGCAATTCGCTCAAAGACGAGATTCTCAGATGCAAGAACAGTCCCTACACTGGTGGGTTGATTGCCAGGCATGCTGATTTCGACTTCCCCGCGTGGGCTTTTATCGAAGTCATCTCCTTCGGCTCGTTTCTCTATTTCTATAAGTTTTGCGCCCAAAGGTTCAATGACCGCGAGATGCTTAAGGAGTTCTATATTCTTCAAGCGGTCAAGTCATTAAGAAATGCTTGCGCTCATAATAGCTGCATTTTGAATAACCTGCGTGCTGATAGACCGCAATTTAAGCCAAGCTACGTTGTAACGCGGGAGTTGTCGACCATAGCCGGCATCGGTCTCGACCAGCGTAAGTCAAAGATGAGCAATGATCGTATACAGCAGATTGTCACTACGCTATACGCGCACAGGAAACTTGCTTCGCAAGGCGTTTTGGAACATCGCGCAAAGAGCCTATCTGTGTTTGTCCAAAGAATGAATAAGCACGTCGATTATTATCAGGGCAATCTTCAGGTCTCTACTGGATTTGAATTTCTCACGAAGGTGATTAGTGCGTGGTTTCCGGTGGACGCTGATTAACGATGAATCTGTGACGAGCTTTGTCGCAACGCCTTAGATGCCTAAATTGATCTAAACTAAACTCACAACAAAAAACGGAAGCCTTTCATTGGCCGAAGTTTTGCAAGGGGGTTCCTTCCTAAGGGAGGGCATCCCCTATTTTTTATGACGCTGTGATGAGGCTCTGCGGCGGTATGTCCGGCTTGGTCCGTGGAAGCCGCCGAAAGGCGGTTCTTGAGTATAAGGGGCTTTTTTCCGAGGAATATTTGTTGTGTTTGGCTTCCTGACACTCGCTTTTAGCGTGTTTTTCCGGAAGTGCGGGGAAAACCGGAAACCGTCGAGCACAATCTGATTTTTGGCAACAAAACCGAAGGTCGCGGAAGGATAAAACGATCGCGTGCCGAATGTTGGTGTAAGGGCCGCTTCCCTGGCCGTAGAAAGCAGGA
>OBUQ01000572.1_pt1 | contig 24351 bp, 19 predicted proteins | sample 1494951 | NCBI WGS metagenome assembly OBUQ01 (sample SAMEA2579938, study PRJEB22360) | human gut metagenome | biome: human gut; feature: human-associated habitat; material: faeces | place: Denmark | collected 2008/2010
TTCCACTTGATTTGGGGGGGGCCGCCCAGACCCTTGCTCCCCCGCCAGTAGCGGGGAGGCAGCTCTTTCCCTGACTACCCACATCATCGAACGTTTAGGCAGTCAGGCCTTCCTTTACGGGCAACCCCCAGAAAAGGTAGCTGCCACCCCGGATAGAGTTGCAGTGTTATTGCCTCGAGGGGTATTCCCCGATCGAGGCGAGATCTATCGGACGAAACCCAATTTAGAAGAACTTTATTTCTTTGATCCGGCTACGGGCCAGGCAGTGTCCGAGGGGGCATCTTTGGCGGTTTCGGAAGTTAGCTAATCAGGGCAATAAAACCGGGCAGTTAACTTACGGTCGCGAAAAGCAGACCGGGAGACGGCTAAATTTAGCGATCTCCTCCTCTAGGTAACGATCAGTTCAGAAAATAATCCCTTCCCCCGATGGTTTTGCAAATCTGTGCAAAACCATCGGGGAAACTAATTGCACCTAAAAGCCTTTCGGCTTATGAGAGGACGTGTATTTATAAAAAATCCGGCGCGAATATGTGCAAACTCTTCACTATCCGCACGAGATTTAAGCGTGAGCGATAACCTAAAAAAGAGCCGCAGGAGCAGATTCTGGGGTAGTTATTGACGCGCGGCAGCGAGGCTGCGTTCGATTCTGGAGGCAAAGGGTGAGAAAACTAGAAGTCGATGTGGTGGTGATTGGTGGTGGAGCCACCGGCAGTGCCGTAGTACGCGACGTTGCCATGCGCGGATTCAAAGCCGCACTGGTAGATCGGGTGGATTTAGCCCAAGGTACCACTGCTAGGTTCCACGGATTACTGCATTCGGGAGGACGCTACGTAAAATCGGATCCCGAATCCGCAACTGAATGTGCGCAGGAGAACGAAATCTTACGTAAAGTCGTTCCCCATGCCATTGAAGATACTGGCGGACTGTTCGTTACTACCTCGAAAGATAGCGAAGAGCACGCGGATATATTCCTGGAGTGCGCTAATAAAACCAAAGTTCCGGCCTACGAAATTTCCGCGGCCGAAGCGCTAAAACGCGAGCCTCGTCTCGACCCGAAACTCAAGCGAGCTTTCGCGGTACAGGACGCCACTATTGATGGCTGGAAAATGGTTTGGGGATTTGCCCATTCTGCTAAAGAATATGGAGCCGAAATCCTCCCCTACCACTGGGTTACTGGCATCGAAGTCACCAATGGAGCGGTCAGCGCTGTCACTTGTGAGGATCACAAGAACGGTGGGGAAAAAGTCCGCATCGACTGTAAGTTCATCATTAACTGTGGCGGTCCTTGGGCCGGCGAAATCGCCGCTATGGCAGGTTGCCATGATGTGAATGTGGTTCCGGGTGCCGGGATTATGATCGCCATGAATCACCGCATCTGCCAACACGTAATCAATCGGTGCATTTACCCTTCAGATGGGGACTTGATTGTTCCTGCCCATCAGGTGGCAATTATCGGCACCACTGACCAGGTGGCGCCTAGCGCTGACTTCCTACAGATAAAAGACAAAGAAGTACAGCAAATGTTAGACGCAGGGGATGCTCTCCTGCCAGGGTTCCGTCATTCTCGTCCTCTGCACGTATGGGTAGGGGCTCGCCCGCTGGTTAAAGACAACCGGGTGGCAGCTACCGATTCGCGCCATATGTCCCGCGGTATGTCAGTTATGGATCACGAGGAACGCGACGGGGTCAAGGGCATGCTTACCGTGGCGGGTGGCAAACTAACTACCTGCCGCCTGATGGCTGAACGTGCCGTAAATATTATGTGCGACATAATGAAAGATGAGCGTCCTTGTCGCACCGCCCAGGAAGCGGTTCCCGGACAAGAAAACTCTAGGCAGCATCGACTCACCGACCGTCTGCAGGCACGGGAAAAAGAGTGGAATAAAGACCAGATTATTTGCGAATGCGAACTGGTGTCGCGGCGAATGGTGGAAGAAACCATTAAAGAATTCCCGAATGCTTCTCTCGATGATCTCCGCCGTCAGCTCCGCATTGGGATGGGGCCGTGTCAAGGCGGATTCTGCTCTATACGTTGCGCCGGCATCGTTAATGACCAGGGAGCCGCCTCGGTTGAGCGGGCAACCAATATGATTTCCCTATTTATGAAGAATCGGTGGATTGGTATTAAACCGATTCTTTTCGGGGAGTCTGCCCGCGAAACCGCCCTCGATAGCTGGATTATGCAGGGCATTTTCGACCTGGAGCATGCGCCTGGAAAAGGCCAGCTGAGCGAGGTTGCCCTCAATCCGGTCGAACAAGAACGCGATAAACAGGAACGTGAAGCCGTAAAGGAGGCACTAGCGTGAGAGACGTAGTAGTAATCGGTGCTGGCCTTTCTGGTCTTAGCGCTGCGCTTCGGCTACTTAAAGCCGGGCAGGAAGTTGATTTAATAACCAAGGGGATCGGCGGCATCCAGCTGGGTCAAGGCACGATTGACCTGTATGGATACAGCCCAGAGCGGGTAGATAATCCTCTCGAGGCGATCGCAGGGTTACCTCAGTCCCACCCTTACAGTAAACTGGGCTCTCAGGCGGTAGCCGATTCTGCTAACTGGCTAAAAGAGCAGCTAGGGGCAGATTTGCTTGCCGGCAGTCCAGATAAGAACGTATTCTTGCCCACCTGCCTGGGTGCTTGGCGCCCCACCTGCCTACCCCAGCCGTCAATGCTGGCGGGCGCGCCTGAGGACGGAAAGAAGTACGTAATCGTGGGACTGCGCCGTCTCAAGGACTTTTATCCGCAATTGGTAGCCGAAAATCTGGAAAAGGAAGAAATTCCCGGCGGAGGTAAAGTTTCGGCTCGCCACATCTGGATAGATATCCCGGTACGCCCGGGCGAGGCCGACACTTCCGGGTTGAATTTCGCCCGCGCCCTCGACACCGAGGATTTCCGCGCCAAATTCTGTGACGAGATTAAACGCTATTTGAAAGACGGGGAAGTAGTCGGTTTCCCCGCGGTGCTGGGATTGAAGGATCTGGGCGCCTGGAAGGACATCTCTCGTCGCCTGGGACATGAAGTGTTCGAGATCCCGATTCTGCCGCCTTCCATTCCGGGGATGCGCATCAATGAGGCTCTCACTCAAATGGTACGGGATCTGGGAGTACGCTACATTATCGGCAGTGAAGTAACCGGCCTTAACGTTAGTGATGGCCGGGTTGAATCCGTGACTTTTGATTCTGCCGGCTCGGAGACGACCCTTAAAGCTAAGCACTTCATCTACGCTGGTGGCGGCTTCGAATCCGGTACTTTACATGTGGATTCTTACTGGAATGTTACTGAAAGAGCCTTTAATTTACCGCTCGCAATCCCGAGCGGACCGCTGGTTCACGAAGACTATTGGGGACCAGACCAGCCCCTGTTCGAAGTGGGGGTACAGGTCGATTCCCAGATGCGGGTACTGGATGCTTCCGGGAATCCGCTATATCAGAACCTTTACGCCGCTGGCGGGTTGCTAGCGGGAGCCACTCGGTGGCGGGAAAAGTCCGGTGATGGCATTGCTCTAGCTTCCGCTTTTAGGGCTTGCGAGACGATTTTGGGGGATACCAATGACTAAGGATTTACGTAATAAACCCGAGTTTAATCCGTTGATGCGCGCCAGCTTGGATGCTTGCGTCAAATGCACGATTTGTGAAACCCAATGCCCGGTAGCAGCGGTCACTCCCCTGTTCCCCGGTCCGAAATACGTGGGGCCACAGGCGGAACGTTTCCGCAAGGGAATGTCGGTTGACCACACCATTGATTACTGCTCCAGCTGCGGTACTTGTACCTTAGTGTGTCCGCAGGGCGTGAAGGTGGCTGAGCTAAATAACGTGGCTCGCGCCGCGATGAAGCAGCAAAACGGCCGTCCGCTCCGCGATGTGCTCATCTCCAACACCATGTTTATGGGCAAGGCGATGACCCCGGTGGCTCCGCTGGCGAACTGGGCACTGAAGCAAAAACCGATTCGTCAGATTGTAGAGAAAACTTTCGGGATTCACCATGAAGCGCCGATGCCGGTCGCTGACGGGTTTAGTTTTGAAAAATGGTTCAAGAAGCATACCCGCACTGCTCCGGCTCCCACTAAGGGCAAGATCGTGTTCTTCCACGGTTGTGCGGGTGAATTCTTTGAAACTACTACCTCGATTCGCTCGGTACAGATTCTCGAGCACCTAGGATACGAGGTACTGGTACCTCCTCACGGTTGCTGCGGATTGGCGCAACAGTCTAACGGCCTCTATGACGGGTCAAAGAAACTGATTCGCAAACTGGCGCATGATCTGAACGTCCCCGGGGATGACCTAACGATAGTTGGTTCTTCCGGTTCTTGCGTGGGCATGGTCAAGCATGAGGCGCGCGAGATTCTGGGTGTCCAAGACGAGGAGCTCACGCAGGTGTCGCGGCGTATCTGGGATATTTCGGAGTTCCTGCTGGATTTGTATGACCGGGGCGAACTGGATCTGGATAACTTGGAGCCGATGAACCTGACGGTTACTTATCACGCGCCCTGCCAGCTAAAATCCACGGGGATTGGCACCCCCGGTAAGCAGTTACTGGATAAGATTCCGGGACTGACGGTTCACGAATCAGGCGCTACCTGCTGCGGGATTGCCGGCACTTACGGTTTGAAGCGGGAAAAATATGACATTGCGCAAGCAGTAGGCAAGACCGCTTTCGACAAGATTAAGAGCACTAACTCTGACCTGGTGGTTTCGGACACCGAGACTTGTCGCTGGCAGTTGGAGAAGGGCGGCGGTAAGCCTGCTGTCCACCCAATCTATCTGTTGTTTGAGGCCATGGGGCTAAAAGATAGCTAACACTAAGTTAACCGGGGTTTAGGCTCCGGTTACTGGGTATCTATTTTTGAGGACGCAGCTGGGCTGGTTATTTCAGGACACGACTTAACGCTTCGGCGATAGGTAAGTCGGGTTCTAACCAGTCTAGCTGCGTTACTTTTTCTGCCGGGCTCCACTGCAGGTGGAGATGCGAATCCCCTGCTTGCAGGACTGGTAGCTCACGGGGATAGTAAAGCATTACTCGCATTTGGGCGCCTTTTAGTAGCGGCCAGTTTCCCGCCGGGAGCGGGCCGGGCAAGATTTGTTTCAGCCCAGCAGGAGGAATCTCCCAATCGAGTTCTTCTTTTATTTCCCTAACTAACGCTGCTACCGGTTCCTCGCCCTCGCGCGCTTTTCCGCCTGGAAGTTCCCATTTGCCGCGTAGTTTTTCCGGGTAGGAGCGCTGCGCACAGAGTAGTTTGCTATCGCAGATGGCCGCGAGTGCTACTACGAAAGTCATTGGTACCTCCCTGGTGCCGATGAGCATAAGATAACCGCTTAGGCTGTTGCTCCCAGTCATTTATTCTCACTTTTGTCCACTAGTTTTGAGCGGAGCGCTGCTACTGGTTATACTCTAAAGGCGGCTAAATGCCAACGCGGGTGTAGTTCATCGGTAGAACGACAGCTTCCCAAGCTGTAGAGGCGAGTTCGATTCTCGTCACCCGCTCTGAACGGAGGTGCAAGCACAAGCGCGGAACGCGTTTGAATGCTTGTGACCGGAGTGAGGAAGGGTAGGCACCGCAGGTGCTACTACCCGCTCGAAGTGAGGAGAGCAAGCAAAAGGAGCTTGCTCTTTTTGCTTATTCGACGAACGAGGAGGGTCGTAGGGAGCGCAGCGACCGAGCACCCGCTCTGAGTGAGGATCGTGAATATGAAAGCTTGCTTTCATATTTCTGATCCGAGCGAAGAAGGCTATTTTATCTTTGAGTCGCGAAGTAAGATAGCAATATGACAATCACGACCAATCCGGTTGCAGCGACTGCTCCGTCACTAGAACGGCTTCGTGCTGCAGATGATGAAGTACGTGATGTTATCAAGCATCATAAAGGCACTGGAAAATACTGGGTTTTTGGTTCGGTTTCCAGGGGCGAAGCAACCAGAGATTCGGATTACGACCTGTTGGTGGAGTTCCTTCCCGGAGCAAGCTATTTCAACTTGGCTGCTTTAGAAATTGAGTTAAGCAATCTGCTCCACAACCCGGTTGAAATTATGCCGAGCTCTTCTCAAGGGTACGCGGCAGATCATGCCCGTTCCCAGGCAATCTCGGTAAATCATGACACCTGATCCGAAAGTTGTGGCTACGGCTCTTAGCGAGCTCGCCGAGACGGTAAAACATGTCATCAGCCAGGGAAGAGAGCTTTTCTTGTCGGATTCTTCCGACGCGGAACTCCTCTACCTTGCCTCTTGTCAAGTGATTATTCGGCTACAAGCAATGCTTGAAGACCTTCCGGCTGAAACCTTGGCTCGATGCACAGATCTACCGTTAGCCGAAGTTCGTGGTATGCGTAACCGCATGGCGCACGGCTACCTTGACATTGACAAGTCAATGCTGTGGGAGACAATGTCACACGAGATAATTCCGTTAATCGAGAATATACTTCGCAAAATTGAAAATTATCGCAAGCCCTAACGGATATTGATTTTTCTACCTTGCCAGTGGTTGATTAGCCACCGGTCATGGCTGGCTACCACCAAAGTTCCCGCCCACGCCTTCAGGGCTTCTTCCAACGCTTGCATCGCCTGCAAATCCAGGTAGTTGGTGGGCTCATCAATTATCAGTAAAGAGGGCGAGGTAGCCAGCGCTAACGCAATTTGGGCTCGCCGCTGGTTTCCGGCCGACAGCTCCGGGATAGGCGTAGCCCACAGGGAAGGATGGAGGACACCTTTGCCGACCTCGCCAATACCGTTTTCCCAGATGGTGCCAGTGAATCCGGGGTCGCCCTCCTGGGGAAGCTGCTGAGGAACCAGCCCGACCTTCCGCTCGCCGGCAATTGTGCCGGTACTTTGCGCACCCGCGGGTGGATGCCCGCGATAGATCCAAGTCAAAAGGGTAGATTTTCCAGAACCGTTAGCCCCAGTAACCAGTAGATGCTCTCCATAGAACAAATCGAAACTGAGCGGCGCCAAGCGGCCGGCAACTGTGGCACGACGCGCAGCTACCGCTACTCCGGTGCACGTAGCAGGTTGCTTAAACTCGAAAGTCAGGTCGTAGCTACGGGGTTTGCGCACTTCCTGTTCGTTAAGGCGTTCACCTCGCTTATCGTCATTTCGCATTCGCCGCTGCGCGGTGGCAGCGGCGCGATCTGCAAAAAACTTCTTGGCTTTACCCTCAGCGCTCGCCAGGCGTACGCCCCCGCGAGCTATCTTGCTAGCTTCCTGGCGATGTTTTCTCAGTAACCGTTTCTCGGCCTGCTGTGCTGCATGTAATTCCCGATGCTTGCGGCAAGCACTCGTTTTTTCGGCTAAATATTTTGAGTAGGCACCCGCGCAGCGATAGAGACCAGTAACCTGACTACTACCAGTAGCTTTAGCTAGTTCATTCCATAGTGCTACGTCCATATCGTAAATAACCGTGGCAGTGTCCTCGATAAACGCCCGGTCGTGACTCGACATCAAAACCGCGCCTCTCCATTTATTAACGGTTTCTACTAGAAAATCGATTGCACGAGCGTCTAAATGGTTGGTGGGTTCATCCAAAATCAACACTTCGGGCTTCATGATTAGCGTGACCGCCAGTTGCAGTCTCCCCCGCTCCCCCGGGGACATGCTGCTTAAACTGCGGTCATGTCCTGATCCGGTGAGCACCCCCAAGCCCAGCCTCGCTAAAACTTCAGTGAGCCGCGCCTCGAGCGACCAAATATCAAAACAGCTCATTAAGGCAAGCAGCTGGTCATAGCGGCGCTCCGCCTGGGTATCACCAACACCTTGACTAAGTTCAGCCGTTGCGTCCTGAAACTGGGTAGCGATATTTCGCAGAGGACGCAAAGCACAGCCGAGGTAATCTCTGACGCTGCCACGAAAATGTTCAACAGCGGGTACCTGGAAGAACTCAGCGTTTGTTCCCACGACCTTAACCTTGCCTTGTTCTGGCAAAAGATCCTGGGAAGCGATGCGAAGCAGGGTAGTTTTCCCGCAACCATTGGGACCAATCAAACAGGCGCGCTCGCCCTCCCCTACCTGCAAATTGATGTTTTCGAGCAGCGGTTTAGAGGAGTATGAAAAAGAAATATTTTCGAGAATGATGGCAGGCATAATAATCTCCAGGACGCAACGATTAAGGGCGGCGTCTCAGCTGAGCTGAGTAGAGATTACAATGTCATCGGAAATTAGCTCCCCACTTGGATAACATAACGAGCACCTAGCCCGTTACCTACCTTGATTTTAGCCAACCCCTTGCCGAATAGCTACAGCTTATTACCCGCTTCAGGTAGCCTACAGGCAGCTAGCTACTTAAAGAGGGCGCACTCTCCCCTTTGGGTAGTGGCAGCTCTACCTCTGGGTAGTTTTTAGCAATACCTAAAAATCAGTTTCAGCACTGTTCCCTGCGCCCGATGGGCGGACTGAAATAGAAGGTATGAATCAATATAAAGAAAAAGAGGTGCTCAGCACCGATAACATCACTAAAAGTTTCGGAAACGTACACGCTCTCGCCGGGGTTTCTCTACAAATTCATGAGGGCGAGTCGGTGGCAATCATGGGGCCATCGGGGTCAGGAAAATCGACCCTTTTGCATTGCCTATCCGGCGTCCTCGTTCCCGAATCCGGAAAAGTTTTATTCCGGGGCGAGGATATCGCGGCACAAAAAGATGTAACGCGCTCCCGGCTGCGGCTTAGCCAGTTCGGGTTTGTGTTCCAAGACGGGCAACTCATCCCCGAGCTGCCTGCCCGCGAAAACGTGGCACTCCCCCTTATTTTGACCGGAACTCTGCTCCCGAAAGCTTTAACGCGCGCAGATAAACTACTCGCTGAGCTGGGACTTTCTGAGCTGAAAAAGCGGCGTCCCGGAGATATGTCCGGGGGTCAGGCACAGCGGGTAGCAATCGCTCGCGCCCTCATCGGTAGCCCGAAAGTGGTTTTTGCAGATGAACCTTCTGGCGCTCTTGATCAAGCTACCGGATACGAAATGATGGAAACTTTAACCCGGGAAACACAGCGCTGCGGGGCAGCATTAGTGCTGGTTACCCACGACATTAACGTTGCGCAATGGTGTTCACGTCTGATTGAAATTCGGGACGGTAAAATCCACTCCGACCGCGCTCTAGCGCCGCAGTCTAGGAGGGCGTAAATGTCGACCACTAACATAGCCAGCCCAGCTACCTCCTCGCGCGCACAAAACCTAAACTGGTTAACCTGGCATCTCACTAAAGCACGTTTCCGCTCTCGCCAGGGCGAATCACTACTTTATTTGGCGTCAATCCTGGCCTATACGGTGTGTGCCGGGTTAGCGTTAACGGTTGCTGGCGGCACCTACATGTTCTATAACCGCTGGCAGACCCCCACCGGAATCGCTGCCCAGTTACTTGAAGCCGATGCGAGTTTCGAAATCATGCTAAAGTTCTATTTCCTCTTAGCCATTTTGGCCTGCGCTCTAATAATCCCATCTTTAAGCTCGCTCGCCACCAAGGCGGCAGTATTGGGGGCACGAGGACGCGAAAAGCGTTTAGCCTCCTTGCGCCTGCTGGGTGTGTCCTCTGCGGAGGTCACCAAGATGACCCTGCTAGATGCGCTGATCCAAGCGGTTATCGGTTCCCTGATCGGTACTGCTCTTTATTTCGCGACCCTTCCTGCCTGGACTTTTCTTGAAATAGAAGCCAAATATATAACGGTTAAGGAAATGCTGCTGCCCTGGTGGCTACTGTTGATCGTGCTAGCAGTAATTATCTTGCTGGGACAGATTTCTGCCTGGTGGGGAATGCAGCAGGTAAGAGTTTCTCCCTTGGGAGTAACCCGCAGAGCGAGCCAACCGGCGCTGCGCATTTGGCGCCTGGTAGCTGCGGTAGCTATTTTTATCGCCGCTTTCATAGTCAGTCAGGCAACCTTAGGGCTATCAAAAACCCGGACGATAGCGATAGTCTCCGCCGTTGTTCTGGTAGTTATTTTGGGGTTTAACTTGCTGGGACCCTACCTGTTGCAACTAAATGCTCGCTTGCTGGCAAAGGTGCCGATTCCTGCGATGGTACTGGCGTCTCGGCGAATAGTGGCCGACCCCAAGACTACTTGGCGGCGCGTCAGCGGTATGGGGTTCTTAGCTTTTCTCGCGGGTTTCGTAGCCATGTCGCCAGTACTGGTCAATGGGGAAGGTTCTGATCGCCTGGCTGACAACTTTATTGCAGCCACCCGTTGGGATTTCCAAACTGGCGCCATGATTACCTTGGCGGTCAGTTTCGCGCTTTGTGCCTGTGCCATGTTGATTACCCAAGCGGCAACGGTGATTGAAAATGCCGAGCAGTCCCGGGCTCTGGCGAAAATGGGCGCCCCGCGCGGCTTCGAATTGCGCTCGATGTGGCTGGAAACTTTGGGACCACTAGCGGTATCCGTGCTAGGAGGAGGCATCTTAGGACTAGTAGCCGCTATGCCGATGGTGCAAATGTTAAAGGAACAAACCGGACAAACCCCTGAGAATTCGGTGACCCAAATGTGCCTGTTAATGCTGGCCGGTTTGGCGGTTACGGCGGCCTCGATTTTCGCTAGCCACCCCCTGCATCGACGTTTACGCCTGCTGCAGCAACGCGCCAACGACTAACGGCCAGTTCTACTGGACGTTCGCACGGTTACATAACTAGCGCGGAAGCCTAGAGAAGTTACCAAGAAATCTAATCCCCCAGCAAGGATTTTGCCGGACTTTCCCATATAGGAAAGTCCGGCAAAATTAATTACTAACTCAGGATCCCCTAAATCTATGCCACTCCAACTATTCACCCAAAACCCGAGAATCACCAAAAGCCCCTAGTTTATGAAAAAACTCATACAACAGGAACTTTATGCAGGTCAACACAGCAAGCACCCCCTATAGGACAAACGTCAGTTTTCTTTTTCCCAATTGATAACTATCTTTATTATCAGGTTCACCTAACCTAAACTAATATTTCGGGTACCCGAATAATATGAAAGAGGATGATAAATGAAACTGAAAGCCGTGGTCTCCGGAATCTGTGCGCTAGCCCTGGCAGCTTCCCTGGGAGGTTGCGCCAAAGATGGTGCCGCCGATAATGCGGATGGAGCTAATGGAAAGCTAAAAATTGTTGCCACCACCGGTTATCTTGCCGACGCGGTGAAAAACATAGCCCCCGACGCCGAGATTACTACCCTGGTAGCCCCCGGAGGCGATCCCCACACTCAAGAACTCACCACCAAAGACACTGAAAAAATCCAAAAAGCGGACCTGGTGGTTTGGACCAGTCACGACATGGAACACAAAATGATGGGTCAGTTCGATGGTCTGGGTGATAAATCCTTGCCCGCCGCAGAAGCCATTCCGAAAAAAATGCTGCTGGACTGGGAAGAAGATGGCAAGATCGAAGGCCACGACCCCCACGTGTGGAATGACCCGATCGGATGGCAATACGCGGTAACCGCTACTGCCGAAAAAATTGCGAAACTAGATAAAGCTAACGCCGACAAATACCTCAAGAACGGTAAAGAATATAACGCCAAGATTCAGGCCATGCATGAAAAGGCCAAGGTCGCATTGGCAAAGATTCCTGCCAATCGCCGCACTCTGGTAACCGGTCACGACGCCTTCAACTACCTGGGACGCACCTACGGACTAGACATTATGGCTACCGATATGGTTTCTTCCGAATCGGAAATCTCTGCGGTACAGTTGGAAGAACTGGCAAACACTATTGCTAGCAAAAAAGTTCCGGTTATCTTCTATGACAACCTCAAGAGCCCGGAAGTAGTAAAGCACCTCCAAGAAATGGTGAAGTCCAAAGGTTGGGAAGTTAAACTCTCCGACACCGAACTCTATGCAGACACCCTCGGCGAGAAAGCCCCCACCAACACCTATCTGGGAGCTTTCCAGCACAATGTGGAAGCTATTGTAAAGGCACTCTCATAGAGAACGCGACCTGAGTGCCAGGATGGGCGCTAGGTTTCGCCGTCTCCAAGTTTCCTAGCGCCCATCCTCTTTCTTCCCAAATCATTCAGTTATCTTCGTTAAAGGTATTAACTCCATGACTTCCAAAAACACTTCTTCCCCAGAAGACTCCCGAGAAAAGACTGCCAGCGTACCAGTGAGCACTCCCCCTTGCGTGGTGGAAAACATCAGCGCCGCTTACCGAGATCGTCTTGCCCTCTCCGGGGTGAGTTTTACCGTCCCCAGCGGAGAAATCATGGCGATTCTTGGCCCTAATGGAGCCGGAAAATCTACTTTGATCAAAGCGATGCTGGAACTGATTCCCCGGGTCAGCGGGAAATCTGAATTCTTTGGGAAAAACTTGAGCCGGGTACGCAAACGTATTGCCTATATGCCGCAGTCTGCCTCAATTGATTGGGATTTTCCCGCGCGAGTAAAAGACGTGGTGTTAATGGGAACCTACACCCACTTGGGATGGCTGCGCCGCCCGGGGAAAAAAGAGCATCAGGCGGCGCTAGCCGCTATGGAACAACTAGATATCTCCGATCTCGCAAACCGACAGATTTCTGAGCTTTCCGGGGGACAAAAACAACGCACCTTTGTGGCGCGCGCCCTGGCCGCCGATGCTGATTTATTAGTTATGGATGAACCCTTCGCGGGGGTTGATATGAAGTCCGAAAAGACGATTTTACAGGTACTGCGTTCTCTAGCTAGCTCCGGGAAAACCGTGCTCCTGGTACACCATGATTTGGCTACTGTAAAAGATTTTTGTTCCTCAGTATTGCTGCTTCGCGAAGGAAACTTGGTGGCCTCCGGTCCTCTAGACACTACCTTTACCGCTAAGAACATTTCCCAGGCATACGGAATCGAGGGAGCGCTGGCATGAAGCACGCCCTCACCAACCTCTCTAGCCTTTTCCCCCAGGAACTAATCTCTCTAAGTGATTTTTGGGGAACCTACAGTTTTCGTGTGATGACCGCGGGAGCAATCCTGGTGGGTTTCTTCGCCGGAACCCTCGGATCCCTACTTTACGTGCGTAAACAATCCCTAGTTTCTGACGTTATTGGACATAGTTCTATTGCCGGGATTGTGGGAGCCTTCGTAATTGCTTCGCTAATGGGCGCAGATGGACAATCGATCCTGGTTTTGACGATTGGAGCCACAATTTCCGGCTTGCTGGCTGTTGCCACCACCAATCTAATTGCAGAAAAATCCAAAGTGGGAGTGGAAGCCGCCATGGCAATTTCTCTGGCCATCTATTATGGCGGCGGCATGGTGGCCTTGAGGCTATTATCCTTTTCCCATTTCTCCGGACGCTCTGGTATTGCACAATATCTGTTCGGCAATGCCGCCACTATGCGTCAAATCGATGTGTTCACCGTTGCTATCCTAGGTTTTACTACTCTATTGATCGTCGCGATTTTCTGGAAGGAGATCGCGCTCTTTGCTTTTGACCCCGTAGGCGCCCAGGCAGCTGGCTTTTCCGGTAACCTTTTGATCGCCATTGTCACCTTGTGCACCACCGTAGGTATCGTGATTGGGGTGAAATCTGTAGGGGTAGTATTGATGGTTGCTTTTGCTATTATCCCCGCAGCTGCTGCACGGCAGTGGACCGATCATCTACCGGTATTATTCCTAATGGCGGGAGCAATAGGTGCACTTAGCGGCGGTTTTGGTTCTTATCTGGCAGTATCCATCGGTAAGGTGCCTACTGGACCGGTAATCGTAGTCATCCTTTCGCTGGTTCTAGCTATTTCTTTAGTTTTCTCTCCGCACCGCTCTTTGCTGGCTTACCGGTATCGCCGCCGCCGGCATATCCAAAATTTAAAGCACGAGCAGGAAGATAATACCTCCCCCGCTCAGGGTAATTCCTGGAAAGAGCAGCCTACTAATCCTGCGGCAATAGCTAACCAGCTGTGTTTCTCACCGACAAAGGCGCAGGAAGGCGACACTCCCTCCCCAATTCTCCAATCAGCCGGAACATTAAGCCACAACTCCCAGCTAGACCCCGAGGTTAATCTGAAATGAGTTTTGTACTTGCAGCCTTATTACTAGCAATTACTACCTCGGTAACTTGCGCCCTACCCGGCACCTTCTTGGTGTTGCGTCGTCAATCCATGCTGGTGGACGCAATGAGCCACGCAGTCCTACCCGGAATCGTCCTGGGAGCGTTGCTTTCTGGATCCACTTATTCTCCGATAATGGTGGTTCTTGCCGCTGGTTTTGGGTTAATCGTAGTTTTGGGAGCCAACTATCTGCAATCCACCGGTCTACTACCTAAGGATGCCAGTCAAGGAGTTATCTTCCCCCTGCTATTTTCGGGCGGAGTAATTTTACTGTCCACTGCGCTGGCGCATGTACATATCTGCGAGGATACGGTACTGACCGGCGACCTGAACCTGCTGGCTTTAGATACCGAAAGGTTGATAATCAGCAATTATGATTTTGGTCCCCGCGCCATGTGGATGCTGCTGATAATTTTCGTAGCGAATACAATATTTTTACTGCTTACCTATAAGGTTATGCAGCTTGTGACTTTCGATAGGGAATCAGCCCGAGTCATCGGGTTCCCCATCCGCACGGTGGAAACTATATTCATGGTTCTGGTGGCCTTAACTATTGTGGTGGCTTTTTCTACTGCGGGCGCCATTCTAGTGATTGCCCTACTGGTAACCCCAGCAGCCACTGCGATTCTACTGTCTAATTCTCTCCCAAAAATATTTGCTTTCACCCTGATTATTGCGGTAATCAGCGCAATTATCGGTTTTATTACCGCTTGGCATTTCAACCTTGCCACCTCGGCGATGATGGCATTTACCGATGGGGTCTTATTCCTAATAGTTCTACTGATCAGCCGGGTGCGCACCCGTGTCAAGAAGCACGCTTAGAGCTATCCCAGCTGCTACCTACTCCAAATAGTTGCTAAGGGCTGTCCCGGTAACCAATGACGGTTACCGGGACAGCCCTTACTGACCGAATACCTCCATCTAGGCATTAACTGCATTTGCTAAGATAAGCAAAGCTGGTCATTCCTAATCTTCTTCCTGTGCATGTGCGGTCAGCTGCTGTGGGTACTGAAAGTCATGCCGGAAACCAAGGGGATTCCCCTTGAAAAAATGTCCAAGAAACTAGGTGTGGAGTAGTTATCATGACCGATATGAAATCAACTGAGTGTCCCGTACTTTGCCTGGGAGAAGCCCTGATTGACGTTATTAAACGTGCAGGTAATGTGGACGAGAAAGTGGGGGGCAGCGTTTTTAACGTAGCGTGCGGAATCGCCAGTTTAGGTCACCCCACCTCCTTGGCTTCTTGGTGGGGCGAGGACGAGCGTGGTAAGAGCCTAGAAGAAAAACTAGCCTCCGCCGGAGTAAGCGTGGTGCCTGGTAGCACTAACGCTCAGAAAACCCCGATAGCTAACGCTCAAATCGACGATAATGGGCAAGCAACCTACAGCTTCGAGCTGGAGTGGCAGGTTCCGCCCCTGCCGAAGGTCAGTACCCTCAGCCACTTGCATACCGGAAGTTTCGCCGCTACTTTGGCACCGGGCGCCTCTGCAGTGGTCAAGGCGGTCAAGGCCATGGCAGCTGGGGGAACCGTAAGCTATGACCCCAATGTACGCCCCTCGTTAATGGGCAGTCCCGAGGAAGTACGCCCGCGGATCGAAGAGCTAATCAGCCTCGCTGATCTGGTTAAAGCCAGCGATGAAGATATCGCTTGGCTCTACGGCAAAGACACTCCGATTGAGACCGTGTTACACAAGTGGAAAGACCTGGGACCAGGCATAATTGTAGCTACCCGCGGACCGTGGGCGTCCTATGCGTTTTGCGCCAATGACCGGGATATGTTGGTGGTAGATCCCCTAAACATCAAGGTCAAAGACACGGTGGGCGCCGGAGATTCCTTTATGGCCGGCCTGATTTCGGGACTGTTAGATGCAGGCCTGCTGGGTTCGGCGGAAGCCAAACAGCGGTTACGGCAAGCTCGCCTCAGCGATATCCAAGGTGCTCTCCACCGGGCAACCATCACCTCGGGAATCACGGTAAGTAAGGTGGGAGCCTATGGTCCTACCCAAGCTGAGGTAGCAGAGGTACTTGCCGCTGACCCCACCCTCTAGCTAGAGCGAACGCGTTAGAGACAACAGCGAATTTAGGTGGGCGGGGGAGCTATGACACCTCCCCCGCCCACCTATATCAGGGGTTAAGAAACAAACTTTTTCCCGTAGTAACAGACTTTAAGCATGTTTTCTATTTCCGCCATGGTAGCTTTACGGGGCGTACCAGTATAGGACTCGCGATCGAAAGTACGCTGGGCTAGCTCGGGCAGTTGCGCCAGGAAATCTGCTTCCGAAATCTCAAAATCCTGCACCTTTAACGGCACCCCAAAGGTGGAAACCAAGTTTTCCAAAGCCTGGGCAAGAGCCGCACCGGCGTCCTCTTCTCGCGCCTCAATTCCGAGTCGACGACAAATTTCAGTCAGCTGCTGGGGAGCCTGGAAACGCAGATAGTTCGGGGAAGCCACAAACTTGCGCGGCCGTCCTCCTAAGAACCGCACCACATTAGGCAGCACTGCCGGGAAATATTCCTGATTACTGCCTCCAAAAGCGGCTGCAAAAGTCTTGGTCAATGAATCCGCCAACCCCATTGTGGTGTTACCCTGCGCTGTAGAAATTAAGAACGCCCCTTCGATAACCTTTTCTCGCTGGTCAGCCAATTCTTGACTCTCTTCTGCGGCACTAACTACCCGGGGCAAAGTCTTATATACATTCTCTAGGCCGTGCAGCGCCAAGGAATCGGTATATTCACTGGCTTGGGTAGAAGTATAGGCTTCGATAGCGCAGGCGACACCCTGGAAACCGCGCCGCAGAGTATCTTTTCGGCTATAGGGCGCCAAGGTAGTATCCATAACCACAATTTGCGGCAGGAATGCAGTCGACTTAACTGGACGAGCAAAACCAGTATCCACATCGGTAATAGCAGCCGAGGGTGCGACCGCAGCACGCCCTCCGGTAATAGTAGGAACACAGATAAGCTGTGGCGAATTAATGTGAGCTGGTAAGGAGATATGCCCGGCACAGACCTCCTTAACCGATAACTCGGGGCACGCCGCGAACAAACGTAGGAATTTAGCTGCATTGATAACGCTTCGCTCCCCAACTGCAATAACCGTCTGCGGTCCGTAACCAGTGATTTCACGTACTTTCTTCTCTAGATATTCGGTACTGAAATGCCTTTCCGCATCATCAATAACCTGAACAGATATTTTATTGCTGCGGGCATACAGTAGTTGCATCACCACATCCAATTGCCCGTTATTAGCGGCACGTTGATTGGTAATCACCGTAATTTTGGTACCTAACTCCAGATTGGCTAGCTGCCGAATATAGCCAGATCCGAGATAAATTTGATTAGGTACTTGGAAAGGCATCATTACCGGGTTCCTCCTGGCTAGCCGTTTGACATTAAGCAGGTTAACTGCACTGATATTGTTCGATACCGAGTTATGGCCATAAGAACCACAGCCGAGAGTCAACGAGGGCACCATCGCGTTATAAAGACCTCCGATAGCACCGAAAGCGCTCGGGGAATTTTCAATAACCCGCACGGCGTTAACTTCTTTGGCGAACTTGTCAATAACTTCCCATTCGCGGCAATGAATGGCCGCGCTGTGTCCCAGCCCGTCTTGTTCTACCATCTGGCGGGACAAATCAATGCCTTCCGTGGCATTTTTCGCCCGCAATACCGCCAAGATTGGGGAGAGCTTTTCTCGGGTCAATGGCTCTTCATAACTTACTTCCGAGCAGGGCACTAAAATAGCTGGGGTATCTTCGGGAACGCTAAAGCCGGCCATTTCTGCTATCTTCGAGGCTTTCTGTCCCACAATCGCCGCATTCAATTTGGCGGTCTTGCACCCTTCACTACCCGCACGTGCCCCGAAAAGCAGCTCTTCTAGCTTCGCTTTCTCCTCCGCGTTTGCCAGGTAGCATCCGAGATTTTCAAACTCTGCCAGCGCCTGATCAGCAATGGTCTCGTCGAGGATCACCGCCTGCTCGGCAGCACAAATCATGCCGTTATCAAACGACTTCGAAATAGTGACGTCATTTACTGCATTTTTGACCACGGCGCTTTCGTGGATATAGGCAGGACAGTTTCCAGCTCCCACCCCTAGCGCCGGTTTCCCGCAAGAATAGGCACTCTTGACCATAGCGTTACCACCGGTAGCGAGAATAACTGCTACTCCCGGATGGTTTATCAGCTTCGTAGTAGCCTGCATTGAAGGAGCGGTAATCCACTGTACGCATCCCTTAGGCGCCCCAGCTTCTAGCGCCGCCTCGTAAACTATTTTGGCGGCATGAGCAGAACAGTTCTGTGCGAATGGGTGGAACGCAAAAATAATGGGGTTGCGAGTTTTTAGGCAAATCAGTGCTTTAAAAATAGTGGTGGAGGTGGGGTTAGTGACCGGGGTAAGAGCCGCCACCACCCCGACTGGTTCTGCAACTTCCACGATCCCGGAGAACTCATCACGGGAAATCACCCCTACGGTTTTTTGCCCCTCTAAGTCGTGGGCAATAACTTCGGAGGCAAAAATGTTTTTTACGGTTTTGTCTTCAAAGTTACCGCGTTTGGTTTCGGTTACCGCCTCGGCGGCCAGCACCGCATGGGCTTCCCGCGCTTTTCGGGCGGCGGTTTCTACAATAATATCTACGGTACGCTGATCAAGACTCTCAAATTTTGCCAGTGCCTGCTGGGCATTTGCTACGAGTGCATCGATGGCTGTTTCGTCGGCAGCCTGTTCGATTGGGGCCGCACTCAACTCTTTTTGGGACATGGTTAACTCTTTTCTGTACACCGATTAAATAAACTGGATCTGCTTTACTACGGCCAACAACTCTGTTTAGAAAAATTTACCTAATAAAAACATTAACTTGAATAAAAATAAATTTGGCTCATAGCATAGGTTTTCAGGCCCCTAAGCCTTTATGCACATTTATGCATACCTATGAAGCATATGCCTAAACCCAGAGATACACAGCCCTAGTATCCCGCAGACACTTTTCTTATCTCGCACCAGCTGCTGGGAAGGAAAGAATTAATATCAGTATGCAATCCCAGTTAGTGAACCATTCGGCGAACTAGCCGATATTGCATAAACGCCATTACCCCTAAAGCAATACTCAAATACACTGGCAGCAACCCCACTGATAAACGATCCGCCACTATCCCGAATAGTGGTGGCATAATCAGGACTCCCACAAAGAAACAAGACATTTGTACCCCGGTGATTGCCCGCGAGCGCTCCCTCCCAAAAATCTGCGGGGTGGAATGGATCATCGCCGGATAAATAGGAGAACACCCAAGTCCAACCGCCATTATCCCGCACACTGCCAACGCGGCTGACCCGGGAATAATCAGCATTAGCAACCCCAAAGCTGTCAGTATCATCCCCGAGCGAATCATCTGTTGATCCGAGTAACGCATAGCCAAAAAACCGCTGATAGCACGCCCTAAGGTGATTCCTAAGAACACCATACTGGCGAAGGCGGCCGCCGCAGCTGCATCCATATTTTTAAACAACCGCAAGTAAGTTGCCGCCCACAGCCCGATGGTGTGTTCTAACGCGGAATAACAGAAGAAACAGACCATCATGGCTTTCACTCCCGGAATCTGCACCACTTCGGAAAGCTTCAGGTGTCGAGGTCGTGCGGACTGAACTTTCAGCTCCGGGATTTCCTCGGCCTTTCCGGAGCCAGCATTTTCTGCCCCTCGGTCAGGATAGTTGCTAGAAATAGCAGCGGAGTCGGCCTGCTCGCCGCGTTTCCACAGAGGAAGACTTAGGAATAGTACCGCGGTTATGCCCAGTTGTATACAGGCGGCATACCAGTAGCCCCCGCGCCAGTCGCTGCCTCCCGCAAGGGCAGCTCCCATAATGTAAGGACCAATCGTGGCACCAATCCCCCAACAGCAGTGCAGCCAGTTCATATGGGAACTCTTAAAATGTAGTGCCACATAGTTATTTAACGCCACATCTATACTGCCGGCTCCCAATCCGTAAGGAATCGCGCATACACAAAGCGCCCAGAAGTTGGGAGCCATTCCGAACCCCAGGATAGCTACCGCGGTTAGCCCCACCGAAATGGCGGTGATTTTTCCGGTGCCTAGCCAGGAAATCAAACGATCTGAGAGCAGGGAGGAAACAATGGTTCCTAGGGAAATAATCACCGAGACAATCCCGGCGTAGGAAACCGTTACCATAAAATCTGAATAAATTGCTGGCCAAGCCGACCCCAGCAGGGCGTCAGGTAGTCCTAGGCTAATGAAAGCCAGATAAATCAGTGCCAGTAATAAGTTAGTCAAGGGTGCCTCCTGGCTTAAAACTATCAGTTTTAAGCATCCACATATTGCCTGAAAAGGCTACATTTTCCTGGTCCTCAAGCTGGTGCAAGCACCACTGTTAGACATACAAGGGAGCCAAGCGGCGCTGCATCAAGGCGAATACTCCCAGAGACAGAGCCAGGTAGACAGGTAAAAAACCGACAGATAAATACTGCGCTATCAGGCCAAAAAGGGGCGGCATCACGAAAACCCCCAAGTTACAGCTAGCCATCTGCACGCCGATTACTGCGCGCGAGCGATCCCTCCCAAAGATTTGGGGAGTTGCGTGAATCATCGCAGGATACATCGGCGAGCAACCCAGACCAATCGCCATAAGTCCGCAAATCGTGATGGTTGCCGATCCCGGTATTAACAACAGAACTACTCCCCCCGCTACCAGACTTATCCCCAAACGGATTAATTGCTGGTCAGAGTAACGAATCGACAAAAATCCGCTCGCTGCTCGCCCTAGGGTTATCCCCAGGAATAACATTCCCGCAAAGGAGGCGGCGCTCGCGGCATCCATACCTTTAAATAACTTAAGGTAGGTTCCACCCCAGACCCCAGTTGCTTGTTCCAATACGGCATAGCAGAAGAAACATGCCATTACCTCTTTTACACCTTTAACCCGCACTGTCTGTGAAAGCTTGAGAGGGCGCTGGTTAGCTGCAGAGGAATCCGATTCGGGCAACTTCTCACTACTGGCAGGAGAGCTTTCCTGTTCGTGGCGTTTCCAGAGCGGCAAACTTAAAAATAGAATCGCGGTAATTACTAGCTGTATCAAGGCTATATACCAGTATCCGCTCTGCCAGTTACCTCCCCCAGAAAGTGCTACCCCCATCACATAAGGACCAATCGTGGCACCAACTCCCCAGGAGCAGTGCAGCCAGTTCATGTGGGTACTCTTGAAATGTAGCGCTACATAGTTATTGAGAGCCACATCCACGCTGCCCGCTCCCAGTCCGTAGGGAATCGCGCAGACGCACAGCACCCAAAAGTAAGGGGCAAAGGCGAAGCCCAGAATAGCCAAAGCAGTCAACAACCCCGAAAGCACGGTCACTTTCCCGGTACCAAGCCGGGAGATTATCCGATCCGACAGCAGACTAGAAGTAACAGTTCCCAAGGAGATAATCATAGAAATAAATCCCGCATACGAAACCGGCACCGCAAAATCTGGATAAATCTCTGGCCAGGCTGAACCCAGCAGAGAATCGGGTAATCCCAAGCTGATAAAAGCCAGATAAATCAGTGCCAGTAGTAAGTTAGTCAAGAGCGCCTCCTGAAATAAAACTATCAGTTTTAGGCACCCATTTACCGCGCCCAAAATCAGCATTTCAGTGACCATAAAATTTGAGGAGGCATCAATTTAACAGGCGGTGACGGAAACTTTACGGGAAAACGGGGGCAGTTGAAAATACCATTTTTACAGCTAGTGGTAAAACAGTGGCTAAGTTTTAGCTTTATTAAGTGGCAGAAAAAGTTGCGGGTCTTGCTGAAAGCAATCAGCAAGACCCGCTCCCGGTTTTAGGTTTCCCCAAAACCTATTTTTCTGGAGGTTACAGTTTAGGCTTCAAAGAGTTTTTGCCCCACGTAGTCTTCTCCCTGCCCCACACCGGGTGGCATTACCCACATACTGGTAGCTATATGCTGCAGGTATTCGGTCATGGCGTCCCCCGACATCTTCTTCAGAATGGGAATGAAGTTGGTTTGGGGGTTACGAACATAGGCGATAAACATCAGCCCACCTTCCAGACGCCCCAAGCTGTCGGTACCCTCCATATAGTTGTATCCGCGCCTGAGCATCCGGGCTCCCCCGTTGTTATCGGGGTGCACCATCGCCACGTGCGAATCCACCGGGATCAGCGGTTCCCCGTCTTCGCCCTTCTTCTTAAAGTCGGGATCGGTGAACTCAGTTCCTCCGGACTGGGGGGCTCCCTCTAGTTTGTCGCGCCCAATGGTGTCTTCTTGCTCTTGCAAGACCAGTTCGTCCCAGACTTCCATCATCTGCTTGATTTTGCGAGTACAAAGATAGCTGCCACCTGCAAAATACTTTCCGCCCGAATCACCGGGCTGAATCCACAGATGCTTATTTAGCTCCGCATCGGAATCTTCCTTTTTGATATTGGAAGTTCCATCCTTGAACCCGAAGAGGTTACGGGGAGTTTTTTGCCCGGTCGAGGTAGAGGAGGTGCGTCCATAACCCAGTTGCGTCCAGCGAACGGTTGCGGTGCCGAACGCCAAACGACTTAGGTTGTGGATTGCGTGCATAGAGATCATGGGATCTTCCGAACACGCTTGCACCACGATATCCCCGTAGCACTGATCGGGATCCAGTTTCTCTGCTGCCATCCTCGGGATCCCGCCTTTTAGCGGCTCCGGCATCCTATCGGCAATCCCCAGGCGGTCTTTCCCGTCTTTCAGGAAGAAACTTTCCCCAAAACCAATAGTGATCGTGAGGGCGCCTGGCCCGAGATCATAGGCTTCGCCCGTATCATCCGGGGGTGCCAGTTTGGACACTTTGGGATCGTTTACCGGATTACCAGCCATCATCCGTTCAGCCGCCAAAGACCAGTCTTTCAGCAGCTGAATAACCAGTTCCCGGCTCTCAGTGGTCAGGTCATAGGCAGCCATCATCATCTGCTGCTGCTGAGGGGTGAGAATTCCCGGTTGATGTTTACCTCTAAAAGGATAGGAAATCTTCATTACATCGGAAGCCGCTTCTCCGGCGGCCTCACCTTTGGATTTACCGTAGGCGAAACCTCCGAATCCCCCGATGCCGATACCGGCGAGGGCAGCGATCCCCCCACCGATTAACACGTTGCGACGGGAAATCCCCGGAGCAGAAGCAGTTTCTTCTGGGGTTTCCCCCGAGGAGGCAACCTTTGAGGTTTCCTCCTCGGGGTGATGGTTAACAGAGTTATTACTCAATGAATATTCACCTTATTTCAGGATAGATTCCGTCAACTTCGCCAGCGGAGCACGCAGCGCATTTACCTTATCGGAAAGCTCTTTTTGCTTCTTGGTGTACTTTTCGGGAGTTTTCTCCAAACCGACAGCGACCGTCGCGATATCAGTGTAGGGCGGGAAATCCCACTGGTTATCCCCACTGGCCCGGTTATAGGAGGAAATAGTAGCTTCTAGATCCTTCATCTTGGCATCGATTTTCTTCGCCAGTTCTGGATCTTTCTTCTGCGCTAAGGCCTGCACATTACCGTAAGCTACCCGGGCACCCTCCACGTTGGCCTGGAAATCATAGAGGTCAGTGTGCGAGAAGATCTCTTCCTCACCCGTGATCTTGGTGGTAGCTACTTCTTCTAGCAGACCAATAGCGCCATTGGAAATATCGTCCAGCTTTAGTTTGAAGTCAGCAGCATAAACCGCTTTATGTAGATCCTGAGTGTCTTTCATCAGCAAATCGGCAAACTTGGTGCGATCGGCAGCAGAAAGCTTCTGATCGATCCACAGATCTTTCTCTAAGCGGTGCCAACCGGTCCATTCCCGCCCGTCAGCGTCATCAGCCTGCTGATAGTCGGTTTCCCGCTCGTCCAGCTTCGGATCCAAATCACCGAAGGACTCCGCAGTGGGCTCGATCCGCTCGTAATGCATACGAGCCAAGGGATAGAGCTTCTTAGCTTTTTCGTTGTCGCCCGCCTTGTAAGCATCTACAAATTCTTGGGTGGCTGCTACCAACTGGCCAGCCTGATCCTTTACATAGGCGGTGTACTTGGTAACCGCGTCATCGCGCAGTTTTTGCTCATCGGCGCTGACCTTAATCCCTTCACCCTTGGTTACTTTGAACTCTTTCAGCCCCACCAAGGCGCCTACCATGTTCTTCTTGCAGGCGGTGTAGTAGGTTCCTTCTTCTAGCTGCACGGTGAAGTCGCGTTTATCCCCGGCTGCCAGGTTCTCCATTTCTCCCATAATCTGCAGCTTGTCTTCAGCAAGTACTTCAAACTCATTGCGGGCAGGTCCCTCGTTGTTTAGGGAGAATTTGATAGTACCCGCCGGCGCAGTATTGACCGCTAGCTCGCACTTGTCGTCAGCGATTTTCACCTCGATGGGTTTAGCGCTACCCGCCGCACCATCGGGAGACAAG
>OBUQ01000579.1_pt1 | contig 23915 bp, 18 predicted proteins | sample 1494951 | NCBI WGS metagenome assembly OBUQ01 (sample SAMEA2579938, study PRJEB22360) | human gut metagenome | biome: human gut; feature: human-associated habitat; material: faeces | place: Denmark | collected 2008/2010
TTCAAGCAGTGAGCAAGCCTCTTTCTAGGTGGTAACTTTATTATTGCAATCTAGGGACCAAAAACCGGTCATCACGTTCAGGCCCACTTACACTCCGGTTTCTAACCGGTCTGGCTCACGCTCTTGTTGACAAGACACCTAAAATTGCGCATTCTCATTATTAACAACTATCTTTTCAGAAAGGATTCGTGCTGTGAACACAAAAAGTCTGATCATCAGTCAAGATCTTTGTGGTGTGGGTCAAGTCTCGATGAGCGTGGCGCTGCCGTTAGCGGCTGGGCTGGGGTTGACGCCGTATGTTTTGCCTACCGCACTGCTGTCTAGTCACACTGGCGGACTAGGCGTCAATACTTATCTTGATCTTAGCTCCGAAATGCCGGGGATTCTCAAGCACTGGCAACAACTGCAACTGCAGCCTGATGGCATTTACCTTGGTTATCTTGGTCAAAAGGCGGCCGGCCAATGGGATCGTTGGCTGCCTAAATTTCATGCCCCGCTCGTGTTGATCGATCCCGTCATGGCAGATAACGGCAAACTTTACAAGGGATTTGATGCTGCTTATGTGGCGACCATGCAACAGTTGGCGCATCGGGCAACTGTCTTGACGCCCAACATCACCGAAGCTCAGCTGCTTTTGGATGAAAAGCCAACAACGCTCACCGATCCTTCTGCCGTCACGGCTTTGGCGAAACGCCTGCATGCCCAATTTGACAGCGCCGTTCTCATCACCGGCGTGCCTTTTCACAAACAAATTGCGGTGGTCGGCATCGATGCATCCGGTACCACGCTGGCCTTGGCTCAGCCAAAAGAAACGGGCCATTATTTTGGCACTGGCGATCTTTTTGCTGCTGCCTTGGCGACGGGTTTGTTAAAAGGCCAAAACTTGCGGCAAGCGGCCGCAACTGGCATGGTTGCCGCCCGGCTTGCGATCAAGGCCACGCTTGCCACTGATGCCGATCCAAAGTACGGCCTGAATCTGACTGGCGTCATTCCTGCGCTAAGCAAACAACTGCCATAAACTGCCACATACCGTGCATTACTATCAATATTTTGGAGGCGATTACGATGCAAACATCCCATAATACGTTAAAGAATATTATTTTCACCGGTCTATTTGCTGCCATTATCTTCATTGGCATTTCACTCTTACGGATTCCAATTCCGGCAATGGTTGGTCGGCCATTCATCCACTTTGGTAATCCTTTAATGGTGCTTGCCATTCTTTTCCTAGGTGGCCGCTTAGGTGGTTTGGCCGCTGTCATCGGTTTGGGCGGGTTTGATCTGCTGAACGGCTATGCGGCTACCTCATGGTTGACTGCCCTTGAAGCCATTGTGATGGCCATCGTTGTCAGCGCTTTGGTCAAAGCCTTTAAGCATAACGATCAACCGCGCAATATCATCATAATTGGTATTCTCGCAGGCCTGACAAAAATCGTCACTTCTTATCTCACTGGGGTTGTTGAGGCGCTCATGGTCGGTAGCGTTTTCAAGGCAGCCGTGGTCGGTGCCTTCCTGAGTTTGCCTGCCACCGTGATCAATTCAATTGCAACGGCCATTATCGTACCAGTATTATATTTTATTCTTCGGCCACTCTTTCGTCGGTTCACAAACTGACCGATTTTTCGTTTTTTATTTGGCTCTCGTTTGGCCTAGTCCATTAAATTAGCGAACCTCTTAACATCACGTTGTCTCTCGTGATGTTTTTTATTGTCGCCAAAAAGCGTTATTCAAAAGTTGTTTCTCTATACAACAATAATCTTTTCTGTCATAATCGGCCCAAAGAAGTATGCAGACAAGCGCGTTTCATTTCTTGCTGACACCTTTTTAGACGCGTACCTACTCAACCCTACAAGAGGAGGCCTATCATGGCAGAACCAATCGTAACACTCAGCCACATCCAGAAAAGTTTCGGATCCAAGGAGGTTTTAAAAGATCTCAACTTTACGATTACTCCAGGAAGCATTGTTGGTTACATCGGTCCTAATGGCGCAGGGAAAAGCACGACAGTTAAAATGATGCTCGGTTTGATGCAACCAGACGGCGGCACCATTGAGCTGTTTGGTCAGCCAATCAAACCCAACGACCCGAGTTATAAACGGCGGATTGGCTATGTGCCTGAAAGTGCCGACGTGTTTGACGCCTTGACTGCTCGTGAATATTTAAGCTTGATTGGCCAACTTTACGGACTCAGCGCTGCCGATGCTGAACAAAAGGCCTTTGCACTGGCGGATCTTGTGAATTTGCGGGAGGCTTTTGATCGGCGCATTTCATCATATTCAAAGGGGATGCGCCAACTGATTTTGATTATCGCCAGCCTGCTACACAATCCCGACATTCTTTTTTGGGACGAGCCGTTAAACGGCCTGGATGCCAACACCGTGCTTGTCATTGAAGAAGTGCTACAGGATTTGCGGGATCGTGGTAAAACCATTTTTTATTCCAGCCATATTCTCGATGTTGTTCAGAAGTTGTCAGACCGCATCATCGTGCTAAATGACGGTATGGTTGTTGCTGACGGCCCCTTCAAGTCCATTGCCAAGGAAGCCGACACCAACCTGCAACAGCTCTTCAACGATCTAACCGGCTTTGCCGAACACGGTCAAAAGGCACAAAGTTTCGTGGATATCGTGACTGGCGGTGAATCCCATGAAACTATTTAAAAAGACGTCCCTAGACACCGCTGATCCAACTGATACAGCCGCGTTGCCTTTGCCGAAAGCATTTGCATGGCTCGCGCGCTTTAGGCCCTTATTGGAAAAACGTGGTATTCAGTTTGATCAATTGCGGCTAATCCTTGCGACTAAGGGTCTCTTGGCCGCTCGTGAATCTAGCGGCTTAGGCAGTATGTTCAATAAACGCAAACGTGGTCAAGATGCGAGCATCAAAACCGCCTTTTTATGGAATCTCTTCTTTGGCCTGATTTTAGGGCTGCTTATGTTTCTCCCGACCTCAATTCTCACGACCTTTACCCTTTTCATGACGATTCAACTACTTACGAGTTTTCTCGCTATTTTGACCACTTACTCAAGCCTGATTCTTGACCCGCGTGACCGGAGTGTTTTTGCCTCCCGAGGCGTCAATGATCAAACGTTAAGTTTTGCGCGGTTGATCAATATTTGCTTCTATCTGGGCATGACGTTGCTGGCAATGGGCGGGCCTGGACTCGTCATGGCCGGTATCCATTATGGCCCAATCGTGGCACTTGGCGGTCTCATCGGTTTGCTGCTGAGCGGCGTGTTAAGTCTGGTCATGGCGCTTTTTGTTTACTTGCTAGTCTTGCGCTTTTTTGATGGCGAACGATTGCGCAACATGCTGAATTTAGTGCAGATCTTACTGATGATTGGTATCTACGTTGGTGGTCAGCTGCCTAACTTGCTGCCGCGTTCCATGTCGCTTTTCGGCATGTCCATCAGCGGTCAGTTTAATTGGCTTTTCTTACCAGCTGTCCCCGCTTGGTTCGTTGGTCTGCCCATGTTGTTTGCAGGACAGGTAACGGTATTAAGTCTGACGCTCACCGCGTTAAGTGTCGTCGTCCCGATCGCCTTGACCCTCGTCTTTCTACATTTTTCTGGTGTGTTTGAAGCCTATCTAGAAAAATTGAACCAAGGCGATGCCCGCACGCGTAAACTTGGTTGGTGGTTCCGCGGCGTGAGTGCCCTGCTGACTCGTCCTGGTGAAGAACGGACATATTTCACTTTAGGGTGGCGTGTGCTAGGCAGCGAACGCGATTATAAACTGCGGGTCTATCCGCAGTTGGCTTATGGCATTATTCTACCGCTGATCTTTGTTGGCGGTGGACTGCGCGACATGCCATTTAGCTCGGCGAAGCATTTTATTGCCTACGCTGGCATCGGTGTCATTGTGGCGTTGGCTCCCGCTTTGGTTAATCTGCGGTTTTCGAGTCAACCTCAAGCCATGGCAATTTTCCAGTATGTGCCTTTTACGACCCACGGCTTGCTACTGCGCGGGGTAGTCAAGGCCATGTTCGCCCGATTATTCTTACCACCGCTATTGTTCATTACCATTTTGACCACTGCGCTTGGCGGCTTTGATGCCTTATTGGCCGGCATTGCCGTAATCATTTTCACCTATGGCATGACGTTAATGATGGGATGGCCGCTGGTTGGCAGTCAATTTCCATTTGCTAGTGTGTATTCAGCTAATGCTAACTTTAGTGGTGGCGCACTTGGCTTTGCTAGTATCTTTTTTGGCGTCATCATCGCCATGATTGTGATCGGCATCGGCGGGTTCCTCGGTGGTTGGCTTTTCCCGCTCGGTCTCATTGTCTTAGGATTAACGCTAGGCATGCTGCTTGGGCATTTCTATCGAACCAACCTGCGCTACGAATTAAAAATTAAGACGACTCAGGAATAGGTCAAAAAGGCAGTTATTCTTCAATGAATGGCTGCCTCTTTTTAGGCACTTGCATCGCAACTTCAAGACACACCATCAGGAAGCTTGATCGATATTGCACGAACTAGCCAACCCTAGTTTTTTTGCGTAGAATGGCTTGGACAGTCTTACTTCGAAAGGATCCCGCCATGCCACGCACTGAAGCTCATCTCGCTCGCCATACCAACCAAAAACTAAAAGGTGTTTCTTTCGCCGTTATTGGGGCTATTTTTTGGGGTGCCAGCGGTATTTTCACTCAAACACTATTTACCGATGCGGGAGTAAAGCCGCTGTGGCTGGTTGGCATTCGCTTGTTTTTCGCTGGTCTCCTACTTTTGCTTTGGAGCGGCGTGCAAGAACCGCGGATGTTCCTTGCAATTTGGAAAAACCGCCACGATGCTATACTAATGATCGTGTTCGCCTTTTTGGGCATGGTACCGTCACAACTAACCTACTTTTTAGCGATTAATGCAGGTAATGCTGCAACAGCAACGATTTTGCAGTTCCTTGGGCCGGTTTTCATCTTGCTTTATGTGGCATTTGCAACTCACCAGATGCCGCGGCGAATTGACTTTGTCAGTATCACTTTAGCGCTAATTGGCACCTATTTGCTGGTTACCCGCGGTCATCTGACAGGGTTAAGTCTTGCGCCGGCCGCTGTTTTCTGGGGCATTATGGCAGGTGTCAGTCAGGCTCTATACACGTTGCTTCCGCGCACGTTACTGGCCAAATATGACGCTCGAGCGGTCACCGGTTGGTCCATGCTCTTGGGGAGCTTGCCATTTTTACCGCAATACGTGCTGCATCCCAATCCGCTACTAACTTTACCTGATTTTGGTGCCATTGCCTTCGTGATCGTATTCGGTACGATGTTCGCTTACTTGCTGGTGTTGGGCAGCCTCAACTACATCTCGCCAGTCGCCACGGGCATGTTGAGTGCCTTCGAACCGTTGACTGCCACCACTCTAGCCGTCACCCGCTTGCACATCGCGTTCGGACCGGCCGAGTGGCTAGGCGGCATCTTAATCATTTTGAACACACTCCTTCAAGCATTGCCGTTTAACAAAATTCACCACGTTCAGCAACGATTAACTCGGCAATTTTCACAGAAAACTAAATCATAGCCAATAAAAAATGGTTCCGAAACATAAGTCAGTCTTATGTTTCAGAACCATTTTTGTTGTTTCTCAAGCAACTTACTATTTCGGCGCATTCGTCAACAGCCAAGTAGCCGTGGCCTGATATTGGCCAGCCTTAGCAGTCGCTGTTGGTTCAATGCCTAGGTAGGCCGCTACATTACCGGTTTGAGTGCCTAGCGACCAATCTGTCCCACCAGCCGCCATATTTTTCACCGGTGTCGCGTTGTTATTATCCTTGATAGCTGCAATTTGCGTTGTCTGATCTGTCAGAACCAACCTTGCCTTGCCGCCTAATTTGTTCCCATTATCGCCTAGCACATAGCTATTATCAGTTAATGTAAAAGGCGATAGTTGCATCGTCAAATGCCAGCCTTGCTTGGTTGGCCGCGTATCTTTCACGCTCAACACCTTGCCTGTCGAATTGGTCGGTTCGCGGCCTTGCTGATTCGTCAGCCACTGATCTGCATTCGCCTGATCCCAATTAGTGGTCGTTGGCGTTGGCAGTCCCTTTACCATCTCCATAACGGTCGGATTACGATAACCGGTTTGCCCATTCTTCAATTCGAAGACAAAACTCGGCACTTTCTCCAGCACGAGTTCACCTGTTTCGGGATCAAGAATATAAGCGAGAAAATCTTTGCCCGCAGGTGTCTTCAGATCATAAGTCTGTCCATCCCCTGTGATGGTCCCAATTGGTTTGTCCTGAACCGGTGTCGTTTCCAGCAGGCCATGATGTTTGACTTTGGCCGGCAGTGAAAACTTCACCGTTGCCGTTGCTCCTTTTGGAATCTGGGGCATATTGGTGACAGCAATCTGATTGCCATCCGGTTGAACTTTTCCTTGGGCCTGATAATCCGAATTACCTATCGTGACTTTGATGGGCAACGTATCGCCCGGTTTGGCGGGCGTCCCATCAGCCTTCAGATAGTCAAAATATTTTCCTTTTGGCACGTTCATCGTTGCTGTCCCGCTTTCCGGCCAGGGTGCCTGACTGGTTGCCTTCACGTTCACGGTGTAATCATAGTGCAGTACATCGTCCACTTTTAGATGAGTTGTTGCTTCCACCGTTTCGGCTCCGCGCATCAGAGCAACTGTGCCATTGATGGCCGTTGCTTCCGGCATCGCGCCGATCGCGACCACATGCGGTTCATATTGACTGCTCGTGGTACCGGTAAAGCCTAGATACAGTTTTCGCGGAACAGGATCGCCTGATTTTTGGGCGAAGTATTTTTGAATATCGCTTTTAGACCATTTAATCTTTCGGTCAAACTGATAAGGTGACCCAGTACTTTTTTGCATTGTAACTGTGTAAGTTAAGGTGCCACCGCCAGCATTGTCTTTCTTCCAGTCTAATGTCAACTGATGCCATTTACCGTTAGCCGCCGTTTTTGAAAGTGTATTTTGCAAGCCTAAACCTGTTTGAAACCCTCCAAATGGCGGATCACCATTAAAATACAACCACGACATCCAGTATGGATTTGAAATGCGATACATAGCCGTTTGTGCCGGATACCCGCTACCAAAGTAATAATCGAGGTAGGCACTATATTGATCATAACCACCAGCCGCGTCCCCACCATTTTTTATGGTATCCACAACCATTGCAAAACTGTTAGGCAGCGCTGTGTCGGCAATTTGCTTGGCAGTACTATTAGGAGAAAGACGATCAACTCCCCAAACACCCAGTGAACCAGGATCAACCCGTGTCGGCGCAGCTGGTTTAGCAGCAAGGACAAATGCCATCCCCTCACCGGTAACTGTCTTATTGCCTAAATAAAAGTACATCGTATACGAACTATCCTTATCCAAATCAAACATTGGTGCCTTGCTCCAAATTGCTCCCGACCGATTTGCTTGATCCTTGTTAATCTCAAGCCCGACTGCATGTCCGCTGGTCGGATCCGTCAATAAACTTGAGTCACCCATCGTTGGTGAAAAGAGGCCGTCCACGTCACCAAATGACGGCGGTGCTGGATAGCCGGAAGTCGTCGGCCACGTGACGGCCGCGCCAACACTCGTCACAGGCGCCAGCAGGGTACACAACAGCATGCCGAGACAAGCTAACAGATAGCATCGTTTTTTCATCAGAACGCCTCCTTTCGCAAGTAGTCCGGTTGCAGGTGCCATCGCACTTGAAGTTCAATTGCACCGTATTTTTTCGCTACAGACCTCAGCAAGCAACCATGTCCACCCATCTCACTTCTGGCTCCTCCAAAAGTTAATCCTTACCATGGCCTAACCTTTTGGTGCATTGCTCAGGGTCCAAGTAATAGCGCCTTGATACCTGCCTTTGGCAATAGTGACGTTGGTGTTCGTTGCAACTAACGTCAATGCCGTTCCGGTACCAATTGTGGTCTGGTTATTGCCTTGTCCTTGTCCTGACTTAGTACCCGTCTCAGCATCGGCCTGCCAAACAACAGTTGAACTCACAGAGGTGTTGTCTTTGGCAAAATTCAGCCGCGGCACATTGCTGCCGGCAGGATTAATCGGGTTGATATCGGGATTACTCGTGGCAAGCTGTGACCCAACCAAATCAACATACCCCGCTAAGAAATGCCCTTTGCCATCCGTCATCGCGTCCATTTTTGCTTCAAGCCGCCACCCAGCCCCAGTGCCCCGATAATCATCAATTTGTAATAGGCCAGTCGCATTGCCGTCATTGGCATTCGTTGCCGTCTTAATCGGTCCAGGATTCACCAGATTGCTTTTCAACGGATGCCGTTGAAAGGACCCACTCACGATTTCATGAACAGAAATGCCGCCAAAATTCAAATCCGGCACCTGCTGAATCATGATATTGCCAGCATCAACCGTCAATTGAGCACTAGACTTTTTGGGGCCTAGATCATCTGCGGCCATAACCGACTGGTACGGCCCGACGAAACCTGCAAGCATCAGGGTGACAAAAGCGATGGCGAAATTAGTCACGATTTTCATCATCGTCCCCCCTGTCTTTTCGTTTAAACCGCAGTTGAAGACGCAAACTGCTCATCATCAGGAGTGCAAAACCGATCAGCGGATACCAGGTTTGTCCTCCTTCGCTGGTCTGTGGCAAACGATCAACCTGTTGGCGTGGCGGTACCGAAGGCTCTTCCTTTGGTTTTGATACTTCTGTTCCTGGTGCATTATGATCCTTGTCGGGTTTTGGCCGATCGTCAATCACGACGACTTCACCGATGGAGGTCGCCGCTCGCACTTGGTGAGCGGCCATGATCCCTTCACCGAGGACGCCGAACACAATGATCAAACTGATCAAAAAGCGCCATATAATTCGTGTCATCGGTCTCCCCCTTTTCCCTACATTTGCCATTCCGAAAACTTCATCTGATCAACCCAGTAGCAGCGCAGCACCCGTAGTCGATTCAAAGCGCGTTTCTTCAAAAAGGGGTCAGCGTGCGATCGCTGCCCCCTTTCTGGTGATATGCGATCCATTAAGACGGTGCGTTGGTCAGCGTCCAAGTGATAGCCGTTTGATACTTGCCACCGTATGCAGCCGTGTTTTGAGATAGTTTCAACACGGTATCTGCCGAAGTAAAGACACCTGTGTTGCGGCCTTGGCCTTGACCACTTGCGGCATTCCATACCTGCACCCCGCTGCCTTCCAAGACCAACTCAGCCTGACTAATAGCAGTTGGATTATTATCAGTCTCGTCGGTTTTCGCAACCCCAGCTAGCAAAAGACTACCAGCCAGTTTTTGTCCAGCCGCATTCTTGAGTTCGCCCGCCTGAGCTTCCAACTTCCAACCGGCACCGGTGCCGCGATAATCAGTGATATTTAACAAACCTTGATTATTCCCATCGCTGGCATTTCCTGCTGGTTCGTTCTTAACCGGTTTGTCAGTAACTGTGTTGCTTGTGAGCGGCAATGTTTGCTGCCCAGTTGCCAGTTGCTCAACACTGACACTCTTGAACTTCAGATCTGGCACCTTGACCAATGACAAAATATCCTTAGACCCATCAGGATTGTCCGGATTGTTAGGATCAGGATTATCTGGATCAACCCCAACTCGAACTTCACCAACAGAGGTTTTCTTGATTGGTTCGTCTGCGGCAAAGACACTTGTGATTGGCAGCATGACCCCTGCAAGTGTCATTGCTATTAAACCAGCAGACATGTAGTTAACTCTTTTCATTATTTTATCCTCCTGTTTTTAAAATATGTTTTAATTACTTATTACAATACTAATAGTATACGAATATTTTTTATATATCAACTATATAGTCCGCATATAACCATAATTCTCTATTAAGTAAACGTATTCAACGTTATTTTTCTCATTTCCGTTTCGTTAGATATGCTATGCGTTCCAACATAACAGATGATCCAAATTAATAATTACTCGTTATTTACACAGTGATAATAAATTTTCAAACGGTGGCTCCATCTCAAAAATGGCCATTTATTAAACTTATAAATCACGATTGCAAGTCCCGCATTATCAGCCTTTAATCAATAATTCGAATTAATAATATGATTTTTTGACCTCATGGGCGTTTTAGGATAGTATGCTACTTTTTTACAGTTTTTCAGGCTTATAAAACTTCTAGTTTGCACTGAAACATTTGATCTAGCCACGAAAGATTGACCATGGCAAGCAATTTTCCTTTCCTTTGCTACTTGGACGATCTTCACACTCGCAACTTTATTCTGGGCAAATCAAAAAGCCGCTTCTCCGAAAAGAAGCGACTTCCTTGTATAGCTCATTAAACGGTCAACTGACACCTGTTAATGGCATTAGCCTAATCTGCTGAATCCGGCGATCAAAACATGAATTGGCATCTCGGAAATCACGGCCAAAACCGCTACCGCCATGGTGATGAGTATGTGCGAAACCATCCGATTCTTCTTCATCTTAAGACCCCTTTGTCTGTGCTCATGACTGACTTGCCTTTAATCTAAGAGATAAGCACATCATATTCTCATGAGTGTTTCATTTCAAGGGATCCTGGAATTTATTTGTCAGCCTAGCTTGCTATTACTGCGGAGCGTTTGCTAACGTCCATGTTGCAGTAGAGCTATACTTGCCTCCATGTACAGAAGGCGTTTTTTCAATTGACATCAATGCTTGTGTGATCGGTGCGGTTGATGAGTCGTCCTTTAGATCCCAGTCGCTATTACCAGCTGGCATACTTTTGACGACAGTATCGTTACCATTGTCTTTGATGCTGGCAACTTTGAGCTGTGCTTGAGGATTGGTGTCTATGAGCACTATTTGGGCCTTGCCGCCATCCGTATTCCCGTTATCACCGAGAACATAACCGCCTTCTGTTCTTGTGAACGGTGATAATTTCATGCTTAAAGTCCACCCCGGTTTGGTTGGCCGTGAGTCTTTGACACTTATGAATCCATCATAGCCTGCTGGCGTCTTCCGCCCCAGTGTATTCAGCCATTGGGTGGGATCTATTCCGGCTGAAGTTGCGGGAAATGGATTTTGTCCGGGGATACCATTGATCACGTCGCCAACTGTTGGATCCTCTAAACCGCTGACTCCAAGTTTTTCAAAGTAAAATCCCGGAACCTTCTCTAAAGTTAGTTCGCCTGGATTCGCGGCAATGACATACTTAACATTATTTGTTTGATCAACGGCATTAATCAGTTTGTAATCCTTGACTGGTGTTCCACCAGTGAGCGTTCCCGCGCCATCCGTCACCGCTTGATCAGATACAAGGTCGTGAGAAGCTACTTGAGCTGGCAAACTAAACTTAACAATTGAATCGGTGTTTTTTGGCAACACCAGTTTATCACTGCTAATAACTGCCGAAAGATTATCACTTTGTACAACTGCATCCACCATTTGAGTCGTTGAACCAATCATAGCCTGAATCTTCAACGTATCACCAGCTTTGGCTGCAGTTCCATCTTCCTTCAGGTATTCAAGATGTTCTCCCTTTGGTAGGACAATCTTTGTGGCAGGCCATGGCCGACCATCGAGATTGTTAATGTCTAATGCATAATCATAAGTGAGCTTATCACCGATATTTAATCGCGTTGTTTCGGTCACGTTGTCATTGCCACGCTTTAAAGTAACTGTGCCCTTTACCGTGTTGAAATCAGCAAGACTCTTGATTCCTAAAACATGTGGCTCCTTATATTTAAGCACCAAACCAGAATTTGTCCCACTAGTGAATCCTAGATAAACTTTATCGGTTCCAAAAATTTGCTTAATTTGATCTTTCGTCCAAGTGATGGACCGGGAAGGGGTCGTCTTGCTCCCACTACCAGATCTATACGTTAACTGATAATTAAGTGTTCCGCCTGTTGGACTGGAAGTCCACGAAACTGTTAAGTTATGCCAAAGATTATTAGAGACATTGTCCTTGATATTATCAGAAAACTTTTGCAAAGGTTCTTGAGTTGTGGGTGTGAACTTCAACTGTGTTTTATACAAGGGAAATCCAATGGCGTACATGCTGGCTTGACCAGGATAACCAGAACCAATATATTGTTGATTTGGGTTTAATCCTGGATAGTCCGCATTTTGATCCATATCATCCTTATGCGTGTCAATTGCGACCACAAAACTGTTTTGTAAGCCTTGTGCCGCAATACTTTCGGGTTTCAAGCCCGTGCCGCCTTGTCCGCCCCACGCTCCAAGAGATGGACCGCTGTTTCCCTTTGCAGATGGTCGTGTTCCTGCTAAGGCAAAGGTCATTCCGTCTGCGCCACTGATCGTGTTGTTACCGAAGAACATGGGCATTTCAAGCTTAAAGCTTTTCGTCAAATCAACGATCGGATTTTTGCTCCACATTGAACCGGCTTGATTGGTGGCATCAGGATTCAATTCAATTCCCACTTCATCAGCGCCGTTCATAATCATACTAGAATCTGTCGAGACTCTGTCAAAAACACCATTAAGACTTGTAAAACTTCCTGTTGCAGGTGGCGGATAAATCCCACTCGGCCAAGTTGCCTCCGCTGCAGCCACTGACTGCAGCGGACCAAGCACCATGCCGAAGATCACCGTGAGGCAAATCATGATAAAGGTTTTCTTTTTCATTTTTTACCTCCCTGCCGTGATCGGCCGCGTAGTAACACGATGCCTAAAATGACAATAATCAGAAGTTCAACCCCAATGACCACGTACCAAAGTTGAACAGCATTGCCGGTTTGCGGCAGATAGCCTGTATGGGTTAGCGGCGTGGCTTGACCATGCTGATCAGTGGTTTGATGATCAACCGGTTCTGGCGTTGGTGTCGGATCAGGGGTTGGCGTTGGGTTAGGATCAGGGTTCGTTGACGGAAGTTCACCAACAAGTTCAACTTGTGCAACAGAAGTGTCTGCCTGAACTTGCTGAGCCTTCGCGCCAACGCCGACCATGAGACTCATTGTCATGAGCAGCATGATCCAAAAACTAGGCTTGTTTCGTCTCATCGGTCTCCCTCCTTTTGCGTCGTTGGCGCCAAATCAGCCATAGTAGGATTAAGATCACAAGCGCCAGTATGATCGCAATGATGATCCATAGCCAAGGGGTTTGTGGGGCACGTCCCAGTTTTTCTTCAATGACATCCGCCTGCTGCTGCGTAATCGTAAAGTTCCGGCGCCAATGCCAAGTTTTGTCAGCACCTTTGACTGTTAAATCAAGCGTATAGGTGCCCGGTGCCAGTGCCTCTTTGGAGAAAATGGCGTAGTCAAAATGCGAGTTTGGGGCAAATGACCACCCTTTTTCCGAACGTGTCAGGTAAGGATCTTTTGAGCCTTGCCGATAAACTTTGCCATCAAGTGTCATCTCACCAAATAAACGAGGTTTGATATTCTGAATGGTGGCTAAGACGCTGGCCTGATTATCCTGAGTGCCCGGTTTGACATCCATCAACTTCAGCTCTGGTGCCACCTTGGTCTCCGAAGTCTGCAAAACAACTCCGACAAGCATGGCGAACTTGTTGTTAATCGCCATGCCACTGCCGCCGCTTTTATGCACCGTGGGATCTTCAACGTATAAACTGCCGAGAATTTGACCGGTGAAACCCTTTTCAGGAATCTTCACATCAAACGTGACTGGCACTTGTGCCTCAGCACCAACATCAATTGTTTTAGGCGCTTCCGTCAGCCCGGAAAAAGTGTACTCAGCGGACTTGTCTGTGTGTTTATTTGGGTAATAGCCTAACGTACCATTACTTTGAGTGAACGCACTGACCGCACTGACCTTCAACTTTTTAGCACTTTTTGTTGTGTTCTTAACATAAATCAACAGCCGCTGGGTCTCGCCGGGTTTTACCAGCAAATTAAAATAGGTCGATTGATCAATTTGATTTTGCGGCAACGCCGGGCTGATAGTAAAGCCAGCGCCTTCAGCTGCCTGAACCTGATGGGCACCGCCGAACCACAACAAGCTCAGAATTGCCAACAGGCTGAAAATGATTTTCTTTTTCATGGTTCCGCCCCCACAGTCATGAAAAGGGCAGCGAATGACCGCTGCCCCTTAGTTTAGGTGCCATAGATTACTTAGGTGCGTCGGCTAAAGTCCAGGTGATGGCCGCTTGGTATTGTCCTGCTGTTGGTGTCAAATTCTGTTTCAGTTTAAGGGTCGTGCCACCCGCATTTTTGATGACAGCAGTGTTTTTCCCCTGTCCCTGACCATCGTCTGTGCCAGTGGCAGCATCAGCTTTCCAGACAGACACTGCAGCGCCGCCAATGACTAATTCTGGAAGAGCGGCGCCTGGGTTAATCGCATTAAGGCTTACATTATCAGTCTTAATATCGGTCCCTTTAAGGATCATTGAACCCGCCAATGCCTTACCACCTGCATTTTTCATATCGCCAAGTTGCGCTGTCAGCTCCCAACCAACGTTCGTACCGCGGTTATCGGTGACGCTTAAATCACCGGTTGCATTACCGTCCTTGGGATCAGCGGCAGTTTTCACGGGACCAACTGGAACGGTATTATCAACAAGCGGTTGGCTAACCTCACCAGCAATTAACTTATCAATCTCAATAGTTCCAAAGTTTAGATCGGGCACTTGATCTAAGGTAATTGGTCCACCCTGAATGTTAACTTCAGCTACAGATGTTTTGTTAATATCAGCAGCGAAAACCTGACCAGTTGGCAACAGGAGCCCAGCAATTGTTAATGCGGAAATTCCGGCTGCAATATAGTTAACTTTTTTCATCACTTTTTGCCTCCATATTGTTATTGAAATTCATTTATCTCTCTCTATACTACTCATAATACAGGATTGAGCGAGAAGAATCAATGAATTAGAGCTGGCGCAGATCCCTTTAATATCGGGTTTTGTCTATGACTCGCCTTCAATCTTCTCCTACTGATAGTATTATGGCATATAAATAGCTCTTTATGCACCACATTAGCACTTGTAATTTACTTAGTTATTTATATAGTGATTGTTAGCGGTTTCACATTTTTGCTTTAATCACTCTGCGCTTTCCATTCAAGTCATATTTAAAATTAAAAAATCATTTTTCTTAAAAACTCGTTAACTGACCCAATAATGATCAATATAATTAACTCGATAGGCTTGCAGGTTTCAGCTAATGTTGATTTATCAAATAAGTTTATTTATTCAATCAGCTTCAACATTGTGAAGAAAACTTCTTGTGCCATTTTTTACGCAAATCGGACAAAAGCTTTTTTTGATTAAATTTCAATTAGTTATTGACAAGAAAACAATCCATGCTAAACTAAAAATCAAATATAAATGCAACGCGAAAGACAAGTACCCGTGTCTGTGAATACAGCGAGCTTCGGTTGGTGTGAGGAAGCATTCATGATATGGCGAATATCCCTTTCAAGCAGGACACCGAACTTCAGTAACGTGTCATGGGGGCACCCATTACAGTGCTAGCATATCGTCATTGGACCGTATGCGATGAAGACCAAGGCGCAGCTGGCTTTGGTGAATTAAGGTGGTACCGCGCAAAGTCGCCCTTAGAAAAATCTAAGAGCGACTTTTTTTGTGTGAGCGCGAGCCAGCCCGATTAGAAACCGGAGTGTAAGCGGCCTTGGGCGTGATGGCCGCACTTTGGCCATTGCGACCAAGGTCCTTACACGCAGGTTTCTGGGCTGGCGAGCGCGTTATAGCGGAGCGCGAGCAGAAGCGCTTCCCCAAGCTTGAATTTTCGCCTAGCAAACATGTAACTCAAACCATTGAAGGATGTGATGCAATTGGAATCTGACATTAGCCACATTAGCTGCCAAATTAATGAATCAATGATACATCTAAAAACACTGGAGGAACTCAAATGGAATTATCTGAAAAGAAGCTCAAAACCCGCGATTATGTCGTCATTGCATCACTTTTGTTCGGTCTCTTCTTCGGCGCTGGCAATTTAATTTTTCCACTGCACCTCGGTCAACTCGCTGGTGCCAACTGGTTTCCAGCAATGCTTGGCTTCTTAGTCACAGCGGTTGCATTGCCGCTGCTCGGTGTGTTGGCGATTGCCGCTACGCATGCAGAAGGTGTGTATGATATTGGTCGTCCACTTGGCCGCTTTTTCGCTCTTGCTTTCATGGTTTTAATTCACGCTACCATTGGCCCGATGTTCGGTACACCGCGGACCGCAACCGTGTCCTTTACAACCGGCGTCTTGCCGATGCTGCCAAAAGCGTGGGCGCAGGTTGGTCTGCTGGTCTTCTCGGCCTTATTCTTTGCCGCCGCCTTTTTCCTATCCTACAAGGAACGCAAAATCACAACGGCTGTTGGCAAAATTCTCAATCCAGTTTTCCTTGTCTTGCTATTCTTCGTCTTCTTTATTGGTTTCTCCCATCCAATGGGAAATCCAGCAACCCAAACTGTCACAGCAGCTTATAAAAATGCCAGCTTCATGAATGGTTTCCTTCAAGGGTACAACACGATGGATGCTTTGGCTGCCTTAGCCTTTGGCGTTACCGTGGTCACAGCTGTTCGCGGTCTCGGCTTAAAAAATGATGACGATGTGGCCAAGTCGACCGCCAAAGCAGGCGTGATGGCAACTAGCTGGATTGGTCTGATCTATGTTGCCTTAATCCTGCTCGGCAGCATGTCATTGGCTCACTTCAAACTTAGCCCTGAAGGTGGGACTGCTTTTAACCAAGTTGTAACCTATTACTTCGGCGCTGCTGGTCATGCGGTTCTGGCAACATTGTTGACGTTGACCTGCCTCACCACTGCAGTTGGCTTGGTTGCTGCATTTGCGCAAGATTTCCACCGTCATTTTCCAAAGGTCAGTTATCGTGTCTGGTTGGCACTGACCAGTTTTCTATCCTTCTTAACGGCGAACTTTGGTTTGGAGCAAATCATCGCTTGGTCTGTCCCGATGCTGATGTTCCTCTATCCTTTCTCAATGGTATTGATTCTCCTTTCCGTTTTCGGCAAAGCATTCCATCATGATCCACTGGTGTATCGGTTCGTCGTCGGCTTCACTGCAGTCCCAGCCGTTCTCGACATGTTCGCTGCCTTTCCAGCCTTTGTCAGTCAAAGTGCGCTTGGTCTGGCATTGCACAGTTTCCAATTACATTTCCTGCCGTTTGCTGGCATGGGCCTTGGCTGGTTAGTTCCGGCTGGTATTGGTCTGGCTGTCGGCCTCGTGGCACACGCGGTCAAAGTTCGAAAAGCCGTTGCTGTCGCCAAATTAGGTGCCGAAGAAAATTAAAAGCGACCAAAACAACAGCCGATCAACCCAAAAGCCGGAAATGCCTGACAATCGCGCATACCGCTTGATCAGCTGTTATTTCTGAAAAGTCTATGCCTCTTCGTGTTTGTAACGAATACTGAAGAGATAGGCTTTTTTTACGGTCATCAAGTTTTGGGGCCATTCAAAAAACGTGTCAGTGCCATCAAAAAACGGGCTCCCCTCTGACTAAGAAGAACCCGTTGACAAATTTAGTCGCCTTTCATTCACCATCACGGAACTGTTTAAGTAAGTTAATCTGGGAAAACAAGATGTGTCAACAACACTTGATCGATCAAGTTGATCATCTTGCCAAAAACCTGATTGAACGGCGACAGGCTATCTAGTTGAAGGGACTTCCCAAAAACAGGCGAAGAAAACGTCTTGCTGAGTTCCCTTTTCGTTGCGATAAATGTCGATTGCACAACGTCAAAATTTGGTTGCGGCATTCCCAAAACCAAATCATCAATCAGATTTGTTGGGCATTGCTGTCGCATCTGAACAGTCTCAATCAACGCCTGCCAAATAATCTCAAAAGCATTCTGCGGCTGCTTATGGGTTGAACCGATAAAAGAAGTCACACTCTCCGGGACCACAGATATTGTGTGGCCAGATTTCACATTATCATGTGTTGCCGCTTGCGCTGCAGCAACAATTGCCTGTTCATCCCGCTCTTTACTCGTCGGTGCTTTAGACGAGCTTGCTTCTGTCGCATTAACTTCTTGTGCCGTTTTAATCATTGGTTCAGAAACTGACGGGTGTGCATCACGATCATCTTGCTGCGCGGTTGCTGACGATGTAACATTCCCGTTTGTGACAGGTGCTTGACTGCCCACAGTTTCCGCACCTGTGTCCGATGTTGCTGCCCCATTTTGCTGACTCGATGAAACCGATGAACTATCCGCACTGCTGGTATTGCCCGCCTTTTGATCATCATCGCTTGAAACCGTGACAATTGGTACTTCAACCTTGTTGTCAGCAAGCGGTGGTACGATCGCTGATTGTGATGCCCCATGATCCGGCGCAGAACCAGTGTCGCATTTCGATGTCGCTGATTGAATCACAATCGGCACTGTTGCTGCGGAAGCTGATGCCTGATTAGCAATCACCGCTGATACACCCAAGCCAAGCATGGCAGCTAACCCGTATACCCATGCTTTTTTCATATTGCCCTCCTTGAAGCCTTAAAGCGTTTCAATTATTCACTCCGCGTTAAATATACCGCACTTATTTTGGAAAGTCACTGGACTTTAGGCGGAGAGCGTAAGCAGGCGCGGTTAGAAACCTTCTACACTCACTATTGACAACAATCGTTTTTTAGCCTAATGTGATGTCAATATCACACAGGCGAAAAGATGAGTAACCAGTCGAAGGTCCGCAGCGAGTTGTCATTTGGTGAAAGACAATGATCAGGCACTGGCAAAGATGGTCTTTTGAAGCATTCAGTTGCGAACACATCTTGCAAGCAACTGACGGGCACTCCCGTTACTGAGTCAGGGTATAACGCAAACTTGCGAAGTACTTAGAGAGAATCGATTTCGATCGGTTAATCAAGGTGGTAACGCGGAAAATCCGTCCTTGTCTATTGTCACAATAGACTTGGGCGGATTTTTTTGTAGAGCGATCACGGCACGTTTATGCGCAGGTTTCTACGCCTGTGATCGCATTTCTGAGCACAATCAGGGACGCGCGCAACCCACTTCAATCAACCTATCACGCCTGTGTGAGTCGATTCAAGGAGGAAAAAGTATGTGGAAAATTGTTGCCGATGCCGTTCCACAAATGGCGGCTGCGGGAATCAAATACACGATCCCAATCGCGCTAGTTTCATTCGCGATTGGCCTCATCATTGCATTGATCACGGCACTGACGCGCATCTCGGTACGAAAAGGCTTTTGGATCACCTTTGCAAAAGGCTTCGCCTCATTTTATGTTTGGCTTTTCCGCTCAACCCCGTTGCTGGTGCAGTTGTTCATTGTCTTCTTTGGGCTACCAAGTCTGATCATTCCGGGCATTTTTCCTCACGGTATCAAACTCGATCCTGTGATTGCGGGCATCATCACGTTTTCGTTGAACACGGGGGCTTATTGTGCTGAAACAATTCGAGCGGCGCTGCTGTCGATTGATCACGGTCAATGGGAGGCTGCCTACTCAGTCGGCTTGCCGCGGCGCTTGGTTCTGCGTGAAATTATCATTCCGCAAGCACTACGCACGGCCGTCCCGCCACTATCAAACAGTTTTATCAGTCTCGTCAAGGACACCTCACTGGCGGCTTCGATCACTATCGTCGAAATGTTTCAGGTGAGTCAGCAGATCGCTGCTGAGAACTATCAGCCATTATTGATGTATTCACTGGTCGCTTTGCTTTATGCCGTTGTCTGCACCGTCTTAACTTGGGGACAGCGCTATCTTGAAAAAGTCACGTCACGCTATACCAGCAATGTGCAGACAACGCAGCTGTAACTAAAAACACCATTATGGAAGGAAGATTCTAATGTTAAAGAAAAAGTTGTGGGTCTTATTACCAATTGTTGCCCTTTCCGCGTTCGTTTTGACAGCTTGCTCTAGCAGTAAAGCTGACAGCAGTAAAACAAGCACGGTCACGAGCGAACTTATCAATAAAAATGAGTTGACCATCGGCCTCGAAGGCACTTATGCGCCCTTCTCTTATCGCAAAGATGGCAAGCTGCAAGGCTTCGAAGTCGATCTTGGCAAGGCTCTAGCCAAGAAAGTCGGCGTCAAAGCCAAGTTTGTTCCTACCCAATGGGATTCCCTGATCGCTGGCCTTGGAAGTCAAAAGTTCGACCTCGTGCTCAATAACATCAGTGAAACACCCCAGCGTAAGAAAGTTTACAACTTCACCACACCGTACATGTACTCCCGATATGCTTTGATCACTCGCAGCGATGAAACCTCGATTAAGGGTTTGAACGACATCAAAGGCAAGACTTTTGTTGAAGGCACTGGCACCCCAAATGCTGTCCTAGCTAAAAAATACGGTGCCAACATTACACCTTCTGGCGACTTCACTGTTTCGCTAAATCTGGTTAAGGAAAATCGCGCAGATGGCACCATCAACGCCACCGCCGCCTGGTATGCCTACGCTAAGAGCAATTCCACAACCGGTTTAAAGAGCCAGACACTTAAAGATAGCGATGTGAAGCCTGACGAAGTGGCTGGAATGATCAGTAAGAAATCGCCTAACTTGCAGAAAGCCTTATCCAAGGGCATTCAGGAGCTTAGAAGCGATGGCACTTTAAAGAAATTGTCTGAGAAATACTTTGGCGCTGATTTAACCACTAAATAATCGCTTTGCGTTACCCATTAACTATTGGCTAAAAGTCGCGACTATATGTAGGCCGTGACGCGACATAAGTTGTCAACCAATCATATGAGGAGGTCGGGCATATGACCCAATTCAATACCAAACTAGTTCATGGTCCACAATTGCAAACGGATAAAGCTGGTGCGATCGTACCGCCAGTTTATCAAAGCGCCATGTACCGCTTTGCGCCTGATGGTGGCACTAGCGATTGGGACTATGCCCGCAGCAGCAATCCAACCCGCGACTATCTTGAACGTCAAATCGCTACTCTCGAGAATGGCGATGCAGGGTTTGCCTTTTCCAGCGGGGTTGCAGCGATTGCGACGGTTCTCGCGATTTTCCCGGATGGCAGCCACTTTATTATCGGTGATTCACTATACAGTGGAACAGATCGGTTGCTCAATCAGTATTTTGCTCAACATGGCCTGACCTTCACACCGGTTGACCCGCGCGATCTAACGGCAGTTGGAGCAGCCATTCGGCCTGAGACCAAAGCGATTTTCTTCGAGACGTTCTCCAATCCACTGCTCAAAGTCAGCAGCGTCAAGGCTATTAGCGCTCTTGCCAAAGCCCACGACCTGCTCACAATCGTCGATAACACGTTCCTCACCCCTTATTATCAACGGCCACTTGATCTCGGTGCCGACATCGTCCTGCATAGCGCCACGAAATACATCAGCGGCCACGGCGACCTCATCGCTGGCTTAGTGGTCTCAGCCAGTCTGGAAATCAGTGAAAAGATTGGCTTCTTGCAAAATACCATCGGCGCGATTCTTGCACCGCTCGACTGTAGTCTTGTCTGTCGCGGCATCGCCACGCTCGCTGTCCGGCTGGATCGGGAAACCAGCAATGCCCAGGCGGTTGCTGAATTTCTTGAACAACATCCCGACGTGGCGCATGTTTATTACCCCGGTCTCAAAAGTGACCCCGGCTATGCCTTAGCCCAACAAGAAACCACCGGTGCCAGCGGTCTCCTATCCATCAAACTAGCCGACAACATTGACCCCATCAAGTTCGTCAACAGCACCAAGGTCTTCGACTTCGCCGACTCCCTCGGCACCGTCTCCAGTTTAGTCAAATTACCATGGTTCAAACTGCCCGAAGAAAAACGGTCCACCTCAGGCCTGACACCGCAACATGTCCGAATTGCGATTGGGTTGGAAGATCAGCAGGATTTGATTGATGATCTGGCGCAGGCATTGACGGCTGCGAAGAAATAATGAGACACCAAAAAATCGTTGCAGTGAGCATGCTTGCAACGATTTTTTGTGTCGGGACGTTTTTTTTACAGAGAAGCTCTTCTAGTTAGCCTTTAAGATTGAATGGCCAGCCTATTTGTACAGATTTGATCGGCAAGTTTTTGTTTGCCATCACGTCCCCTTGCTCCAGCGACTGCAAAGCTTGCAGTGCGAGCGCCAACCGCGCTGTATAACCATGCCAATGATGATCATCGCGGCCAGCGTTTAACTGCTCATTAAATGGTAAAAAGCCGACACGCGCCGCTAAGATTGGCAACCCCGCCGCCTTACAAATCACCGGCCATTCTGTATCTGTCAACCGTTCATGCGAATTCGCCACAATATATCTAGCGGCATTTTGGCTAAAGGCACAACATCCCGCCGTGATATCCAGATTAGGTAAGGAAAAAAATACGGCCGCGGCTTTATTCGTAATAGCTTCAGTTTCTCGCCATGTTGCAGGATAACTCGCCATGACTTCAGCATTTCGGCCAATAATGCAATACCCGCTAGTCAACTGCAGCTGAGCGACAAATATTTTCAACGTCTGCCGCGCAGTCAGCATTGCCGTCAACACCTTATCAAAATCGCAGTAAAACAAATTTGCCTGATAGTCGACATCCTGCAAACAAAAATCAAGAACCTTGCGCCTAGCATCGGCCGCGCCATGCGGTGTGATGACTTGGCAGTGAAAGTCTGTCTCTTCAGTTAATAGCTGGGTGATTTCAGGCGAAGTCACAGTACTAATCGTGACATACACAGCCGAAAATATTTTGGTGGTTGCGGCAGTGATTTGTTTGAGTTGTGGTAAGGAGATGTTTGGGTGATGGATCGTTGCGAGCAACACTGTTTTCATGTGACAAACTCCTTGCGAGCGCTTATCAATCAATCTGCCAGAAAGAATGCCTCCACCGGGCATAACTGATAGCTATGTATCAACATTTGAGGTATCCTTGTCCCCTTTTTGTCCCCTTTGACTGACAAATCTAGAAGCATCCAGAAGCAAGTTATTAAATCGTGTTTCAACGGCCTTGCTGTGGCTGATAATTTAGCGCACAAAAGCAATCAAAACGCAAACCCCATCCATATAGGATGGGGCGGAGTTGGCAAGGAATTGCTTTTATCTGGAAGACCCGCCGAGGGGGGCAGGTTCCTAACAGTATACAGTCCGTATGCGCGATTATTCTTGGGGTGGGTAGCAGCTTAGCTTGCCAACTCCTAAGGAGCTTTTTACTCCTAGCTATTGGAGTTTTGCTCCTTCACCGTCAGTATCGCATGGCTATGCTGGGTATGCAAACAATTTGCTCATAGTAAGTTACCTAATCCGGCATATGTAAACCTTTTGCCTTTTTGAGTCGATTCTGTCAACTCTGTGCACAAAAATAAGCCTCCCTGAGCAAGGGAGGCAGAACGACAAGGTATTACAGGCTGACTAAAATATTTAGTTGCTTACGTATCTTATTTTACAGCATTATGCCCGTGCTTCAAAGCAACAAAAATAAGCCCTCCACCCGCGTTTGCGAGCAGAGGACTTTTTTGTTACCTGATGTACAGGCTCTCGCCCGGATAGATCAGGCTGTAGATTGACTTGCCATTGTTGGCGGCTAACGTGTACATGCTAATGCCGTACTTGGTAGCAATGCTCCAGAAGCTGTCACCAGAGCGGACTGTATAATACGTGTGCGAATAGGTTTGCGCATTTGAACTGCGCGAACCATAGCTCTCACCACCATTTACGCCCAAGGCAACATAATGATACCTGCCTGAGTAGCTGAGATAACGCGCCCAAACATATGTGCCACGGATATACACGTGATCATAAATCACACTTTCACCGGGTGCATAGCTACCAACGGATGCATAGCCGGTGCCGGCACCAGTGCGGATGTTAACAGTCGTGGAAGGCTTGAAAACACCAGTTTGCGCATAATCGGTATCAGTGGCTGCGGTTGATTGCGCTGGTTTGCTTGGTGCTGGGGTGATAGGTGTTACTGGCTGCTTCGAGTATCCATTATCGGTGACACCAAGCAGATCAATGTTACCATCGAGGCCTTGTGACAACCCAAATGCACTCGTGTACTGCCAAATAGCTACCCCATCCATACTTGGAAAATAACCGTAGTCTGGTTTGGTAGTTGGCAGATAATCACGGTAAGCAGCTATCCAAAGGCTGTTAGGAAATTCTTTCAGAATACGCTGATAATCGACGTGTGCCA
>OBUQ01000581.1_pt1 | contig 23888 bp, 33 predicted proteins | sample 1494951 | NCBI WGS metagenome assembly OBUQ01 (sample SAMEA2579938, study PRJEB22360) | human gut metagenome | biome: human gut; feature: human-associated habitat; material: faeces | place: Denmark | collected 2008/2010
TATATATAAAATTCTTATTTTATTTACACAAGAAAATTAAGGATTTTACCAGAACACCGCCATTTTCCTGTAAACAAGCTGCAATAATTCTTGTTTCTCAAATTTTCTAAATTTATTAATTTCGTTATAAACACTTATTTTAAGCAAGGATTCTGCTTGTGTTGTTTATTTTTTTATTATGTCCCTTATACTTTGTCGTATTTTTTGATTTCTCATCCTTTACTTCTTTCCTTCAATAGGGTAGGATTCCTTTTGGTAACAGTTTTTCTGTTAGAAACATTGAATAGAAGGATTACTGATATGAAGAAAATCTATGCTTGGCTCTATCGCCAACCTCGACACAAAATCTATCGCTTACTTTTAATCGTCTGCCTTCTTTTTTGGCTTGCGTTCTTTTTTCTATTTAAATGAATCTATTGATAAAATTTATGTGGCGAAACAGCAAAATTGAACAACTGTGCCTCTTCGTTCTGTATTCGCTAACTGTCCTAAAGTGCCCGCAACAACTTCGCGATGAACTTTGCGCCGAGCGCAAGCGTCTCGTAATCTACCATATCTTTTATATCTTTTGGAGTATGTGTCCTCTTTAAGCCCCCCGAAAAAAAATCCTGAGAGGTCACTGCTAGACTTGCCACACACTTGAACGCATAGATGGCATGGTCTCCAGAATACCATTCTGGCCCTTTTGCTACCATGGGATGGTCATCACAAAGCTTTTCCAAAATAGCCGCGAACCTGCTGTCCATATTACAGGTGGATAAAGCAATTCCCGATCCAACATGTCCGACGCTGTCTATATTGATAACAAGCGCAAACTCTTTGTTTTTCCGTTTACAATCATTTAAATAGATTAATTCACCAGTTGCTTCGTAATATTCCTCACTATTAAATGGAACAAAATCAATAGCATAGTTTAAGTTTTCTTTCTTCAATAATTCCATGGTCTGCATCATCATCACTAAACCCGCAGCGTTATCAAGTGCACCGGGAGTCTCATACTTGCTATCCATATGTGCACAAACTAGGATATTCCCCTTCGCATTTTTCGCCTCTTTCTGTGCAATGAGTTGGCGACTTCTTACTTGCTCAATGTGAGAATCAATGACCAGTTTAAGCGAATTACTTTTAAACACGGGCTTCATTTTTTTCCATTCTTCGTATGAAATATAGGCGGATGGAACTTTAAAATTGCCATCTTCAAATAAGTAAAAGGGCTTTAAGCCATATATAGGATGTTCTCCAGTCACTGCAACGATCGCGGCTACTCCACTATCTTCTAACGCATCAATTAGTTCTTTGTGTTCATTAGGATAATAAAAAGGATAATCTTTTGGTTGTAAAGATGCCTTGGTTAATTGACTATGAAGAAACACTATTTTTTTTCGACAATCAAGACTTTTCAGCTCTTTAAGCGATCCGGCCGTTCCCCATTCCGCTTCATCTCTGTAGAATCTCGAAAAGGGACTAGGCATTACCGGATACTTCTTCCCATCTACTACTATAAATGAATGACTTTTATGCCAAGTAAAGCAAGGAAAAGGAAGGGATTTCACCTCATAAGCCATCTTCTGAAACAGCCCTTCAAGTTGTTCAAGTATTCGATTATTTATTGTTGTGCCTACAGGTCGCTCCTTTGCTATCCTACTCATCCATTTGTTGATCATTTTTCCATCCCCTTTATTCGTATTAGAGAAATCTTTCTCTACAATAGAATAACTGAATCAGAAAGGGGTGGTGTACAACTGTAAGGCAGTTATAAGGTAGAAAGCTCATCAAAAATTGCTGGAATCTTTTCTGCGGCTGCCAATATTTTTTTTAGCTCCGTTTGCCACCGATCTCCGACAGACAATTCAAAATGCCACCGATCTTCAGTAGGAATCTCCTTTTGATCGACCGGCTCATTCAGAGCTTTCAAAACTTGTTCTCCTCGTCCTTGTTCATACAGCATAATACTTTTCTGAATCGCCGTGATACTGTAACCAGCTTGACGTAGCATGTAGATAACAGTCATCTTTTCTAATTCTTCATCGTCATAGCGTATTTCTCCTAAATTTCCAGTAACACTTGCTTTTATCAAACGATTCCGCTCCCAATTTCTCACTGTTTCTACGGTAACCCCAAACAATTCTGCCGCTTCTTTTCTAGAAAGATGATCTTGTTTAGACGTGAGGGGCCCTTCATTTTTATCTGTTGCCCAATGATGTAGAATATCAGCAGTTCTTTGAGCAAGTTTGTATTCATTTTCGATAATCTTCAAATAGTCAATTGCATATTCTTTCCCTGACTGCCATTGTTTTTTTCCAGAGGCCCACATAACCTTATTTCCAGCGTCTCGAATCTTTCTATTTGTAAACGAGTAGCCAAAAATACATCGACATATTTTTACCTGCAAGACATGCAGGTCGGAAAAAAGGCGATGGCCATTTTTATCTCGTTTTGACAAAGATAGAAACCCTTGTTTTTCATAAAGTCTTATCGTATTGGGATGAAGGTTAAACACCCTTGCCAAATCGATTGGTCGGTATTTTTTTTCTATTCTCATAGTCAACTCCATCTTAAATATCTTTTCATGTTCATCCGTACTGACTGCTAAACAGCAGATATTTTTATTTTATCAAGCATCGTCCTGTGCAGAAATACTTTTCTTTTTGCGTATTTTATTTTGAAAAATAGTCGCATACTACTTTACTTTGCGAACAAATGTTCGTATAATGATTTTGAGGTGATGACCATGTCTATGATTAGTCCAGATTCTGTTGAAATTTTTTATCGAACCTATGATTCTCTAGTAAAAGACTCCCTGCCGTTAGCATTATTTTTGAGCCAAATTACTGCTAAGATGGATGAAGAAAATCGTGATTACTTTGTTATCCCTGCTAAAAAAACCGGCCGCAAAAAAGATATTTATTTTCAGTTTGAGCGTAAGAACGATGAGCTCGTTTTCAAAGGTATCCATACGAGGAGGAAGGAAAATGGAATCTCTTAAAGGAACCGTATCAAAACTAAAAATCATTCAATTTTCACAGCAGCCTTTGGTCTATTTTCAGCTAGAAAACACCCATTGCTTAATCGCGGCTCACTCACTGAATTTTCTTGCGGATGTCGAAAACGGTATGAAGATTCTTGTCCTGGGTAAACGAAATGCTCGCGGACAATTAATCATTGCAAAATACGCCGTGTTAGGAAAAACAAAACTCATGAATGATTTTCAAACCTACCAAACAGCAAGCTAAAAGCCAGCGCATATCATGTGCTGGCTTTCTTTTCTATTAACGAACGACCATAACATTGCATGGTGCATTATTGACTACATAAGCCGTTGTTGATCCTAGCAACAAGCGCGAAAATGTTCCCGTTCCTGTCGCCCCCATCAGAATCAAGTCAATCTTCTTCTCTTCAGCGTACGCGACAATTTTGGCTTTTGGGTTCCCATCATCAATAATCGATGTATAGGAAATATCTTCTGGAATCAGCTCCTCTAAGGATTCGATCGTTGCACCAGCTGCTTTCCTTGCTTCTTTAACGATGTGTTCAACCGCATATGGCTCGGCGCCTAAATGATTGGTATCTGACACGATCAAAATATACAAATGCGCGTCATTTCTACGAGTAACTTCAATTGCCTCTTGAAAAGCTCGACGTGCTTGGTCCGATGAATCCACCGCAACTAGTATCTTTTTGTATGATTCTTTCATAATAAGCCCCCCTTTATTCTTTATACAATTTAATTGTAAGCCTTTTCATCTATAAATATCAAGGAATTTCCTTATCTCCTTTTATTGGCTCAAAAAAAAGCACCTTGATCACCAAGGTGCTTAAAGGGGATGCTAGTCAAATAAAACTAGCTAAGAAAGATTGAGAGAGGTCTTCCTCATACTCATATTTTAACAGATTTGTCCTTCTTTTTGGTGTTTTTTTGAATTGTTTTTTTAACATTTTTAAATTTATTCTGAATCTGACTAAATAATTTCATTCCACAAAAGTGTCTTTTTTTTTAATTATGTCAGAATACGATTATTAAAAAGATTATTTTACTTAAATAGTGCTATTTCCAAACATTAAAAAATCTTTTTTATCGCTATTTTTATGAACCTTCAATCAGTTTGATACTTTTTTCACAAATGTAGGTAAAAAAATTAAACCTTTACGTATTCTAATTCGAAACCCTTTGAATCATTTTTCATAGCGACCTTGTATGCGGTAGCTAATGTCTTCATGGTCGCAGGATCTAAAGCCAATTTCATAAATGTGGGCAGCTCCATTGCTTCTACATCCGCTGCCTGTTGTGTCGCTATCGGCTGCATCATCTTAGCAAAGCCGCCTGTGATTGAAATATTTTGTTTCTCACAACGAATGGCATCTCTTAACTCCATTGGATTTGCAACTACTTTTTTCATTCCCATCACCTCTTCTTTTTTTTGATGATAGCATAGCTAATAATAGAAATCAATAATTTTGTGAATTAAAACACAAAATTTCTTTTTTATTTTTTGGTATACTTTCTAAAAAGGAGGGGCTCTATGGACAATTATTTGCAGCGTAAGCAGCGAGGTTGAATAGAAGGGAATGACCTATTCAATCATAAAACAAATTCACGCGAGACGTTGATCTCTATGCTCCACTCTCAAGATGCTTGCGATCGAACAATCGCAGCCAAACTTTTACCCCTTGATTGTGAAACAACAGACATTCTTCTACATTCATTAATGACTGAAACAGCCTTGTACACCCGCTTAGCAATGACAGAAAAATTGGAAGGCGGCGATAGCTCTACCGCACTCAAAATGATCGGCTTTCTTGGAAAAATTGGGAAGAATCAGCACCGCATCCCCATTGCTCCTTCCAAAAAGAAATCCTTTCCTTTACTAAGGGATTTGATGGCTCGGTCGTTAGGACGAATGAACCCTGAGCTGTTTCCGGTTTTGTTAGCTTCAGCTGAAGAACTTCCGCCTTTAAAATTAAGCGAGCTGATTGATGCCATCGGGTATATGGCCTTCTACCATCCCGCTTTGGCAACAGCACAAAACTATCAGCGTCTTCTGCAGATAAAAAATTCTTATGACCACGATCCACTAATCCAATGGAAATGTTTGATTTGCTTCTCCGCTTTTCCTCAAAGCAAAGATTTATTAGCACAAGAAGACCAATTTTCAATGGAAGCTCAGCGTTCCTTGAGCTTACTGGCATTAAAAAAGGATTGAGAAAAACTCCTCAATCCTTTTATTTCGTATAATATTGAATAATCTCACATAACGCTTCTGTTGCACCCAATCCGCATTTCTCATCATAGTAATCGGTGAAATGCTCATCACTAAGATACAACTCACTTAAACTTCGATGGGCTTCCTTTGTATATTTTTCCCAACTATATTGCAGCCACAATCTATGTAAAGAAAAAATCTCCTCTGCTAGTGAACTAGGCACGCCCCCTTCTTTTATGTATCGAGATAACTTATCGAACAGTTGATTTTCAATATCATCCATCTTTAAATAATCAAAGTCACTCATTTCTAGCCAGTTCTGATTAGAACTTTCCACCGCTACTCCTCCATAGCTTTCCCGGATCTCTTCTCCATAGTTCTCTTCATTTTCTATTAACGATTTGTGTTGAAGTGTTCCAAATCTTTCTTTGTTCATCATCTTGATTTCCCCTTTATAATAAAGCAGTGTATTATCAAAAGCTTGCAACAAACGAGCCAATTCTTCTTGTTTTTCCACCACTTTAGCTCTTTGCTCTAACAAGGTCTCTAGAATTCTTTCAGCTGGCCGATCCACCAGATTCTTGATCACTCTCAAAGGAACACCCGCCGATCGGTACAATAAAATCTGCTGCAGCTTATCCATCTCTTTTTCTGCATATCTCCGATAACCTGCCCCGTCTAAATCAGCAGGCATTAGCAAGCCTCGCTTTTCATAAAATAGTAACGTGCGAATGCTGAGCTCTGAGATTTCCGCTACCTCTTTGATCGTATACTCCATCTGATCCCTTCTTACTATTTATCGGTTCATTCATACAATACTTTGGTTTTTTAAACGTCCTCAACTTGTGAGGTCAAGGAAAAACCAGCAGTATTCTGCTGGCAGCCGATGTCTACTATTTAACCACCATGACATTACATGGTGCATTATTCACCACATAATCTGTCGTAGAACCGACCAATCTACGTTCAATTGCTCCTTTTCCTGTTGCCCCCATATAAATTAAATCGATCTTATAGATTTCAGGCAATTCAAAACAAAGAGCCTTCTTAGGACTCCCGACACAGGTAACCATTTGCTTATTATAGTAATCAATCCCAGCCACTTCTTCTTCCAGCTGCTTAATTGCGACACGCTTTTCTTCTTCGATAATCTGGGAAACAGGCGTCGCGCTATTTATTAGCAATCCCGTAGTATTGACAACCCGTGCGATGTACAAACGTGCATTATTTCTACGTGCGGCTTCAACTGCTTCCATTAATGCCTGGTGCGATTGTGGTGAACCATCGACTGCAGCTAGAATATTATAATAGCGTTCTTTCATTGTGCCTTCCCCCTTTGTTCCAGTATAGCAACCAGAAAAAGATTTGTAAGCACTTTTTCAAACCAAAAGATTGTTGTAAAACAATCTTTTGTGGGTTTGGCTTTTTTCAAAAACAATAAAAAACCACTTCAAAATGCATCGAAGTGGTAAAAAGTTTATATTTTTTCTAGATAAAGGGATTGCTGGTCAGATTCTTTGTAAATATCTTCTAGGTCAGACCAATCAACTTCGCGGTTCTGATACCCATAAGGATCATTTACATAGACAATTTCTTTCTCACGATCAAAACCTGTGATAACCGCAGAATGAATCAGTGGTGTGACATACATACTCCCTTGATCAGTCTCCCACAGCAGCCAGTCATCGTCCTTGGGAACTTGAAAATCCACCGTCGCAACAATCCACACAGGTTTCCCGCTGGCAACAACATTAATGAGTTTATCAAAGGGTGTCTTCTCACTAGACACCACGCGATAATCATCGCTTACATATTCCTTTGCCAACTTCGCTATAGGCTCAACCGCAACACCCATTGCTTCATCGCCTCCCGTAATATCTCCGACAAAGCCTAGATGAGGATTTCCGTGATTTCCTGATTCTGTATAAAGCGGTTGATAATCTAATTCATCAGCTAGTTCATTTTTATTCGTCTCATAGCCGTAATAGCGCAATAGCATAGATAACGCCGTCACCTCACAGCCATTTTCCAACGCCTCTCCATCAAACTGACTTTCCAAAGGAACATTGAGAACCACTTTATTTTTTTGCTGTGGCTGTTCAATGAGCTCTGTCAGTTCATTTTTTCCTTTAGCAAAGTAGATAATCCCTCCAAGTAATGCGATAAAAAACACCAGTATTATTATTCTCTTTTTCTTCATGCCATCACCTAACATTAATAGTCCATCGGAAATTATACGGTTTATTAGGAAATGTACCAAAGAAAAACCCTTAAACTAAAACTAGTTTAATACTTTTTTATCTTATTAAAAAAACACACTTTAAGGATTTGATAAATTCATTGCCTTTTACAGCATTTACGAACTTTTTATTAGTAAAACTAATTAACTCTGTGCTATAGTAATCATTGGAATTTCGTTATCAACGTGATCGTTGCCTTTCGTCACTACAAGAAAGGAGAATGACTATGACATTCGATAACAAAAATATGCAATACCGTGTCACATTGAATACTGATTTAAATCTTTTTATCGTTTTTGATAAAAACGATAAGAATCACGTAGCAACCGGTGTAACGATTGAAAAAGCGGTACAAGAATTGCAAAAAACAAAATAGAATTTCCTTCATACGAACAAGGATTTCAGTTTCACTTCAAGCTTTAGATTGATTAGTGAAATGACATACGGGTTGAGAATAAGACTCATTTTTTCTCAAAAAATGAATTCCTTCATACGAACAAGGAGTGACTCTTCAATGGAAGACGCGAAATTGCGTTAAAAGCACCTGCTGTGAATCCACGGTAGGTGCTTTTTTGACTTTCAATAGACATCTTGGTATAGTCGACGAAAGAAATTTCGGAGGTGTTGGTTATGAACGCTTTTACCTATTCAATTGATGAACATGTTGCCTTGGCTTTTCCTCAGCTTGATGCTGCGGAAGAACTTTTTTCATTGATTGAATCAGATCGACCACATATCGAGGCCTTCATAGATGTCATCGCTGAGACTAAATCTATCAAAGACGAAAAAGATTTTATTAAATTGAAGCTTCATGGTTATGCGGAAGAGACGGAGTATCTCTTTTTTATCCTTTATGACCAAATAATTTGCGGCTGCATTGATATTCACGGCATTGATAAAAAAGTCGGTAAGGGAGAAATTGGCTATTGGCTACACTCTTCATATTCGAAGCGGGGAATTGTTACAAAAAGTGTACAGGCAATTTGCACACTTGCCTTTGAAGAATATGGGCTAAATAAACTGATCATCTGCGTTGACACAGAAAATGAACCTAGTAATCGCGTGGCACAAAGAGCCGGATTCATTAAAACCAGTACAGAACCTCAGGATGCTTTGCTTTTTGGCAAATTACGAGATATGAATCGTTACACTTTACTAAAAGAACAATTCAAAAAGGGTTTTGATGAGTGATTGTCTCACCAAAACCCCTTCTTTATCTTACCACCATTACGTTACAAGGTGCATGATTCACGATATACCCACTGGTAGATCCTACTAGTAACCGTTGGAAACGACCTTTACCAGTAGCTCCAACATAAATTAAATCAATTCCATATTGTTTCGGCAATTCTTCCGTCAACGCTTTTTTAGGATTTCCGATATATTGAACGAGCTCCATATTTTGATAACGTCCCCGTTCAGCCAGCTTCTCTAGGTATTGTTTTGCCCGTTGTGTTTCTTCAGCTAGGATATCATCCATCGGCTGGGCACTGCTCATTAAAATACTGGAATCATCAATGACTTGGACAACATACAATTTGGCCTCATTTCGTCGAGCCGCACCGATTGCTTCAAAGAAAGCACCCTCAGACTGATCCGATCCGTCAACAGCCACCATAATATTTTTATATCTACCAATCATACTATCCGCTCCTTACTTCAATTATCGAATCACCGTCACACTACATGGGGCATGGTTCACAACATACGCCGCAGTAGAGCCTATGCGTGATAAACTGATTTCTCCTTTTCCCGTAGCTCCAAGGTAAATCATATCTACATCATTGTCCTTTGCAAATTCAACGATTTTCTCCTTTGGACTGCCTAAATCAACAAATGGTTCAATATTTTCAAATTCTTTGCGAGAGGCATCATGTACTTTTTTCAATAGTTCTTTTTCAACTTGTTCTTTTTCTGCCGCGTAAATTTTACTGAAAGAAAACGCGCTTGTGGAGAGTTCACTGTCATTAATGATTGAAATAACATTCAACTTAGCATCATGGCGTTTAGCCGCTTCAACTGCTTTAGCAAAAGCATGTTCTGAATGCTCAGACCCATCAATTGCTACTAAAATATTTTTGTAGTTATCAAGCATTGTAACCGCCTCCTTTATTTAAGTATAAAGGAAAACAAGAAAACTGTGAAACGAAATCACCTTTTTTCTACTGATCCAAACAAGAAAAGATTCTTACATACAGGAACGTCTAAAAATCCAAACTATTTTTTCTATTGTGAGCATTTTTCTTGTATCTCTTTTGCCAATCCGTTAAGGTTACAGTAGTTCATTTGTTTATCCGAGTTCCTTCCCAGGACTCCGGCCGTCGTTGCCCTGCGGCGGCCTTTTTTTGAGCAAAAAAGTTGCAAAGAAAGCCTTTTCCAATTATAGTTATAAGCGGGTATTACCCATCCTTTATAGAATTTGTTTTTTCACTTGCGGACCGTTGCCTTTTGGGGCCGGTCTTTTTTTTTGCTTAGTAACGATACCTAAAAATACCCTGGTTTAAATAAAAATCCCTCTTTTTCTCTGGCTTTTGTGTGTTAAACTAGGTATGTTGACACACAGTGCAATTGGAGGAAAGGACATGTATAAAGCCAACTTAAAGAATATCCTCACCCGCAAAGAAGAGCGGACAATCGATCTTACTTTGATCCCTCAGGTGGGCGATACCTTACAATTGAAGGAACCAGAGAAATTTTTGCTGGTCCATGGGATCACTCATATTATTGAAAGCGAGTCCATCCAATTTGAGATTTTTGTCGAACCAATCGACCGCACTTATTGGATGAACGAAATTTAGAAAGCGAGGAATAAAAAATGATTGCACACAAAAGAGATGGACTCCATGTAGTTTAAGATCATTAAAAATTACATGGAGGAATTACGATGACTAATATTTATGATAATGAGAAATTTTTTGAAAGCTACAGCCAAATGAATCGCAGCCAGCAGGGACTAGATGGTGCCGGTGAGTGGCAGACATTAAAAGAGCTGCTGCCTGATTTTAAAGGAAAGCGGGTATTGGATCTTGGCTGCGGCTATGGATGGCATTGCCTTTATGCCGCTGAGCATGGGGCTGCCTCTGTAGTAGGCGTAGATCTTTCTGAAAAAATGCTTGCCGTGGCTCGTGAAAAGAATACTTTCGATACTATTACTTATCTTCATGCCAGTATTGATGAAGTCACCTTTGAACCGGAAAGTTTTGATGTTGTGATCAGCTCACTAGCGATTCATTATATTGCCAATTTTGAAAAGCTCACAAAAAACATTGCGAAATGGTTAGTCCCAAGCGGACAATTCGTTTTTTCAGTCGAGCATCCAATCTTTACTGCTGAAGGTTCACAAGATTGGGTTTATGATGACAAAGGTACCATTCTGCACTTCCCTGTCGATAATTATTTTTACGAAGGACAGCGAACTGCGCATTTTCTCGGTAGCGATGTGACAAAATACCATCGGACGCTGACGACTTATTTAGATAATCTGTTAACCAATGGCTTTCAAATCAAGCGCATCGTCGAACCGATGCCCCCTGAAAATATGATGGACATCCCAGGGATGAAAGACGAAATGCGGCGACCAATGATGCTGATTGTGGCGGCGGAGAGAAGTTAATAGCATTTACGTAAATATAGAAAAAAGCCACTTCAAGTTTGAAGTGGCTTTTACTATTAAGAACCCGCATTAATGGCTTGATCCAAACGAACTAGCCACGCTTCTTTATCTCCAGATAAATCAATGTTTGGCATATATTTTCCAGTATTTTTGTGATAAACCTCATTCAAGATAGTTGCACAGTCTGCATGTGGTAGGTTATGTCTTTTTTGTCCATCAAACCAGCTAATTCCTTTTTTTGTTCCTTGTCCAATCGTAATTAATGCTTGCATTTCAATTCCTCCTTGACTTGTTGTATTCCCTTCATTTTTAAACTGATCGTACCAATATTGCGCTTGTGTTGCTCGAACTGGTTGGTTGGGATTTGCGGGATGTTCATAAAAAGCAATAAAATATTCTGCTGCTTTTTTTACATCCGTCAATTTTGTAAAATCCCGAAATGAAATATAACTTAGATCTGGTCGTTGCGGATTACTGAACCATTGAAGCCCATTCTCCATTTCAAATTGAATACGTTGGCACTGAGCATCTACAGTTTTGTAATTCATTCCAAGACTATTACACCAATCAATTAATTTTGATCCTGGTGTCCATTGGACCAAACCATATCCCCCATCTCCAGACCAGATATCAGGATTTAAACTACTTTCACTTTGAATATTTCCTAATATCCCAGCTACGGACTGTTTAGTCCAACCACGAGAAACTAAAAAATCCCAAACTTGTTTTGCTACTTCTCTTTGTCCCAATACAATTCACTCCTTTCATTTTTACGGTTTAGCATTAATTGCTTGGTCTAGCCTTACTAGCCAAGCTTCATCAGCACCTTTCATTTTCATGGTTGGCATGTCTTTACCATTATTTTCACGATAAATTCGATTTACGATTTCCTGACAGTCTTTATTTGGAAGATTGTGTCTTCTTTTTCCATCAAACCATGAAATTCCATTATTCATTTCTATAAAACATTGCGGTTGAACATCGCCTTTAGTGGCACCGTCTCCTGCTGCATTTCCGCCTTTTAACCGATAATAATAAACTGGCGGCCCGCCTAACCAACCTTCCGCTGCAGACGTTACAATCCCATTAATGCCATAAGGTAAATACTTTGTAGCGTGAATAATTGTTTGATTATCAAGAAAAATCCCTGTATGTCCGTTATTTCCCGTGGACGAGCCTTTAGGACCTGAAACGAAAATATCACCTTTACCTACTTGTTCTTTGGAGATTGGAATTAATAAACTACCTTCTAATCCATATAATGTTTCTGTATTTCCGTAATTTCCTCCGCTATTGTCCAAAAAACCGCCTGCTCTTAAAGCAGAAATGACAGCAGCAGAACAATCATACCTTGGTGGGGTTCCTGTTCCCCACGGTCTGACTTGTTCATAAACTACTTTACCTTCTCGATCCTTCATCCATTGAATCATTTTATTGATGTCACCCATTAAAATTCCCTCCTTTATCTTGTTTATCTGTAATAAAGTGAAAAACTAACCCCTGTCGCCAAAATATGTGTCAAAACCTTATCCATGTTCTCCTATCCTCTCATTAATATGATTGACCGTTGTCTCAATTCTCTCTACTTGCTTGAGTGATTCCGTCAACTCATCGATCGTGTGTAAATAGCGTTCTTCTCGCGCATTGTTTTGTTTCATCACCCATACTAAGAGAAAGACAAAAAGCACTGGAAATCCGATGCTTTCAGGATTATTGAGAAACGTTGAAATAAAATTATCCATGCTTCACCAGCTTCCTAAAATTATTCTGTTTTCTTGTTCATTACTTCTTGGTCATTCAGAAGAACAATTGAATCTATACGTGATTTCGAAATTCTCTATCCACACTGAAAACGCACCATTTAACACCTGAAAATAGAAAAACTATCTACCAAAAATCCTTCCGACCCCTTAAAATTGCTACTTCTTATTCGCCTTAATCTTTTACTTATACCTTCGTTTCTTCATACATTTCACCCCTTCCTGTTTGATCTATCTAAACTATATACGAACTTATGTTCGTTTTGTTGCCAAAAAAAAGACATCAAATTCCTAGATGTTCAGCTAGCTCTTCGAAAAAGGCATCACGCAGTCGAATCACTTGCCGCTTGCTTAAAAAGACTTGATCTGCGACTAAGTCGAGCGTTCCTTTTTGCTTATTGGACATATACAAGCGTTCGATGATTTCTCTTGTTTCTTCAGTTGCCGTCTCTAAACACATTGAAATGATCTTTTGGTTTCGCTCTAAATTAATCAGCTGACGGTCTAAAGAGATAGAAATTAACAGCTTTTTATCTTTGGTCTCTTTATTTGAGTGTTGATGAGTCTCTTTACTACGGAAGAGCAGTTTTTCTTTTCTTTCTAAATAGTAGTCTTCCATTTTAGGATAATCCTGCAAAATGCCTTTTAAATAATCCTTCTTCCATTTTTCCATGGTCCTTCCTCCTTAAAATAACTATTACTTGAAGTATCAGAGAAATAGTAAATTATTTTTAATACTAAATTTCCTCTGAACCAACGTAAAATTCTTTTTTGTAGATTAATGGTAATACATTACGCGTACTATGTAAATCATTTTGTCGACATATCGTCTGTTTTTTATAGAAAATCTACGACATTTCGTGGTATTATAGGGAAGAAGGGAGTGGGACTATGTTTGCACAACAATTAAAAAAATTAAGAAAAAGAACACCTCACCTAACTCAGATGGACATGGCTAAAGAATTAGGGGTCGCTAAAACGACTTACGCTTCCTATGAACAAGGAAAACGAACGCCCGATATAGAGATGCAAAATAGGATCGCTGATTTTTTTAATGTGACTTTAGATTACTTGCACGGACGAGAACAAAAGTCTTCTTTTTCCACCAAACAGATGACTGTCGCGGCTCATATTGATGATGAAGTGACTGAGGAACAAATGGAAGATATTTTGAACTATATTGATTTTATTAAGCAGAAACACGCAAAGAAGGATTGATTGGATGGATAAAGCAGAAAAATTAATGGCTCATTTTCCAGGAATCAATTATATTTTTGATCCAGCTATGCCAGATGGACAAAAAGGATTGTATATCGACAACCATGTCTATTTGAATCCACGCCAAACCTCTGAAGAATTGACCGATACAGTCGCGGAGGAGATCGCCCACTACTTGACTAGTTCCGGTGATATTACACCCCAGGATACCAAGGAAAAACGCAAACAAGAACAAAAAGCCCGTGATGTCGGAGCAACTTTGGTGGTATCTCCCCAAGACATCATTGACTGTTACAAAGAACGTTTCTCTACCGTTTGGGAATGCGCCGATTATTTGGGGATCAATAAGGATTCCTTAGAGCATGCCGTGAAAGTCTATGCCCGGATGTATGAGGATGGATTATCCTATAAAAATTATCGCATTCTTTTCCGAGGAAATGGCACCATCGGAGTCATCGAATTTTTTGACGATTAAAAACGACCTTAGCTTATTCGCTAAGGTCGTTGTTTTATCCGCTGATTTAAAAATTATTTTCAGGATCGACTAGTTCTCCATAACTAACAACCGTTGTAAAATCAATGAAATCTTCTGTTTCACTTTTGATGATTTTAACGATCGCTGAATTGTTTAATTTATTCTTCACAATTCCTAGTTGTGTTTCCTTTTTATATTCGAAATATACTTCTTGTCCAATTGAGAAGCGCTCCCCTAAAAATGAGGGCTTTGGAGATTTGAATCCATAGGTGTTCGCCATTTGAATATCCTCCTTCAAATATTATAAAAAAAGAAGACCGTTTCCGATCTCCTTAGTCATCCGTCAATAAACAATTATTAGTCTTTAACGATGTTTGAAGCTTGTAAGCCGCGTTGGCCTTCTTCAACGTCAAACGTTACTGCTTGACCTTCGTCTAAAGATTTGAATCCGTCTCCTTGGATAGCTGAGAAATGTGCGAAAACATCATTTCCATCTTCTCCAGTGATGAAACCAAAACCTTTGTCTGCATTAAACCATTTTACTGTACCTTTATTCATAGAAAGTACCTCCAATTACACATCAACTGTGTTTATTTTGTAATAAAAAATGACGTGTAAGAAAAAGTATCTTAAATTATCTAGATAACTACCTAGTCACATATCAAAGTATTACTTAGTTACCATAACATGAATAAATCCTAAAAGCAAAAAAACATGAACATTTCTGCAAAACAATCCATATAATATTAAGTTTTGATTCTTTTCCTTAATAACTCCATTTAAATCTTGTATTCTACTTTGTTTTCAGGACAAAAAAAGAACTTTCTCGGTTTTACTCCTCATTTACTAAAAGCGAACAATCCCTTTAGACAGAAAAAAGCATGCAGCGGACTGCATGCTTTTTTTATTCAGCCGTTTCTGCATAGAAGCCAATGCCTTCTGAACGCCAGCCAACTCGAACAAGATGATCCCGTTCATTCGAATTCGGCGTGTAGTGATGGGCACCTGCTTTTGCGTTTGGATTATATAACCGATAAATAGGCACTCGAGGGTGATTAGAGAAAGCGGACACAAAAGCAACACCCTCATCTCTCCACCCGACACTTACTAAGTGTGCCGCTTCATAGCTGTTCATCGTATAATGATGATCTCCGGCATTTGGATTGTACAGTCGATAGACAGGCGCTCCCGTATGAAAATTCGGTGCAAACCAGCCAATCTGTTCCTCGCGCCAGCCAACACTTCGTAAATACCTTGACTCTGACAAATCAGGCGTATAAAAATGTTCACCAGAATTCGGGTTATACAACCGATAGACAGCAACACTTGCGGAAGCTTCAAGAGAAAAACCAAAAAGTAACAAACAAGTGAAAAAGAGTCCAACAACGCTAGCTATTTTCTTCATTCCAAACGCCTCCTTTCTTTCATTATAGAGGGTTATCTCTTGCGATTAAAGAAAATCCTGTGAACACGGTTACTTTTTATTCCGACAATAATCCACATAGCCAAAAGCAAAGGCTTCAATCAATAGGAAAAATGAGGAGGCGGTTTGCAACCACCAGTCTGTCGGGTTCGGGCTGCGACTACTTGAGGCATACAGCGAAAAATCCGCTCTGCCAGACAATAAATTATTTTGCATAGTTGTAATCGACACAATCGTCGAACGATAGGTGGAAAGAACATTTAACACATTGAAGAGATGTTGATTCTCTCCAGATAATGACAAAACAAAAATCAAATCGTCTTCATTGATGCTTTCCATGATCCGTTTGAATTCATTGGATTGAGAGGACGCCGGGATCATTTGCGCGGGTTTCCCGATTAGCAACAATAATCGCTGCAATTCTGCCGCCTGGTTTTGCTGGGTGACACCGGTTCCTAATAGATAGACGTTTCGACTGTTTTCCAGCGCCTTATAAATGTTTTCCCAGTTGTTTGTTTTGAGATAATTGATTGTCCGTTCCGCATCAGAAAAAATACGAGTTTTGAAGCTCGCCTCCTTTTGTTCATCACTGGGGTTATTCTGCCACTTTAAAAAATTCCGCAGCTCGCTAAACCCAGTGAAGCCCAGCTTTTGTGTAAAGCGAATCACGGATGATTTTGAAGAATGACAAATTTTCGCGAAATCATTGGTTCCCATTGTCGTCATTTCTTTCGGATGGGCATGGATGTATTTGACCATTTGAAGATCGACTTCATTTAATGCCTCATAATGTTGATTGACAATATCAGAAAAAAGCATAGCCAGCCTCCTTACTCTTTCATCTTATTTTATCCTAAAACGAATGCAGCGTGTTCCCTATAGAAAAAAAGTATGAACGATCGTTGCCAACCATTCATACCTTCATTGCAGATTTTACTTTAATTCTGGCCACCAGTCGCCATTTGCTTCAATCATTTCATCTAAAATCTCTTTTGCCACTGCCGCAGAAGGAACAGTTTTAGATAGTGTCATCGCCTGCCAAAGCTTTTGATACGACTTTTGCTCAAAGGCATCCACGACTAATTTTTCAACCGCTACCTGCTGTTCGATCATTCCTTTTTGGAAATGGGGGATTTTCCCCATACATAACGGCTCGTAACCGCGCTTGCTGACAATGCAAGGAACCTCAACCATCGCATCATCAGATAAATTGGCGATCGCCCCTTCATTTTTAACGATGAGAAGCATCCGTTCATAAGTATTGTAGGCTAACGCTCCGGCCAATTGGACGATAAATTCAGCATGTTCGCCTGCTTCGATCGTTGTATCCTCAGCTGTTTGCGCCGCAGCGATTCGCTCACACTCCGCAAATACATTCTTCTCCCGATTATCCATCACTTCATTGGCGCGAGTATAGTTTGGATCGGCATGAGCCACCACGTAATCAGGGTATAGGTAATATTTTAAATACGTATTTGGAACAGTCAGCGGATCAACTGCGTAAACATCCTTGGCTTTTTGGAAGGTATCCATCCAGCTGTTTTCCTCTAGTAATGGGTTGCCTTCTCCCTTGGCAGCGGCATAGCCATATTTTGCTACATGCTCCTTCAATTTCGGCATAAGATCGTTGCCCTGTTTGTCGGTCATTTCTGTCCACCAGCCAAAATGATTCAATCCATAATAACGATCGACAATGTCGCTTTCACTTTCTAAGCCGACAATATCGGCGATAGACTTCTTGATTGCAACAGGCATGTCGCAGATATTGATAATCTTTGCCTCTGGACGCATTCTACGTGTCGCTTCCGCTACAATCGCTGCTGGATTCGAATAGTTGAGCATCCAAGCTTCTGGCGAATACTTTTCCATGTAGTCGATCAATTCCACCACTCCTGGAATCGAACGCATCCCGTAAGCCATTCCTCCAGGCCCGCAGGTTTCTTGGCCAACAACCCCATGCCTCAAAGGGATCTTCTCATCTTGTTCACGCATTGCAAGGCCACCCACTCGAATGTGGGCCATCACAAAATCAACGTCGGTGAAGGCTTCTTCAGGATCCGTTGTTGCTAAAAATTCGATTTCTGGCGCGCGTTCCTTTACAATCACCTCGCAGGCTTTCGCAACAATATCTTGACGTTCTTTATTATTATCGTAAAATTTTAATTTGCGTAAAGGAAACTTCTCCTGATTTTCGATAAGCATCATGACGATTCCTGCGGTATAGGTGCTTCCCCCACCTGCAATTACGACTGACTGTTTTTCCAACTTCATTCTTCTCTTCCTTTCAAATTGACTCTCTATAATTTATGATTCGCTCATACCTAATCTCTCACAGATATCTTCTTTAAATCCTTGAACCCCCATCCCGATGATGACTTGGACACTCGTTCCATTTAAAACAACACCCTTTTGCTGAGAGATTCTCTCTAATTGAGCCGAATCAACCAGCGCTTCGTCTTTCACCGTGACCCTTAATCTGGTAAAGCAATTGGAAATACTTTCGATATTTTCTCTTCCACCCAATCCAGCAACAACTAAGTCAAAGTCTGCGCTGCCATCTGCCGTAAACTCGCCATTCGTTTCATTTACTAGTACTGCTTCTTCTGATTCCTCATCTTCTCGACCCGGTGTTTTAATATTTAACTTGTTAATCAACAAGACAAACACAAAGTACCAAATGACTGACATGATGACTCCAACAAGAATCACCAAGTAAAATTTCGTGACAGAAGGGCTAAACACAGAATTAGAGACAAAGGTGTCAATCAAGCCATACAGCATATAGGTTCTGGCACCGATTCCCCACAGAATTGTTTCTGATACCGCCGTTAGTAAACTATGAACCAGCCATAGCAGCGGTGAAGCAAATAAGAAGGAGAAATCTAACGGCTCCGTGATGCCGGCTACTGCCGCAACGAACATTGACGGCAGGATCATCCCTTTCACTTCCTCTTTGCGCTGCTTTTTCGCACAGTGGATCAATGCAAGAGAAACCGCGATCGAGCCAAAGATCTTCACAAAGCCAAACGTCGCAAAGCGTAACGATGGGTCTAAGCTGGTAATTGACCCCGCATTGGCCATTTCTGCGTAAAAAATATTTGCCGCACCATTGTAAACCTGACCGCCAATTTTTGCGGTACCGCCTAACGCAGTAAAACAAAATGGCATCCATAATAAATGATGTAACCCCGTCGGAATCAAGAATCGATTACCGAACGAATAAATGAACACGCCCAACAAGCCTGTCGTCAAGATAAAGCCTGACAAGGAAGAAATCCAGCCATTCACCACCGGCCAAATGTAGCTCATTCCAATCGCTGTCACTAAAATAACCGGGATCAGAATCATGAAGGAAAAGCGTGAACCACCATAAATACTCAAGAAGTCCACAAATTCCTTATCTGAAAAGCGATTGTGAATAAACGCGACGATACAGCCAACCAACATCCCTAAAAAGACATTCATATCGACAACTTGAAAGCCTAAAACTACAGCCTGTCCTGTCCCAAAAAGACCCATATCCCCTGCTTCAGCCAATTGATTCGTCAGCGTCAGCCACGCATTGTTTGCTGCCAAAAAGAATAAAAACGCGATCAATGATATCAGAGCAGCCTCAACTTTTTTCTTTTTCGCTAGCGAAGCAGTGATTCCTACACAGAAAATCAATGCTAAATTATTTAACATGCTGTCCATCATTGTTTTGATCAGCCCGCCAAAGGTCTGCAAAACATTCGGCATGAATTCCAATTGTAAAATAACAGAAACTGCCAAGAATAGCCCCATTACCGCCATGAACTTCACTGGAACGATCACCGCTCGAGAAAAATCCTGCATCGTCTGAGAAAATTTACTTTTCATCGTTTCTCTCCATTCAATTTATTGAGTATACGTATCTCTTGACCTCAGACTACCAACATATGAAACCCGTTACAATACTCCTTCCACTCTTTGGACCCAAGTCCAAGAATAGGAACCAAAAAAGAGAAATAGCAGCTTTAATAACAAACGGAGAGAAACACTATTTTTCGTTAAAAAAGAGCTCAATTCTTTAAAAGAATTGAGCTCAGAGGAGGAACAGTATTTAAAAAGGGACCTTACTGTTGCATACAAGAGAATGAACAAAAAAAAGGAAAGCACATTCCATGCTTTCCTTCCTCCGTTGATGCTTGAACAATATACCCATTTTCTCATATAAGATAAAAATCTTCTTCGGGGGAAACACTCGGTAAACTTCACTTATTAATTACTGGGTACAAGCTTCATCAAGGAGCTGTATCTTTTCATTTAAAGGTGCTCGACTTCTGTTGATTCCTATCTTAGCGCCGTGTTCTTAATCTAGATATCTATTTAGATCTACCTAAGAAAAATGAGACGATCAAGACTAAGATGACTGCTCCAATGATTGATGGTACTAACGCCATTCCAGCTAAAGAAGGTCCCCAAGAACCTAATATTGCTTGACCTAACGCTGAACCTACTAAACCAGCGATGATATTTGCGATCCAGCCCATGCTGTTTCCTTTACCTGTAATCGCTCCAGCGATTGCACCGATAACTGCTCCGATAATTAATGACCATAATAAACCCATGACAAATTCCTCCTACAATACACTTATTTTACTCGTGGTTCACGATTTTCTTCGATTTTTGCTTGCGCTTTGTTTGTGCCGCGGTTCACTACACCTTTTGCTTTGTCTGTTTGTTTTGAAGCAAACTCACCTGTTGTCTTCGCTGCACTAGTTACTTTGTCTTGAACCGTTTCGCTATCTTGTTCATACTCTTCTTCAGACTTGATATCCACGACATTGATATTTACTTCGATCACATCTAAATGTGTCATCTTTTCCACTTCATCATGAATGACTTCTTTGATACGATCCGCAATTTTTGGAATGTCTCTTCCATACTCAATCACAACATCCATATCCACAGCTACTTGTTTTTTACCGACTTCTGTTTCGATACCTGTCGTTACGTTATCTGTATTGACCAATTTTTCAGCGATATTTGAGAAGAATCCGCCATCTACGGTTAATAACCCATCAATTTGTTCAATCGCTGTGCCAACGATTTTTTGAATAACCTTATCGTCATACGTTAATTCACCTTTGACTTCTGACGCTTTGTTTGGTGTTTGTCCTGATACGGCTGTTTTATCGTTTACATTTTTGTTTTGAAAATTGTTTTCCATGATACTTTTCCTCCTAATGGTTGTTTTGTTTAAAATATTCATCTAATAAATTGGTTTGCTGCAGGTAATAGCCCAGTGCTGCGCCTAATCCAGTTAATAAAACGATCAACAATGTTTTGAAAAAACCGATCGCTACCAGCAATATGGCTAAAATTAACCCTGCGATCCCGAAAATAATCGGGAGTTTGTATTGATTCATTAAATCTTTCAAGCGGCTCCCTCCTTATTCGTGTAATTGATTGCTCCCATTTGAGCATTGCGTTGTACTATTTTACCCGTGAGTGATCAGCTGTGTTCTTGTCTTGCTCATCATCAAAAGACTTATAAGCAACATCCACTTTGATTTTTTCCTGACTACCTAGGATTTCTTGTAGTTCCTGTTGAATTTCTTTCATCAATGTTTCTGTTTTTCCGATATGGGCAGATGTGCGGTTCAATTGGCCTTTGATTTTGATCCTGATCTTATTTTTTGTCGCACGCACCTTCACATCTGGTGAAGCAACAAATCCGACATTCTGCGTTTTCGTCCGAACAAATCCTTCAATCGCTTTTCTGTCTAAGGAGAGACGTCCCTTCTCTTCTTTCAGTACAAATGTTTGTTTGACCTTTGGATAAAAGATAAGGAAAAGAATGAAAATCAGTAAGATTATTGAGAAGACTAACGCTACCCAAAATAAGTACTCGCGAAGAAAGTAATTAGATAGAGAATTTCTGATAAATTCCGTACGATGAATGCCAAACGGCAAATTCATATAAGGAGAACTGATTGCGATAACCATCAGCAGAGCTGACATCAAGATAACTGAGATGATAATCCCGATTGCTTTTATTCCACGATTCATAATTGTACACCTCCTTCATAATAGAAACTCAGTAATAAATTATGTTGCTAATGCGGATCACTTTTCTAATCTCTCTTTTAATTTCCAATATTCCATCCATATTTTTAACAGAAAATTAAAAGCTTTTTTAGTGAAAGTAAATCATCTTACATAAATCATCATAACTTGATTTATTTTATTTTTGAAATATTCAGCTCACAATATCCAAATACGCATTATTTAAGCTTATTATTTGACAATAAATCTATGATAAGTTACGGAATAATAGTTTCTCAATTGTTACAATTAATATTTATGATTATTCCACTCAACCAATAAACATTAAAAAATAAATAATCTGATTAAAAAGTGTGCTGAAATCCACTATGCAGAACCTTTATTTTTAATGTACTCTTAAATACAAAAAAGACGTCCCCTTACGAGACGTCCATTTTTTCTTTTTCAAATTTACATCGAGCCATTCTTCAGCTTCGTGAAGACTTCAAAGCGATTGCCCATTCATGCATGCTTTCTCATATACGAACAATGCATTATTCACTAATCAAACAAGCCTTGATGGTCATTTTCGCTGCTCTTGAGGCAGGCTTTTTGCTCGCTCTTCGGCCAATGATCAGGATGACAATCAGCCAGATGACGTAACTAAGAACGATATTGAAAAATGAGAGTTGGATCGGTGCCTCCAAAGTCACTTTGCTAAAATAATCGGTGCTCAAATGAAGTGGCTGGAAAATATCCACATCGAACAGCAGCACATGGAACGCTTAGTCTCTGATCTACTTACTATCTCTCGCGCGGATACGAGCGAAGAGGAAATCCAGCGAACATTTTTCTCACTAGATAGCTTGTTAAAAAGCATCGTAGAAAAATTTTCACCAGTCTGTCAAAATAAGACCATTCAATTAAAGGCTAATCTAGCCTCTGAGGTTCCCTTCTATGGTGATCAGCAAAGAATCAATCAATTAGTGATGATTCTGCTTGATAATGCCTATCAATATTCCAATGAAGGAGGACAAATCACCTTAACCCTTAAAAATTTACCAAAGGATATTCAAATCTCTGTCAAGGATACAGGCATCGGCATTTCTGAAGAGAATGTCACGAAACTCTTCGATTGCTTCTTCCGAGTCACCAACTCGCGAAAGAAAAATCCAGATGGTTTGGGCTTAGGACTATCCATTGCCAAGCTGATCACGCAGCTGCATCAAGGAGACATTACGGTTACGAGTACGGTGGGTGAAGGGACTGAGTTTATTGTTACGTTGCCTAAGAAGAGTGAAAGTAGCATAGAATAGTCAAAATAAGGGAGCAAACTGCGAGTGCGGTTTGTTCCCTTATTATTTTTATTAAGTAGAAAGCCGTACTTGTTTAAAACTAAACAATTGTATTAATTACATGACTTCCCCATTTGATTCGATTACCTGTTTATACCAATAGAAGGAATCTTTCTTCGTTTCCAACCAAAATATATTAAGAAAAACTAAAGAAAAATAGAAAGCAATTATTTTAACTAACCAATTTTAAATAATATTTTACCAATAAATGCCTATATATCAACATTTCTTCTGCAAGCATAAAAACCTCTCCGTTGTCAAAGTGCTGAATTCTGCATTTGGACCTGAATTTTGCAGGGGATTTGGTGCTTCTTTTTTTCAAAAGCCTATGAAATCAGGATTATTCAAAATATTTTAGTCGTTGCCTCTGCAAAATTGGCCCCTAAATGTAATTTTCACGGTTTTGACCTAGTTTTATTTTGTACCTTATCGTTAAGTCACCGGCCGATATTAACAAACTATGAAACGGAGGAACTATTTTAATGAATGAACAAACCCTTTCGTACCGCCAGTTGTTCCATTTGAAATCAACAACCTTAGAAAAACGTATCAAAGAGTATTACTACAGTACACAAAACAGCAGCTTAACGATTA
>OBUQ01000597.1_pt1 | contig 23466 bp, 17 predicted proteins | sample 1494951 | NCBI WGS metagenome assembly OBUQ01 (sample SAMEA2579938, study PRJEB22360) | human gut metagenome | biome: human gut; feature: human-associated habitat; material: faeces | place: Denmark | collected 2008/2010
GCCGCGCCGCCGGCTCCATCAGCGCCCTCACCCTAGTGATTGGAGTAGATTCTGATCGCCTATTCCCGGTGGCAGAATGCGCGGAACTAGCCTGCCAAATCCCCGGAGCGAGGTATCAGCAAGTCACTTCCTCCTCCGGTCATGACGGTTTCCTAGTAGAAACTCGCCAGGTGGAAAAAATCCTGGCCGATTTCGTTGCTGGCTTATAGTTACCGCTCGTATCCGTTTATTAGCGGGTAAGCCAGGTAGGCTGGAAAACGTGCAAATAATGGATTTAACCGGGCAGCTGCAGGACTATCGCACCCTGGATAAACTGCATAAACAGGTACACGGCGAAGTCGCAGCGGGAAAGCGAGAAAATACCGCTCTCTTAGTCCAGTACTCCCCCACTTTCACCGTGGGACGCAACACCAAACCGGAAGATGTACCCAATAAAGATGTACCGGTAATCGAAGTAAACCGGGGCGGTTCGGTTACTTGGCACGGTCCAGGGCAGCTAGTTTGCTACCCGATAGTAAAACTGCCCCAGCCCCTGGATGTTATTCGTTTTATACGCGCCGTGGAACAGGTAGTCATCGACACCTTAGAACCCTACGGGATTCACGCGCAGCGGATTGCGGGACGAGCAGGAGCTTGGGTACTAAAACCAGGGGAAATCGATAAGAAGATTGCCGCCATCGGAATTCATACTGCGCGGGGGGCTTCCATGCACGGTTTCGCCCTCAACGTGAACCCCACGTTTAGCGATTTCGCCCGGATAATTCCCTGCGGCCTCGCCGATGCCTGGGTAACTTCCATGAACGAACAAGGCTGCCACGAAACTGTAGACTCTATGCGCGCCCCCGTAATCGCCGGGTTGCGCCGCAACTTAGACACCCCTTACTTTAGAGGTGAGAAACAAGGGCAGGAGGGCAAAAATGTCTACACTTCCTGAGGTAGGCGAGCGCAAATTACTGCGGGTAGAGGCACGGAACTCGCTAAGCCCGATTGAAAATAAACCAGAGTGGATAAAAACCAAGGTAGTTTCCGGAAAAAACTATATGGATATGCGGCACCTGGTGCGCCGCTCCGGACTGAACACCGTGTGCGCCGAAGCCAATTGCCCCAATATCTATGAATGCTGGCAAGACCGAGAAGCCACCTTCCTAATCGGCGGAGCGGTCTGTACCCGACGCTGCGACTTTTGCGATATCGCTACTGGACGCCCCAGCGAATACGACCGGGAGGAACCGAGCCGAGTCGCGGACTCGGTTGCCGAATTGGGGCTGCGATACGCTACAGTCACCGGGGTTTCCCGCGATGACCTGCCCGATGGAGCCTCCTGGCTATATGCGGAAACCGCCCGCCAAATACACGCTAAATCCCCCAATACCGGGGTAGAGCTACTGGTAGATGACTTTCGCGGACGCATAAGCGCCCTAGAAGAAGTATTCTCGGCGCGCCCGGAAGTATTCGGTCACAACCTAGAAACCGTACCCCGAATTTTTCGGCAAATCCGCCCCGCCTTCCGCTACGAGCGTTCCCTGCAAGTATTAGAGGCCGCCTCCAATGCCGGTTTAATTACCAAGTCAAACCTGATATTAGGAATGGGAGAAACTCGCGAAGAAATCGAGGCCACCCTGCGCGCCTTGAAGGACGCCAAAGTCGATATTATGACCATCACCCAGTACCTGCGTCCCTCTGCCCTGCACCACCCGATTGACCGCTGGGTAAAGCCCGACGAATTCGTAGAACTCTCCGACTACGCTTATAGCCTGGGCTTTTCGGCAGTAATGGCCGGCCCCTTGGTGCGTTCCTCCTACCGGGCAGGTCGGCTCTGGGCGCGCGCCATGCAGGCGAAAGGCCGTGAGCTCCCCGCTAATTTAGCGCAACTTGGTGAGGAAGGAACCGCGCGCCAAGAAGCCTCCGCGCTGCTAGCGTCTCGTACTAACTAGTTTTGTTGGATACGCGTAGGGGCAGTTTTTACCTCACGCCCCGAAATCCGGAAAACGCATCCGCGTTTTCACGGATTTAGTGCCCGGAGCCTACCCTTCGGCAAAAACTGCCCCCACGCTCTCTTAATCTTTTTTGTAGCCGGATTCTATCTTGCTGAGCGGATACTTCTCACTTCTCCCAGCGATAACTCCTTTACACGCTTAAGTTGCTGCTTGGTTAGCGGGGAGATTCCCGGCCTGAAAGATAAAAGTAAACGGTGTGATTTCTCTTTTTACTCGCCGTTCTTTTTCGGGTTGGGCGCTTGCGGTGTGAGGAGTGCCTTTCAAATGCGCACGCCTTGGTGGGCGCGGGGAGTAAGTATTATCCGAGTGGGCGCGGTGGGCATAAGAATTCGGAAAATGCCTACGGTCTTTTTCCGAATTCTTGGGCGGGAGGAAAAACTTACTTCCCGCGACCGCCGTTACTTAAAGATTCTCTGAGGGTTTGGCGGGATAGTTTTCCGGCGCTGTTTAGGGGCAACTTTTCTACTTGGATTATTTGTTTGGGGATTTTGTAGGCGGCTAGTTTGCCGGTTAGGAACTGTTTTAGGGCCTCACTGGTGGCGTCTCCGGTGATTACTGCACACACCCGCTGCCCCCAGTATTCGTCCTCTAAACCGATTACCGCGACCTGCCCGATACTAGGGAAAGTTGAGAGCGCGTCCTCTACCTGCGCGGGGAATACATGTTCCCCACCGGTAATGATTACGTCACTTTCCCGCCCGCTAAGGCGCAGCAAACCGTCCTCGCCGATAAAACCAATATCGCCGGTTTCGATTTGTCCCTCGATAGCGGGCATAGCTTTACCGGGGTAGTTAGTTCTACAGACATGCGGACCACCGATAGTGATTTGTCCCTGGCAACCTGCGGGCAACACATTGCCGTCCGCATCGCGCACCGCCACCTGAGAATAGGTGAAGGGGCGCCCGGCGGCCTCGGGGTGCTGTAAAGATTCATTTATTCCCAGGTAGCAACCGGCGCCTCCGGTTTCGGTCATCCCCCATACTTGGATCGGACGCAGCTTAAGTTTTTCCATCCGCCGCGCCAAAGCGGCTGGTAGGGGCGCTCCTCCGATCAGGGGACGGCGCCAGTGCGGGAAGGGATTTTCCGTGAGTTCCTCCCCCGCCTCTTTTTCCAGAGCATCTAGCATTCCGGTGAACATGGTGGGAACCGCGAACCCGATGGTGACTTGCTCTTCCCGAATAATCCGGGAGGCGGCGAGCGGAGAAAATCCGGCAATCACAACTATTTTTCCGCCGTGGCAAAAAATATCGTTGGTGGTGCCGTTAAACCCACCGATATGGGATAAGGGCGCCAGCGCCAACCCGGTGTCCGAGTTGCGGTAGTCGAAAGCGTCACGATAGTTCGCCCACGCCCAATACATGGTTTCCCGGGAGTGTTCCACCCCCAGCGGCCGCCCGGAAGTCCCGGAGGTATAGATAATTGCGGCCAGCTCGCCCTCGGCTACCGGGGCAATCTCACTGGCTAGTTCCCCAGGCGAAAACGGATGCTCCCGATTGGCAGCCAAGAGCTGTTCATGCAGCTGATCCAGGTTTATAACCTGCGAATTATTTAGGGCGCCCCCCGCGGGGGACGCTATTTCTGCGACAACGGGGTCAGAGCTAGCTAACGGCAATTCCCCTTCTTGGTCGCTAAAAAGCAGACGCGGGGCGCAGTCGGCCACCATCGCTCGTAAATCAGCAGGCGCGGCGGCTTTAGCCAGGGGAACGAACACCGCGCCCATCTGGTCACAGGTTATCCACAGCAACAGGTGGTATTCACTGTTGGCACTGCAAATCGCTACCCGATCCCCACTCACAATCCCACGTCCCTGCAGGTAAAGCAGTAAATGTTGCGACAGCGACCAGGTCTCGGACAATGAAAAATGCCCCCGGGGACCGGCCAGGCTTTGCGCATCGGGATGGTCAATCGCGGCTCTTTGAAAGTTTCTTATCGGTCTAATCATGACTTCCCCCGTTTAGCGTCCTCGGCTATCTTACCCACCTGGTCACCTCTGCGAGTTAACCAGCAGGTAGGTTAAACTTAGCGGCAAGGAAACCGGGTACCCCGGTGGCGAAGGTTGGCGAGGATTTTAGGAGAAGTCATGTCTGATACTATTGAGAACCAGTTGGCACACCGCTCGGTGCGTCGTTTTGATACTCAGCCAATCTCGCCAGAGGTATTAGCACAGCTGAAAGAGGCGACCCGGCGCACCGCTACTTCTTGCGGGGTGCAAATGGCTTCGATTATTCAGGTGAATGATCCGGAAAAGAAGCGGCAGCTTTCTTTAGTTTCCAATCAGGACTATATTGCCGATGCTCCGCAGCTGTGGATTTTTCTCACTGACCTGTACCGCTCCTACCGGATTGTGGAGGAAAAGGGTGAGGATAATAATTGCGTGCGCGGTATGGACGGGTTTTTTCAGGGCTTTACCGATGCGGTTTTAATGGCGCAAAACCTGGTGAACGCCGCCGAATCCCTGGGATTAGGCACCTGTTTCTTAGGGTCAATCTTGAACGATCCCGCGCGGATGATTGAGATTTTGCAACTGCCGAAACTGACTTTCCCCGCCCTGGGAGTAATGTTTGGTTATCCGGGGCAACAGCCGCAGCTCAAGCCCAGGATGCCAATGGAGCTGCGCATGTTCGAAGACTCCTATCAGTGCTTTGAAGGCTCCTATCTGGAGGAGTTCGCGGATTATGACCAGGAAATGACCACCTACTATGACACTCGGGCACACGGCCAGCGCTCGGATACTTTCACCGATAGCCTCACCCGGATCATGTTGCGGGATGCGCCCCTGCGCCGTGGAATGCTAAATACGGTGCGCGCCCAAGGTTTCGACCTCGCCCTCCAGCCCCGCTAAAAGTTAGCCGCCTACCGCTACCGAGCATCTAAACAATCATCTACTCTAACTGTAACAATGTTAGAGTGCGTTACAGTAGGTGTTATAGCTTCTTTATTCAATGCCAGCCGTACGAACATTTCAAGGACTTTACCTGCAGTTACATGTTGAATAGCAGCAAAACGGCTGTTAACAATAATCCCCCTCAAAGCGATTTACTCTAACTGTAACAATGTTAGAGTACGTTACAGTAGCCCCGCTGAAGGCTACATGTAGATATCACCACCAGCTTTGAGGTAGCTATGTTGGACTACCTGCGAGAGACCTATTTTACTTTGAGGCGAGGGCGCAGACTTTTTGATAGCGGCTGTTTCTTTGGCAGCGACTTTCCTTTTGGCACAAACAGATTCGTCATATCGACTTTTTCTAGGGTTAGCAGCTGAATTTTTCGCTCCATGCCGGCGCCATAACCAGTGAGGTTACCGCCCGCACCGATTACCCGGTGACAAGGAACAATTAGCAGAATCGGATTTGCCCCTACTGCTCCCCCAACTGCCTGTGCCGACATGCGGGGAATCCCTCTCTCGCGCGCTATCTGGGCAGCGATCTCCCCATAAGTTATGGTTTCCCCGAACGGGATGGTGAGCATGATTTCGCAAACCCGTTTTTGAAAGTCCGAACCCGTAAGCTTTAGCTTTGGGGTAAACGAGGGGGCGCGTCCTCGAAAATAGGTATCTAACCAGCGGGCGGTTTCTTGGAATATCGGCAAAGTTTTTTCCTGAGGGCGGCTGCCCGCGATAGCTACCCCCGCAGCCTGTTGCGACGCCAGCCCCAGCCCGATCAACGCGCTACCATCACTGCGCATGGCGAGTTTTCCCAGCGGGGAATTATAGAGCTGTGTATAGGTCTCCGTATCCTGCTTCCTCAAAGCTCCTCCTAGCTTTCTTGCCGTAGCCGCGCAGAAACCGCTCTCTTACAGTTAGATAAAATCTTCATTGTGAAGACCATAAAGCTAGGAAGAAGCGCTCTTTTAGCGGTTATGTCCTGATTTTGACACAATTATGCGAAAGTATGTCCTTACTTTCGCATAAATTTGCTGCCGTTCGATAACTCTAGTGGAGAACCGTAGGAGAAAACTCCGGTAAGACCGTTGTCGACGCAATACGTCCGCAATATCTCGGAGGCTTCACTAAAAATAACAAGCAGGCGCCTACTTATTGTTTTTTTCCATCGCCCGCTTTCTCATGAGGATTCCCAAACCTGCAATCACCAGACCCAACGCAGTTAGCGATACCGGAAGTGTGGCCAATGCACCTGTCTTAACAATTGCTCCAGGCTTCTTCGCAGAAGCATTTGAAATCTTTTTTTCAGGTGCCGGAACCACGGTTTCCGGCTGTGGCTTAGGTTCGACTGTCGGCGGGTTTGGTACCGGATCAGCAATCTTCGTGTAAACAGCATATACAGTGATATCACTGTATACGATAGTATCCCCGGTAAACGTGGTACCCGTACCATCTTCCTTTGTATTCCACTCCTTGAAGACGTATCCAGCCTTCGTTGGATCCTGCGGCATGGATTGGTCAGTCAAGGTATCGGTATCAATCGCCTTACCAGTCTCTACCTTTGCAGATGCATAATTCTTCGTGCCGTTCATGAAGGTGACCGTGCTGTTCATAGTCTTCGCAACGTATTCCACTTGGGGAATTGGGAAGGCTACATCGTCACCTTCCTTACCATTGGCATCCACTGGCTTCAAAGTTGCACTCTCGTTGGTATTAAGTATGTGAGTACCAGCTTGGGTAGGTACGTTTACCAGCTTTTCCTGGTAGATGAGCGTTACCGCCGTTTTTGGATAAACCGTCTCGTTGATCTTCAGGATTAGCTTTTCTTTATTGCCGTCTTGAGCATCTGCCTTCTGGTAGATCAGCTCAAAGCGATAGGTGCCATCTTCCTGTTTACCAAAACCAAAGTGCGCATCGTCTTTACCAAGAGTTGTGTCGGTAATTTTTTCAGCGTTTAAGGTTTCATCAGCAACCTCGAGGCTCAATTCTTTATCGTCATTGACGAAATCAAAATCTTTTCCCACATAATCGACAACCGTTGAGCCTGTTGCTACTTTTTCCAGTACTGCCTTCTTAAGCTGCTCAAAATCGGTATTAAGCTCACCATGATTTGAATTACGCGCGAGATACTTCAAGAACAAAGAGCCATTAAAATCAGCCTTATTCTTGTAATACACGTTCATTTGATATCCAGCGTTTACCATCTCCTGGAAAACATCATCGGCTTTGATGAACGCAATGTCGATATTCGCTGGAACGTTATTCTCGATTGGAAGTACAACACCATTACTCCCCCCCCCCTGTTCTACGAGAAAATAACGTATAGGCATAGTCATATTGTGCCCAGTTCGCTGCAGAATCCTTCTCTTGCTCACGATAGTAATCGAGGTATTGCCCTAATTTTTTGATATTACCATTGGAAGCTGAAGCCGTTGAGAATACAAAATTTGAACCATCGCTAAACTTTTTCCAATCGTTCGGGAGATTGTATTCGCGGCTTTGATACTCCCAAATACCACCTTGCAAATCTCGCTTATCATGATATTTAGTTGGATCTTTTTGTTTTTTCGGATTAAAGGAACGTGTGTAGGCTTTATTGTAATCATTATTTTTTGAATAAAGATACGTAGCTCCATCACTGATTAGAATAATATGTTTATTCTTAGCAGTAACCGCGGTATCTTCATCCAGCATTTTCTTCGCTGCCAAAAGGCCAGCATGCATATTCGTGCCAAATCCAAGCACAGATGATTTCAATTTATTCTGTATATCATCATAGTTATTTACCACATCAGTAAGTTCTTGACGAACTTTACCTGCGTAATAAAAATTAACAATACCTACTTTGATATTTAAGCCTTTGTCATCTGCCTGCTGCTTGATATCATCCAAAAACTGTCGTGCTTGAGCATCTATACCGGTCGCATCACTTGCGCCACTCTTATCCAGTACAAATACTATATCTTGCGCAAGTACGTCTTCCTTACCTGGGAAGGACAAGGAAATGTTTGTTGTTAAGTCATCATCAAGTTGCGTAGCGGTTTTATTGTTTTTCGCTAATGCTTCATGTTGACCTGTTGCTACTATCTCATCAGCAAACGCCGGCGTAATGCCACTCATTACGCCAAATGCTAATAATGTGGCTATTAATAGACTCGTTGCCTTTTTTACTAATGATTTCATCTTTTTTCTTCTTGTAGAAGGCCAGTAATTCTTTGCAGATTTGAAAAAATGCTTAAAACTAGTCAACACCACGTACCCCCTTATCAGGTAGGTAGCATTGCCCATTCTGAAAAGATATTTATAGATAAGCAGAACTATGCTGTCTACCTGTCAAGGATTGTGCCAGTGTTTTCATAGTTTGTTAATCTCTTCTTGATATTTCCTTGAGCTAATCGTACAGCATGACGGCGTACTCGAGGTATTTTGAATGCGAAGCCGGTGTGGTGCCTCATTGTGTTTGAGCGCAGACGCGTGCTGCCTGTCTGCAAGTCCGGGAAATATTTGGCGGAATAGATACGAATTTTACTAGATTTCTTGCTCGCCCGTGACAAGTTGATGCTAGGTAAGGATGGTTATAGAGAGCAGAGGTGCGAGAGGTTGCTAGCAATATGGCGGAACCGGTTTTTAGCTCGCCTACCCACGTTTGTAATGCAAAAAGAGGTACCCAGAACCAAGACCGACGCTTTGCCACGTATTCACCTCTAAGCTGCTTGTAGATTGATGGTAATCTCGCTATTGAATCATTAATCCTTTAGGTTGAGGCGGGAGGAACCGTGGAGCAGGCGGAGCAGCTGCTACTAGGGCTAGGGGGATCCGGAAATATTTGCGAGATTGAACCCTGCACCACTTGCCTGCGAGTAGCAGTAAAAGACCCGCTCAAGGCAGACGAGGAAGTATTAACTGCTTGCGGAGCCTTTGGAATCGTAAAAATCGGTCATACTGTTCAGGTGGTCGTTGGACCGGTCGCTGAGGAACTGGCCGCAAGCATGGAAAAACTGCGTTAAAGTCACCGGTAATATGTATCCTCTCGATAACCTTAACGTCCCTGACTCCCCTAAAGTCTTGTATACATCCTCCCCGGCTGAGGACGCGGCAGACTCTAACTCCTGTAAAAGCAATTATTTTAAAGGCCTGTTGCTTGATCTGGACGGTACCCTTATCGACTCGGAACATACCCATCTGGCTGCCTATAGACGCATGTTTAAGGCCAAAGGCTGGCAGATTAGCGACAGCGAAATGGATATTTTCAAAGGGCGGCCCGGTCCCGAAGTGTTCCACAACGAACCCGGCCCTTGGCACGGCCTCGACCCCGAAAAACTGGGACTAGAAGCCCGTTCTTACGTTGATATCCGGCGTGATCCCCCGCGTATTTTTGCCGGTGCCCGTGAAATAATGCAGCTTAAGATCCCAAAATGTTTGGTTACATCCGCCTGGAAACAGTGGGCGCAGTTAGCTGCGCAGCTCCTAAATGCCCCCACTAACTTGAAAGTGATTAGCCAAGAAGATATTTCTGCCGGCAAGCCCGACCCCGAGCCCTACTTGCTGGGGGCAAAAACCCTTAAGCTACCCGTCTCCTCCTGCATCGTCATCGAAGATACCACCAGCGGAGTGATGTCGGCGCGCGCGGCTGGAGCCGGCCGGATCTTCGGGGTGGCTACCAGCCACAGCCGCGCAGCACTCGAAAAAGTGGGAGCCGACCTAGTAGCCGATCGCCTCGAAGAACTACTGCCCTACCTTGGAGCAAAAACCGGGTCCTAGTCCCCTTTTTGAGGGCGCAGAATTCCCTATACGGGGTGTACCGCTTTCTCTAGCATCTCCAGAAGCTGATTAGCGAACCGATCAGTGGTAACGTCCTCTAAGAACCTTGTGTTACCCTCTTGGTCACGCAAAGGCACACACCAATTCGGGTATTCATATTCGGTACCGGGTTGATTCTCGGTTAGCTGTCCTTGCACCGCATCCGCCAAAGTCAACACCACCAGCTGTGCGGGGGTAGCGGCGACATAACGATAGAGGGCGCGAATAAGCTCTCCCATATCGCGTTCGTCTTCGGCTAGACCCGCATGTTCAATCAGCGCTCGACGTACCGCCCCAAAAACTCGTTCCTGGTTAGCTTCCGCATCTTCGCGAGAAGAATCCAAAAGATCCAAAGCTTCCCGTATTCGCAGATCCTCACCGGTGAGATAGCCAGCCACCGGGGGCATATCGTGGGTATTAACCGCCGCCAGTTGTTCGCGTCGGTAATCTTGCGGAGGCACCAAATGGTCGGGAGAATCGAACTCAAAGAACAGTACTCCGGTGCCCAGAATACCCCGATAACGCAGGTATTCTCGTACCCAAGGCTCTACCGTACCCAAATCTTCGCCGACTACCACCAGATTATTCCGGTAAGCTTCAAGCAGCAGTACCCCCACCATCGCTTGATGGTTATAGCGCACATAAGTGCCATCTTTGGGGAGCATCCCTTCGGGAATCCACCATAGACGCAGCAGCCCCATAATATGGTCGATACGCAGCGCACCGCCCATTTTCGCGGCCGCCGCTACCGTGCGGCGCAGGGGCTCATAGGCTTGCTGCTCCAGACGATCTGGGCGCCAAGGGGGCTGTGTCCAGTTCTGTCCCAACTGGTTATACATGTCTGCAGGGGCTCCCACCGAGATCCCCTGCGCATAAACTTCCGGGTCACTCCAGTGGTCGGCTCCCAATTGGTGTACCCCCACCGCCAAGTCGTGCATTACCCCGATCTTCATGCCCGCATCCAAAGCCACTTGTTGAGCCTGGCGCAGCTGCCGGTAGCAAAGCCATTGCAACCATTTGAAGAATTCGCGCCGCTGCAGTAGCTTGCCGCCGCATTTTTCAAACTGGGCAGCATCTGGGGTTTGCCACTTTTCAGGCAGCTCTAAACCGTATTTTTCGGTTAAGGCACACCAGGTGGCAAACTGTTCCAAGGCTGATCCTTGTTCCTCTAAGAACTGCTGGTAGTCGGCTTCTCGCTCCTTTGAGCGGGGAACCTCATAAATAATCTCGAGGGCGGCCAGTTTCTGCTTCCAGACGGGATCGCGTTTGATTAAATCACCACTGAAGAAGTGCGCGCCCGAGCCGGAAACTCCCGGATGATCAGCTGGCATCGCTTCGCTAAGCGAAGACTGCGCCTCTTCCCGCAGCTCCGCAATTTTTTTACGTTTCTTATCAGATAGTTCCTGATATTCCGCAATCGCATCGGGGCGAATATAGATTGGATTCCAAAAACGCCGCGAACACGGCAAATAGGGAGAATTTTCCAAGGGTGAAGTCACTTGGGAAGCGTGTACCGGGTTAATCAGTAAGAAGTCCGCCCCCTTGGAGGCCACCCACTTACAGATAGTAGCCAAATCTGCCGCATCCCCAATTCCCCAAGAATCCTGCGAAGGATTGGCATAGAACTGACTCATTGCCCCCCAGGCACGTCCATCACGCAAATTCGGCATCCCCAGACGCGCGGGCGTGACTGCTACCGGACAGGTGTAGGGACGTTCATCCCCTTCCACTTGTGCGGTTAAGCGATGCCAGCCCAAAGGCTGCCCCGGGGGAATATTAAATGTGGCTTCCCCGGTTAGCACCCCGTTGATTTCTCGGGGCGCCACCAGCACATCAAGTTGGGGCAAATCCCAAGACCCGCCCTCCTCAAAATGCATAGTTACAGTTACGGATTTACCGTGCGGAACGTGTACCCGTACCCAATAGTTGTCATCGTTGCGAGTAACGATGCATTCGGGAAGTACTCGCCGCCAGGGACGCTCCTCAACCATTTTTAGCGAGGCCGCCACTTGCGCAGGCGTATCGGCGTCAATATCCATCGCCTTGAGGACTGCTCGCAGTGTTTCGTCGGAAACTATGCGGTGAATCCCGGAATAATCCCAGTAGTCAATCGCAACTCCATAGGCGCACGCCAGTTCTTGCAACTGATCTTGGCTCTCGCTCATTTGCTATCCCTGTTCTTGTAGCTGTTTTATTGGCGGTGTTATATCCGTTAGGAGCGACGCAGACGGCGGTGAGTTACCCGATGCGGCCGGGCAGCCTCCGCCCCCAGGCGGTCAACCTTATTCTTTTCGTAGGACTCGAAGTTACCCTCGAACCAATACCAGTTTGCAGGATTATCTTCAGTCCCCTCCCAGGCTAAGATATGAGTAGCTACTCGGTCGAGGAACCAGCGGTCGTGAGTAATTACCACTGCGCAACCTGGGAACTCTAGCAGCGCATTTTCCAGGCTAGCCAAAGTCTCCACATCCAGGTCGTTGGTCGGCTCGTCGAGAAGCAGCAGGTTTCCGCCTTGCTTTAGGGTAAGCGCCAAGTTCAAACGGTTGCGCTCCCCACCAGAAAGCACCCCAGCCGGTTTTTGCTGATCAGGGCCTTTAAAACCAAAGGATGCTACATAGGCACGCGAAGGAATCGTCACTCCCCCCACGTCCAAGAAGTCCAGACCATCCGAAACCACTTCCCATAGGGTCTTATCCGGATCAATCCCCGCACGGTTCTGATCCACATAACTGACTTTTACGGTTTCCCCGATATCTAGAGTTCCCGAATCGAGTTCCTCTAACCCCACAATCGTTTTGAACAAAGTGGTTTTCCCAACCCCGTTCGGGCCGATAATCCCCACGATTCCGTTCGGAGGCAGACTGAAAGACAGATCCTTGATCAGTTCACGATCCCCAAAACCTTTACACAGGTTCTCGGCGCGCAACACCACGGTTCCCAGGCGCGGCCCTGGCGGAATCTGAATCTCTTCAAAGTCCAGTTTCTTGGTGCGCTTTGCCTCCGCCTGCATCTCTTCATAGCGCTGCAAACGTGCTTTAGATTTAGCTTGCCGTCCCTTCGCTGAAGAACGTACCCACTGCAGTTCTTCTTTAAGCCGCTTAGCTAGTTTCGCGTCCTTGCGCCCTTGGATTTCCAGGCGTTCGCGCTTCTTTTCCAGATAGGTCGAGTAGTTACCTTCGTAAGGATACAAACGCCCGCGGTCGACTTCTGCGATCCATTCCGCCACGTGATCTAGGAAGTAACGGTCGTGGGTAATCGCAATTACTGCTCCCTTATAAGAGTGCAGATGCTTTTCTAGCCACAGGATGGATTCGGCATCCAAATGGTTAGTAGGTTCATCAAGTAGCAGCAGGTCAGGAGCTTTTAGCAGCAACTGACAGAGGGCAACTCGGCGACGTTCCCCGCCCGAAAGCACCGACACCGGAGTTTCCGGGGGCGGGCAGCGCAGGGCATCCATTGCCTGTTCTAGTTGAGAATCAACATCCCAGCCATCGGCAGCGTCAATCTCGGTCTGCAGGGTGCCCATTTCTTCCATTAGGGCATCAAAATCGGCATCCGGATCCGCCATCTGCGCGGAGATCTCATTGAAGCGATCGAGCTTGGCTTTTAACGGCCCTACTCCTTGCTCCACGTTTTCTTTAACCGTGAGATCGTCATCCAATTCGGGCTCTTGCATCAAGATCCCTACGGTATAGCCAGGAGTTAACCTGGCCTCCCCATTGGATGGCTCATCCAGACCCGCCATAATTTTGAGGATCGAAGATTTACCGGCGCCGTTAGGACCAACCATGCCGATTTTGGCTCCCGGAAGGAAAGCCATAGTCACATCGTCCAAAATGACCTTGTCGCCTAAAGATTTGCGGGTGTGGATCATTTGGTAAATGAATTCTGCCACTGCTGCCACTTTCTGCCAGACGGTATTGTTCTAATACCCAGAATAGTGGAGTTAAAAACGCAAAGCGAACCCCCTCGCGACTAGGCGGCCTCTCCGCTAAAAGTATTTTCTAGAATATATTCCCCTTCCGGGTCCAGAACGTTTTCCGCTCCTGCTGCTTCCGAGGATGCGGGCGGGTTACTCCCGCGGGTATTTTTTGCCTCCTCCTCGAGAATTTCTCCGGTGGAAGGATCAGCAACAACCTGATCGCCAGCGGCTGATGCCGCTTTTATTCCCGCAGGTTCTACCCCTGTCGCTTCTGTTCCCGCGGACTCTGCTGTCCCAGCGCTCTCAAACTCGCCCTCGGGATCTGCCAGGGAGCCCTCCCCTTCCTTACTTGGGGTAGCAAAATTTCCCCGTTTTGGTAGTGCGCCTATCATCCGCACAAAGTTAGACTCCCCCATAGTCAGGTCATGCCCCAAGGAGGAGGCGGTTAGCTCTAGCCCGTAGTGGATAACCTGTTCTTTGTCCTGCCATTTAGAGCGGATTAAACGTCCGCAAACAATAATTGGATCCCCCACCCGAATCGAGCGAGACACATAATGCGCGCCCCACCCCCAAACTTTCACCCTAACCGCGAGCGACTCGCCTTTTTGCCAGTTTCCTTGATTGTCGCGCGAACACGGGGTGTGCATCACCCGGAAAGTACATAGCGCCTTGTCGGGTTTAGTCGGGTCGGGACGATGAAAAGTGGGGGCGGTTGCTACCCAGCCGGTAAAAGTAACCTCTATATTTGCTTTGCTCATGATTCCTCCTAGTGTTGGTTACCTCACCATGTTGCAAAGCAGTAGCGATATTTTCTAGAAAGAAATCGTTGCCACCAGGAAAAAAGAGGCTTACCTAGCCCTGGGGACAAGGAATTAGCACCCGGGAGATTTCTAGATAAACTAAAGGAACAGCCAGCCCCCGTAGCTCAAAGGATAGAGCAAGGGCCTTCTAATCCCGAGGTTGCAGGTTCGATTCCTGTCGGGGGCGCCAGGTGTCACCTAACATGGGCTTCATCAAGTCCCACGGCGTAGTATCAAAGACCGAAGCCACGCTATCAAGCTCCTGGATCTTCCATTCCCGCTTACCTAGCAGCTTATTTCCGATAGCCGGTTAAAACTTGGGTAAATAAGGTTAGAATTATCGGGTTAATACCCATTTGGGTATTACCCCAGAAAAAGCGACTAAGATTTCTATTTCTTAATCGCTTTGTATCTTCAGTATTAAATTTTACTCAGCTAGACAAACTGGGAGGTGTATGTAGCAATTAATTTAAAGCAATTCTACATCAATATTTTCAGCATCAAAAATTTTCTTTACTTTATCAAACTCGCTGCTCATTATTGTTGCTTTCCTAAGATTTGGAAATTGACTTAATTCTGAAATAGTCACATTATTTAAATCAAAACAGTCATCTTCTCCATCCCACTGTGGAATTATATTCATATATACTTCATTTCCACCATCCATGTAGATTTGTTCCACATACTGTGCAAATTTCTTTGGAATAGAAATTTCTCTAAAGAAATTAAGGGCTGGTTCTATTACAGTATAACTGTCTGTATCTATCTCTTTCTCTTTGTATTCATCAGCAAAATCATAAATATCAAAACAAGGCTCTAATAAATTCAACTCATACATCAACACTTCAACTATAGCCAGTTTGAAATTCAAATTATCAAAGTACAATATTTCTTCTGTATTATTATCACTATATTCTCTTAAAAACTTTTCTTTTTTGACATCTTTTACTTTATCTAATTCAAATTCTTTTTCCCTTCCAAACAGTCCGAATAAACCCATTCTTCTCTTCCTCCAATCATTATATTTAAGAACAATTTATTATTCAGTTAGACAAACTGGGATTTAAAGTTCTCTGATTATCCATTCATCCTCTTGATTTTTCCTTGTTGCCCAATATCCACAAGGCATCTCTGCCAAAGTTCCTATCGAATTATCTAACTCAAATACAAACTGTAAAGAAACTAGTTTAGCGTCCTCTGCTTCGTGTGTTTTTCCGCATAAGAATTGCCACATACCATCATCTTCATCATGTGATACAAATAAAATTGGTTCATCTCTATTTATTACATGACTACATAAAATAGCTACTGTATTTGGCTAATCATAAAAAGGAAATTTCTGCTCTACAATTTTAGCATTTCTATTCATTTTTATTTTTTTCAAATAACCCAATAGTTATCACCTCCAAAAAATCTAATTTGTCTACACCGCTTTAATCTTATCATTTACAAACACTAATTTATCGCATCTTCAATTCATTTTCTTTTCCAAAAAAACCGTCTATTATTTCATCTGCAAGATAATATTTATTTTTAAAATATGTTACGATAGCTAACTGAAAATCATTAAAGCCGTCATCATCTCTACAGAATGTTTCTGAACTCACGTCTAAAATAAGATTATGCAATTTATTATAATCGTACAAAAATTTTTCTGATAATTCTTTTTTTGAAACCTTTTCTTCATTTGGGAAGTTTCCGCTTGCTTTAATTTCAAATGGATACACTTTGCTACTTTTTTTCGTTTTACGAGATTCAACTAATATACAAGTTGAGCCATATGTTATAACAATCCCCGGTGTTGTGTCTCTAAATTGTGCAAATGAAATATGATCCAGATCATCTTTTTCCATAGCATTTTTTATAACTAATTCTTTTCTATAAGGATTATGGATATTCCAACTAAATTTGTTTTTATAACCTATATATTCACTTATAATATGTAATATATCAGCTAAAGAATATTGCATCGGCAAATACATCGATAACCTAGCTTTATTATGCTTATCACATAAGCAAAAAGTTGTATATTTTGTTAATATACTTTTCATCTTATTCTCGCTTTTATTTTCTAATTTCTCTACACCGCTTTAATCTTCTCGTTTATCAATTTAATAAATGCTTCAAAAACAGAGTAGAGTACTATTCAATCACTAGTTCTACGAAGTCTCCATCTTCCTTGTTATATACATGCTTGTTTACAATCCCAAGTAGCTTCTGTATAGACTCAATGTACGGACTGGAAAATTCCAAATAGCAAATCTCGTCGCTAACATCATTCAAATCTTCATAGAAATCTTGAACTACCACACCAAATTTGTCTAAAATATCTGCCAATGGATATTGAGAAATATTCTTTGGACTATCCCCTTCACCCAATTCAGGTTCTTGAATAAATTTTAATGACGCAACAAAGCAGTCCTCTTTCGTAAAAGCATCGTATGTTTTATAAATGTACTCTGCCAGTTTTTCATAATCACTTCCATCATATTTTTCACATACAAAAACATCTATGTTTTTCACTTCATCCTCACTTTCCAATTCTTCAGTTTTTAACTTTGGTAGAAGCTTCAAAACCTTTGATCTAACTGAACTGTTTGCCTCTGCCATTATTATGACACGAGACCCAGCACACCAGAGCAATAGCGGCAAAGCCCAGAAAACAAAAGCCAGCACCGATCATTTCGGTTGCTAGCTTTCTATTTTCCCAGCTCAACACAACAATTCAGGTATTAAGCCACATTTTGGCCATTAACTCAAAAGAATATCCCCCGGGCAGGCCGGGGGATGACAGAGAAAGGAGTTAATATGCTATGGCTTCAAATCATTAGCATATTGATTAACCTTTCAATTGCTATTGTAGCCTGGCTCACCTGGTGGGACAAGCACAAAAAGTAAAATGAAAGGCTACCCCCTCCGAAAGGAGGGGGGACTTTCTCTTACTCAAGGAGGGTTACATTATGATTATGCAGATATTGCAGCTGCTAGTATCCCTAGCGGCTCTCGCTGGCATTATCGCCTTATACCGCCAAAACAAGCGCGATGATTAATTATCTAACCATGAACGGGATAGCCCGGCGTTTCGGGCTATCCCCTCACACCATAAAAAGCCACATCACGCGCGGAACATTCCCCGCCCCCCGATGCTGCCATTGGAGCAGGAAAAGCCATCAAATACGGATGGTTACCCGAAACCGTGGACAACTGGCAGCAAACCCGTCCCGGCAAAGCCGGACGACCAAAAGGCACCGTTAAGCAGCAGCCATAACCGCCGCCCGCAACCTAGCGGGCGCAACCATAACATAAGCCAGGGTAGTTTCCGGCGAAGCATGACCTAAAAGCGCTTGAACGCTAAGCAAATCCCCCGTAGCCTTATAAGCCCGGGCTGCAAGCTTTCCTACGCACGCTAGGCACCCAGCCCTTGGGCTAAAATCTCTTTCGCGGCTGCCTCACATTCCTCACTGGTTGGCCCTTCTCCGGTCGGCCAAAGCACCTGGCGATAATAACGCAGCTCCTGGATGGATTCGCGAATATCGGCGAGGGCGCGGTGTCCCCCATGTTTTTCAGGTGCATGATAAAAAGCGCGCGGATACCAGCGTTTCGCCAGTTCTTTTACCGAAGAAACATCCACTAGCCGGTAATGTAAATGGGAGATTACCTGTGGCATTTCTTTTTCCAGGAATTGTTTATCGGTGCCTACCGAATTCCCCGCTAACAATGCCTGTCCCTTTCCGGGCACGAAATGCTTAATATAGTCCAAAACCTGTTTCTCGGCATCTGCTAGGTCTAGCGCCGCCGGAGTTTCTAATTCCGCTAACAAACCAGACTTAGTGTGCATGTCGCGCACAAAATCCCCCATATTTTCTAAGGCAGCAGTTGTCGGCTTAATCAGCAGATCGATCCCCTCGTCCACGATATTAGTTTGCCCATCGGTGATAATCACTGCCACTTCTATCAGGCAATCTTTCTCTAAATCGAGTCCGGTCATTTCGCAATCGATCCACACTAAAGGATCTTTCAGGTTATTAGTCATACCTTTAGCCTAATCCATCCAGACTTTGATGCCAGATAGCGAAAGCTAACGGCACGGGCTAAGTAAATCTCGATAGGTTATTAACGATCGATTACAGGAGGGATGATGAGCACAGTTACCGCAAAAGATATTGACGTTGCTGCCGGGGTATTAGCCAAGGTAGCCACGAAAACTCCGCTGCAAAAGAGCGAGCGTTTAAGCGAAGAAGTCGGGCGTCCGGTTCATCTAAAGCGCGAAGATCTGCAGATTTGCCGCTCTTTTAAAGTGCGGGGCGCTTACGTGCGCATGGCAGCTATGGATGAGGACGAACGGGCGGCCGGGGTAGTTTGCGCTTCGGCTGGTAACCATGCCCAAGGAGTTGCCTATGCCTGTGCACATTTGGGAATACAAGGCACGATTTTCTTGCCGGCCTCCACTCCGCGGCAAAAACGCAAACGGATTGCCACTATCGGGGGCAAATGGGTAGAGCCGGTGATCGTGGCTGGGGACTTTGATGAAGCTAACCGGGTGGCGGCAGCCGCAGCTAAAAATGGGGGCAAAGTATATGTACACCCCTACGATGACCCCTATACAATTGCTGGTCAGGGCAGTATTGCAGTGGATTTGGATTCCCAGCTGCCAGAAGATACCGATATGATTTTGATTCCGGTGGGAGGCGGCGGTTTAATCGCTGGAATGGCAACCTGGCTCAAAGCCCACCGCCCGGGTATCCGGATTGTGGGAGTGGAATCTCAAGGCGCAGCCTCAATGAAAGCGGCTCTTGAAGCCGGAAATCCGGTTTCCCTAGATCGGGTAGATTCTTTCGTAGATGGCACCGCCGTGGGTAGAGCCGGGGATTTGACCTACCAGGTAGTGCGGGATTTAGTTGATGACATTGTGGTGGTGCCTGAGGGAGCGGTTTGTACCGAGATGCTCGACCTCTACCATTCCGAGGGCGTTATTGCCGAACCTGCCGGAGCCTTAGCGTCAGCAGCGGCACGCAACTTCTTGCCCCAAATCCCCAATGGCTCGGTGGTTTGCCTGGTCTCTGGCGGTAATAATGACCTGTCGCGATATGCGGAAGTAACCGAGCGTTCCGGGCGTTACGAAGGTCTACGCCACTATTTCCTGGTGACTTTCAACCAGGAACCGGGGGCTTTGCGCTCATTCCTAAATGACGTGCTCAGTGACGGTGAGGACATCATTTATTTCCAGTACACCAAGAAGAACAATCGGGATACCGGTCCGGCGCTGGTCGGGATTGAACTTCCAGATCCCAGTGATATTAAGGGGCTGCGCCGACGCATGGCGGCCTCTCCTTTGCAGGTGCAAGAGATCGATCCTTCCTCCCAGATCTTCAAGATTTTGGTGTAGGAGGAAACTAGCATGAGGTAGCTGCCGCTAACTAAGCGCGACTGCAAGCTACTACCGCCCAATGTTTAGGGGGCTATGCTGCCAGTTTTACCTGGCGACCTAGCCCCCTAAGCTATGACGCTTGCGCTGTTAACGGTTACTTCGCGGTCTTGGCGCCCTCTTCTTGAGCAGAGACTGCCCGAGAAATCGCGTCATTTAGAGACTTTTGGGCTTCACCATACTTCGTCCAGTCCCCAGCTTTCATGGCGCTATCTGCTTCCGCCATCGCTTTCTTGGCATCTTGCAACGCCGTGTTCAGCTTCTCTTGCGCACTGGGAGCCTTAGCAGTTGCTTCTCCCGCTTTACCTTTCGCTGCCGGAGCTTTCTTATTACCGTCATTGGAGGCAGTAACCGCTCCAGAATCTCCCCCGAATACCTGATCTAGGGCTTCTTTCAAGGTAGGCGCGAACCCGACTTTGTCACCGAAGCCAACCAATACGCTTCTTAGCTGCGGATATTGGGTGGTACCGGTGGATTGCACATAGACCGGCTGCACATAGAGCAGACCGCCCCCTACTGGCAAAGTCAGTAGGTTGCCGCGGATAACTCTAGAACCTTGCTGATCCTGCAGGTTCAGTTCCCGGTTAACTTCCGGATCGGAGTTGAAGGTGTTTTGTACCTGCCCGGGGCCGGGAACGGTAGTGTCGGAAGGCAAAGCCAAAAGCCGCATCTTGCCGTAGCCTTCGCGCACCTTGCCTTTCTCGTTACCGGTTTCAGAATCGACAGCCAGGAAGCCCGCCATGGCGGCGCGCCGGCCTTCACCACCCGGGATAAACACGGAAGTCAGGGAGAACTCGGCACTCCCCTGATCGGTGTTTTTACCGGTGGGCATCTTCATCGTTAGGTAATAGGGCGGCTGCAGTTTGCCAGAGCCCTCCAGGTCACGAGAAGTTGCCGTGGGGTCTTCAGATAGTTTCCACTGGTCACCACCGGTGTAGAACTCTGAAGGATTAGTCACGTGATAGTTAGCTAGCAAAGAGCGCTGGGCTTTGAAGTAATCCTCCGGGTAACGCAAGTGACTCATCAAATCCCCGCTAATCTCCGATAGCGGCTTAATCTGACCGGGATAAATCTTTTGCCACGCTTTCAGGATCGGATCTTCTTTATCCCACTGATATAGCTGTACCGAACCGTCATAGGCATCCACCACAGCCTTTACCGAGTTACGCATGTAGTTCACGTTATTTTGCACCGCGAACTGGGCAGTTCTCGCAGTCGCCGTATCGGCGGTAGCATCCGTGAGGTTAATATGCTGAGAATACGGATAAGAATCAGTGGTGGTGTAGGCATCCACAATCCACACCAGCCGTTTCTTCTCGCCTTTCTTGCCATCCATATTCACGATCGCAGGATATGCCCGAGAATCCAAAGTGAGGTAGGGGGCAACTTTGGCCACCCGCGTAGCCGGATCCCGGTCATAAAGAATCTGCGATTCGCTGTTGATCTGGTCAGAGAAGAACAGATCTGTTGAGCGGAATTTCAATGCATAGAGCACCTTATTTAGGAAGTTTCCAACCTGAGGCCCGCCGTCACCATCGAAAGTGGTGTAAACCTGTTTATTATTCTTTGCGTCTTGGTAATCCAACTCTTTAGGATCCGCTCCCTTGGGCGCGCCTACAATTGAGTATTCGGGAGAGGCTTGCGAGAAGTAGATCCGTTTCTCGTAATCACCGATGTCCCCCGACTCTTTATCGGAGAGCGAGGATTCCCAATAGGAAGGCAACCCTTCGGAGGTCACCTGGTTACCGTAGGCGGCTACTACCCCGAAACCGTGAGTGTAAACCGTGTGGTCATTTACCCAGTTGCGTTGAGACTGCGCCAACCCGTTCAAGTTAATATCGCGTACCGCAATCACGGTGTCACGCTTTTCCATTTTTCCGTCTTTATCCGGGAAGTTGTAACGGTCAACCGCAAACTGATCTGGGAAAGAGTAGTAAGGGCGCGACTGTTTCATCTGCCGTACCGCCGGGGAAATAATTTCCGGATCTAAAAGCCGGATCTGCTGAGTAGAGTCAGCATCCTGACGCAGCTGGTTAGCGCTGGTTTCATTGGTGACCTGGTCGTAGGAAATCAAATCCAGATCCTTCATCCCGAAGGCATCCAAAGTGGCTTTGATATTACGGTCGATATATTGGCTTTCCAGCTCCCGCTCGTTGGGGCGAACCCGGAACTGTTGGATAATAAACGGATATCCCGCCCCAATCACCAGGGCAGATACCACGGTTACTGCAATGCCCGCGGCCGGCAGATACCAGCCACCCCTGAAGGCGGCGAACACAAACAGTGCCGCCACAATCAAAGCGATAACTGCCAAAATCGTACGTGCCGGAATAATCGCATGTACATCGGTATACATAGCTCCATCGGTCGGCGAGTTTTGCCCATAAACCATAGTCCAGCGGTCAATGACATAAGTTATCCCCACCATCACCGAAGAGATCGCCAGCAAAACACCCATATGAATACGGGCACCGCGAGTAGCTTTAGCTTTGGGAGTTACCGTCATTGCCCCCAATAGGTAGTAACAAATCAGACAGGCAACTAGCGAAACACCTAGCAGAGTCAGCAAAAAGGTGACCGCCATATCGATTAGCGGCAGACGGAAGACAAAGAAAGAAATATCAAAACCGAATTGGGGATCTTTCTTCCCGAAAGAACCGCCGGTGAACGCCACCAGCACTTGCCGCCAACTAGCAGCCATCCCGGTTGCCAGGAATAGGGCAATCAAGGCCGGAATCCCTAAGAAAATACCACGGTGATGGCGGGTAATAGTGGAACGATATGACCGAATAGATGAAGCAATGGTTCCCATTTCCGGACGGTTACGGTAGGCAACATGCAAGTTGACTGCCAAAATTGCCCATGCAATCAGGAAAGCCACTATAAACATTCCCCCAGCGGCAATCCACTGGGTAAGCAGTACCCGCAAATACCCAGTTTGGCGGAACCACAAAACCTCGGTCCACACGGCCGAAGCCACCAGTAGTAACACCACTAGCGCTACGATTACGCCGATAGCGATACCAAGAGGCCCCGGTTTTTTGAACTTTATTTTCGGTAATGGCCTATTTCCATTGCCACCGGCTCCTCCAGAGCCGCCGCGACCGTTTCCGCCGTCTTTACCGGCTCCAAATCCACCGGGAAAGCCGGGAAAGCCACCGCCTTTGCCGCCACTGAAGCCAAGATTTCCAAATAAATCGTTACTCACGAGCCCCTCCGGGTTCTGCTCAACATTTTCCTTAACGCATTCTTTCACGTTTGCGGTTATTACTCACCCCAGGAAAGTGGACTAGCCGCTACCTTGGATAAGATGGCAACATAGCAACATGGACACTTCATCGGATCTATCTTCCGCGCAACTATCCCTGCGCTTAGCGGTTTCCTCCCTAGAAAAAGAGGTAGCTCAGCTGGGATGGGATCAATCTCCGAGCCTCTTTGCGCTGGTACCCACCAAGGATATTTTTCCGCAACTAGAGGCGGAAATGGATGGGGCTCAGGCTAAGCAACTACGAGCCGCCCTATCTGAAAATCCGCAGCACTTAACCGCGGTTCTTCAAGACCACCTTCCTGCAGATCTAATGGATACTCTCGGGCATCTAGTTTTTGGCGAGGACGTGGCGGGAGTGGCTGTCGCGATGG
>OBUQ01000598.1_pt1 | contig 23462 bp, 28 predicted proteins | sample 1494951 | NCBI WGS metagenome assembly OBUQ01 (sample SAMEA2579938, study PRJEB22360) | human gut metagenome | biome: human gut; feature: human-associated habitat; material: faeces | place: Denmark | collected 2008/2010
AGATTCTTGTAATCCTCTGCACCTATTTTTAATACTAATTTATCGGGAAACATCTGTTGTATCTTTGCATAGTTAAATCTTACTTGTGGGCTTAATAATAAAATTTCTGCTTGAATACCTTGAGTCGCTACTTCCGCAACAGGACAGGCAATAACTTGATACTCTTCATTGACTTCTCTAATTAAATCATCTAATTTTTTTGTCAATAATGATGTTGTTATTCCTGCAGCACATAACAATAGAATACGTTTCATTATTTTAAATCCACCACATACAAAGCATCATGTTCAAAAATATGCATTCCAACCATGCATCCACCTTGACAAGAACTAACCGTCCCCACTTCTCGATGACGTGTTTCCAAATCAATAATTGTAATCTTGTCAATTGCTGTAGTTTCAAGTTTTAATTTAATTTTTGTATTTTCCGGAACATAAATCAATAATAGCTTGTTATTAGTTAAAGCCGCACGAATATCATCAATTCCATTCATTAATAAATTTTGAGCTGATGATAATTCAGTAATTTCATAATTATCAAAAATAACTTTAATATCACTATAATCCCAAGCACCTGGATAATGAATAGCAAGATGCCATGGATTCGGGGAATCAAATCCTTCTCCTACTTCGTTTGCAAATTCTTTACCATAAGTATGCCAACTGTAAATGCCAGCTGCCCCATATGTGATTCCCGCAAAAGCACCGGTTAAAATACTTTGCCAAGCAGCTCGTCTGATTTCAAATTGATGAAACCGACCATACATATTTGAGGAATACCCCATTTGTTCATAACACGGTTCTGAATTCAATAATGGCTTAACTGGATAATGTTCAATAAAATATTCTGGTAAACAATAAGGCATCGCTCTATTTTCCAGCTTTGCATTATGCCCGGATTGAAACATATAAAAGTCCATTTGTTTAATTAGTTTCTCAGGAATTTCCATCAAACGTCCACGTACGTGTAGACTTTGTAAACAATTCGGTGCTAATTCATGTAGTAATTGACTTGCTTTCAAATAATAAGAGCAGCTAATTTCCTCATTTAAATCAGTATCCCCGCTGATTACATATAATGGATCCAAATCAGTAAATGTCTCATTTACTTTTTTTATGTATCCATCGATCTCTTCGTAAGGCATCGTATTATGGCTCAACATATTATTTGCCCATGTCGCTGGTACATAATTACACCATAAAACAACTAGTGCTAATTCAAAACCATATTCTTTTGCAACTTCACACATACTACGAGCATGATTAAAATATGAATCATTCAATTTATCAAATTGATAATTACCTTTTTCATCTTTTTGATACGGTGAATGATTTAAATCAGTAGCACTAGCATCCCACTGCGGCAAAATATTAATTTGTAGAACATTATATCCTTGTCGCTTACGATACTGTAAATAATATTTCCAATCATTTTCATTAATATTTGTAAATGCACTCCAACAAGTATCTGCTAAATAGAAAAATGGTTTACCATTCTTTTCAAAACTTTTTTTATTTATTGCAACTTTCAATCCCATTACTTTTCCCCCCTTACTAATGCTTTTAATACTTCATTATCACAATCATATGGATCTGGTGTCAAACCTTCTATATATTTACAAGCTTCAAATACTTGTGGCAAAATATCTTCATATATTCCTGTACAGTGATGTACATAAGGGCCACATACTAGTTTATCCTCAAGTTTTTTTAGATCATCTACTTCAATCCAAATATAAGTACCTTGATTAAATGGTCCAGGAATTGTTTTTGCTTTTCCCATTAATAATGAATATTCACCATTATCACCATCAAATCTTAAAATTGTCATCTCCCCTTCTTTAATTTTCCCATGAAGACTCCCTGGGTGAGAATGATTAAACGCAAATGGTGCCCCTAATCTTGGCTTTTCTTCCATCAAGGAAATCGGCCATGGACCACAGTGTTGTAATAACTCAGCATTGTTGTTTGTTGGATGAGGAACAGTCCAATCTGCAAAGAAAGTAACATTATCTTCAATTGACGCAGCCTGTGCAATAATTGAAGTGATAGCACCATGAATATCAGTTTCACAAGCAACAGGAAATTTTTCATCTGTTAATAAAGCATTAGCAGCACACGGAAAAATTCCTAATACTCCCTGCATAGCGTTCCAGCATTGAACAGCCGCAGCCTTACAATTATATCTTTTTGCAATACTTTTGATTGCTACCTTTAAAGCTGCTACTTTTACTAAAGCTTCATCACTAATTTCAATTATAGTTTCTTTTTTTAGATAATCAATTACTTCATCTTTTTTATTTTGCTCAACTGCATCCATCTCATCTTTAACTTCAGCTAAAGTAACCGGATGGATCTTAATGTTAAATTTCTCTAGTAATTCACCTTCATTAACCATCATTGTCCAAAAACCAGATGGTCGCGTTGCAATTTGTAATATTGTTAAATCTTTTAATTCTTTAATAATATTTACCGTTGCTAAAAATCGTCTTATCCCCTCATAAAATTCTTGATCTTCAAGACGACACATTGGCAGATATGTGAATTTACACCGAAAGCGTCTTAATACCTTTCCAGTTGCAAATAATCCACACTGACTATCACGCAAACGACTTCCATCACCTAAAGGACTTTCATCACGCGGTCCCCAAATCAAAATAGGAAGATTCATTTTTTTTGCTACTTGTGCAACTAAATACTCAGTTCCAAAATTACAGTGAGGAAAGAACAAAGCATCCACCTTTTCTTTAATCATTTTATCAACGACTTTATCAACATCATTATCATCAAATAATAATCCTTCGTCGTTAGCATCCTCGATATCAACAAAAGTAATATTCATTGTTGCTAATTTTTGTAAAATCAATTCTTTATATTTTAATGCCTCTTCTTTGCTAAAAATATCTCTTCTCGTCGGAATAACTCCTAATTTAATATTTATCATTTATTTCCACCTCATTATCTAGTTTGGCTACTGCTAAAACTCCTTTTACTGCTTGATGCCAGCCATAAATATTTGCATTTCTCACCTTTTCGTCCATAGTTGGAAAATATTTTTTCTTATCTTCATAATATTCCGTTTGTCCAAATAATTTTAATCGTGAAATCTCATAAGCCCCCATAGCTGAAAGTGCATAATTATATGACACCTTAACTTCAACATTTAAAATATCTGCAATAAATTGTAACAACCCTATATTTGAAACTGCTCCACCATCAATATTCATTATTTGATTAGATGTATATCCTAAAGCAGTTGCTGCATCATAGATTTGATAAGCAATCGATTCTAAGCCTGCTCTTAAAATGTATTTATAATCATGATTACGAGCCAGCCCACAAATGCTTGCACGCGCTTGATCATTCCACCAAGGAACACTTAAGCCAACAAATGCAGGAACTAGATAAACCCCGTCATTATTCTCTATTTCATCCCAGATGCTATTTAACTGTGCTTCTTTTTTAAATAATCCAATTTGATTTTTTAACCAATTAAGAGTATCACAACTACAATTAATAATTGCCTCTTGAGCATAGATTATCCTATTTTCAACACACCAGCCTACTGCATTGACTATTCCTTTAGTTAGTTGTGGTTTACAACTACCCGCATTAATCATTACACTTGATCCTGTTCCTAAAGTTACTTTCATTGAACCAGTTTCAAAACAATGCTGGGCATATAGCGCTGCCTGTGAATCACCAATCACTCCACAGATTGGCACTTCATGATCTAAGATACCATTAACATCACTATAACCAAATATCTCGTCATTATTTAAAATGGCTGGTAAAATAATTGATGGAATATCAAAAATACTACATAGCATTTCATCCCATTTCAAAGTTTCAATATTCATTAATAATGTTCGTGATGCATTAGTAACATCACTAACATGTTTTTTACCATTAGTTAGATTATAAATCAACCATGACTCCATTGTTCCAAAAGCATAATTATCAATTTCATCAAGTTTACAATTTTCAATCAACCATTTTATCTTCGGAGCTGAGAAATACGGATTGATTTTTAAACCGGTTAACTTTTCTACTAAGTCTTGATGGATTTTTAATTTTTCACACATTGAGGCTGTACGACGACACTGCCAAACAATTGCATGATGAACAGGCTTTCCTGTCCTTTTATCCCAAAGAATAGTTGTTTCACGTTGATTAGTAATTGCTATTCCAGCAACTTTTGCGACTAATTCAGGAAATTCTTTTTTTAGCGTACTGACAGCCTTAAGTAAATTAGTATAAATTTCTTCTCCATCATGTTCGACCCAGCCGTTTTGAGGATAATATTGTTGATGTTGATAACTTGAAGAAGCCAGCATATTACTCTCTTCATCAATAATAAATACTTTGGTTGAAAAAGTACTTTGATCAATCGTTAATATATACTTCATTACTTTTCATCCTTTAATAACTGTTTAGCAATTGAAACTACATTTTCTTTTGTTAAACCATAGTATTCAAACAGCTGCTGCGAGTTTCCAGAAATTAAAGTTTCATCTGGAATTGCTAATGTCTTCACTATACATGGAGCTTGATTAGCTACTATCTGACTGACAATGCTTCCAAGTCCACCATTAATGCTATGCTCTTCAATTGTAATAATTCTTTTTGTATCTTTTGCTGCTTTGACAATTACTTCTTGGTCAAACGGTTTAATAGTATGCATGTTGATTACACGAGCCTGAATTCCTTGAAGCTCTAATTGAATAGCTGCATCTAAAGCTACCCTGACCATCTCTCCATATGCCACAATAGAAAGATCATCACCATCGTGCATTATTTTAGCTTTGCCAATTTCATAATCAAAATTATCATCATGATAAACTTCGGAAACCGGATTACGCCCAACTCGAATATAAACTGGTCCATGGAAATCAGCCAATTTATTCATCATTTTTTTTGTTTCATAAGGATCAGCCGGAACGATGATTGTCATATTAGGAATAGCATTTAATACTGCTATATCTTGTAAAGAATGATGTGACATTCCTAAAGCTCCATAGCTGACTCCTGCACTGATTCCAATCAGTTTGACATCAGTTTTAGAATAAGCAACATCTACTTTAATTTGTTCAATCGAACGCATTGTTAAAAAACAAGCCGGTGATGCAACATACGGTTTCATTCCTGCAGCAGCTAAACCTGCTGCAATTCCAACTAAATCCTGTTCAGCAATTCCTACTTCAATGACTCGATCTGGAAATTCTTTCGTAAATGGAGTTAATGAAGCAGAGCCACGAGAATCACTTGTAACGATACAAATCTTTTGATCCGTTTTAGCGAACTCTTGTAATTTTTCACAAATTACTGCACGATTAGCAATTTTATTTCCCATTTATAAATCCCCCAATTCCATCAATGCTTGCTTATACTGTACTGCATCTAAAACACCATGATGCCATGATGCCTGATTTTCCATAAAAGAAACCCCTTTTCCCTTTACTGTATTAGCAAGAATTAAAGATGGTTTATTTTTTATTGCTTTTGCTTGAGTAAATGCATTGATTATTTCTTCATAATTATTGCCATCGATTTCAATTACTTCAAAACCAAACATCTGCCATTTTCCTTTAAGATCTTCTAAAGTCATAACAGTTTCAGTACAACCGCTGATCTGCAAATGATTACGGTCAACAATAGCACATAGATTATCCAACTTATAATGTCCAGCAGCCATCGCTGATTCCCATATAGAACCTTCTGCCAGCTCACCATCCCCCATTAAAACATAAGTTCGATAATCCTGCCCCATCTTCTTCGCTGCAATCGCAAGTCCTACGCCAATTGCTAATCCATGTCCTAAAGCACCAGTATTCATTTCCACACCAGCCACTTTATTGTTAGGATGACCAATATATTTAGTATTATATCCTGAAAAATTATCTAACTCACTGTATGCGAAAAAACCTCGCTTAGCCAATGTAACATATAAAGCTTCTGCAATATGTCCCTTACTTAAAATGAACCGATCACGATTTTCCATCTTAGGATTATTTGGATCAATTCTTAATTCGTTAAAATAGAGAACATTTAAAATATCAATTGCTGATAATGAACCACCAACATGTCCGGCTTTTGAGTGATAGCATACCTCAACAATATCCTTTCGCAATTCACTAGACTGTCTCTCTAATAACTCTATCTCCATCTGTTAGCTCCTTTCAAGTAATCAAATTTTAAAATATTTATTTTACTATCTTTTTAAACAATTGATCATGCCTTTATCATTTCACTAAAGACATGATCTTTCTTACGTTGATTTTTAATAATCATCTCTGCCAAACTTTATTAAATAGCATTAAATATTTTTATTTGGTTTTATAATCTATTATTTTCTTGATTATCCATTTAATAAAGAAAGGAGTACTTACAATACATTTAATTTATATATTATTTCAACACCTGTGTTTTATTATAATCAAGACTATTTGTGAATAGTAAAACTTTGTTAATTAGGCTTCTTCGTGTCCTTTAGCACTAATTTCTTCTTTGTAGCGTTGGTTATCTGATACTTTGAAGAATGGATACCAAACTAAACATCCAATTGCGATACAAACAACTTGAAGAACTGCTGCCTGCCATCCCCCTGCTAATAATGGTTTAATAATAATCGGCATACACCATGGTACTTGAACTCCAGTTAATGGTGGAACAAGCCCAATTGCCATTGCAAAATAGGCAACTAATGTTTGTACGATTGGTGTTAAAATAAATGGAATTGCCAGAATTGGGTTCATAATCAATGGATAACCAAAAACAACCGGCTCATTAATAGTGAATAAACCTGGAACGATTCCTAATTTGCCCATTTCTTTATTTTGTTTAGATTTAGCAAAAAGCAATAAGATGATACATAATGACAATGTCCCTCCAGCACCACCAATTCCACTGAATGCATCATAGAATGTATTCCCTAAAATATTAGGAAGTTCCTTTCCAGCTGCATATGCTTCCATATTTGCTGTTGCCATTGGTAAATATACCGCAGTGATTACCCCTGAAATAACATTTGAACCATGGATTCCAAAAAACCATAAAAACATTTGAACTAAAAGTAATACAACTAATGACCAGACGCTTCCACCCAATGCATTTAAAGGTGTAACAATTACTGAATAGACCATTTGTGAAAATGATCCCCATGAAGTAAACGAAAAACCAAATGAAACAAAAATGAAAATAAATCCAACTAAAATACCTGGAATCAATGCCGAGAACGTATTTGCAATCATTGGCGGTACTCCCTCTGGCATATGAATCTTTAATTTTTCTTTAGTCATAAAGAAACAATATAAACGTGTGGCAATCAATGCTGCAATCATTGCTCCAAATAACCCCTGTGCCCCCATAAACTGCATCGATAAAGCACTTTCTTCAGTTAAAGGCGTTGTAATAAAAAATGCAAATATTGAAATTAATCCCGCAGGAATTTGATCACATTTAAAATGACCAGCTAAACGATGCCCAATTAAAAATGAAGCATAGATAGATAAACAGCTTGTAGTAACTGTGGATGCTGCTAAGAAATATTTTTCTATCCCAGTTGATTGAATGAAATTAAGCCATGGGTCAAAGGGAAAAACTCCAAATAATAATGCCAGTGAACCGATCATTAAAATTGGTAAAGTCCCCATCAACCCCTTGGAAATTGAATCAAGATAAATATTTGCCGCTATACGACCAGACACTTCTAATGCTTTGTTAATAAACTTGTTATTTTCCATATTCCGTCCCTCTTAATATAAATTAAATGAATTTGTAGTGTTGCAACATTCTACATTATTACTATACTAAACGTTTTTATTATCATCAATATAAAAACTAAATTTTTTATATAAAATAACTAAATATTCACTAAATATAAAATATTTAGCTAAATTTTAGCTAAATAAATCTTTTTTATATCGGTTTATAACTATTTTAGTTAAAATATTCAACAATCACTAAATATATTTGTAATTTATTTAGTGATTGTTTATAATAGCCTTAAGAGAGGTATACAAAATGAAAATAAAAATAAGTGATATTGCAAAAAAAGCAGGAGTATCTGATGGTACTGTCTCAAATGCACTAAATAACCGTAAAGGGATTAGTAATGAAAAAAGAGAATATATTTTACAAATAGCTCGTGAGATGGGATATTTTAGAAAAAATAGCGATCAAGATAAGTTAATTCGTCTACTGATCGTTAATAAACAAGCTCACGTTGTTGGAGATACTCCATTTTTTTCAGAATTAATCAGGGGAATTGAAACTGAATGTAGTGGACAAGGATTCGAATTAGTCATCAATCATGTAGATGCAGAAATCTTAAAAAATAGACGTTTAGAAGATATATTAAAAACTGATCAAACTAGTGGGATTCTTTTATTAGGGACAGAAATGGAAGTTCAGGATTTGAATTATTTTAGAAATATTTGTATTCCTTTGGTTATTTTAGATACTGCATTTAGAGATACTAATTTTGATTACGTCGCCATTAACAATGTTGATGGTACCTACGAAATCGTTGAGCATTTAATTAAAAATGGCCATACAAGTATTGGTATTATTAATTCATCTCATCAAATCAATAATTTTAGGGAAAGGAAAAATGGCTATGTCCATGCTTTAAATGATAATAATTTACTTTTATCACCTGAAAATGAAGCATTAGTTGAACCAACGCCCGAAGGAGCATATTTGGATATGAAAGCTTTTTTAAATTCCTTTTTAGCAGAATTTCCTAAAGAAAAATTACCTACAGCTTTCTATGCTGTTAATGACAATATCGCTTTAGGAGCAATCAAAGCCTTCAATGAATTAGATTTATCTATTTCAATATGCGGTTTTGATGATTTGCCAATTTGTGAATTAATTACTCCTGCGCTTACTACTGTTCATGTCAATAAACAATATTTAGGCAAAACTGCAGTATCAAGATTAGTACAAAAAATTAATACACCTGATTATGATATTCAAAAAATATTAATTGCGACAAAAACCATTCAACGTGATAGTGTTAAAAAAAGATAAAATCGTTACTGTATAAAATAACGATTTTTTAATGTTTGTTTTTAAATAAAATCAGCGCCTGCTGTATCTTATAAGTACGATAAAAATCAGTCAACATCATAATAACTACATACCCTAAACAAAATAACATGTATAAATTAGTTTTTATAAATAAACAAACGATCATTCCAATAGCTATCACTGTTAATGTTACTTTAGGATATTCAATTAAATCAATGATTAGATAATGCCATGCCTCTAAAAAAATACTGATTAAAAGGGCCAACAAAAAATATAATATAATCACTTGAAAATCAGTATTTACAATCACTGTAGGAGTAATTAGATGCCTAAATAATAAGATATAAATAAAGCTCAACGATAGATTTATGCCTATTCTTTCTAGCACTTCAATCACCTTATTTCTAACCTTTCTTTAAATTTCTTCAAATAACTTCTTGTTAGGACTAGCATGATTCCATTTTGCATATACAAGGTATAACGAGAATTCAGTTCAGGCAGCATATACTCAATATAATTAATATTTACAATTATCGACCTATTTATCCGAATAAAGCTATATTTATCTAATAATTACTCTAATTCATATAGTTTATAATGACATAGGTACTGACATGTCTGTGTGTTTAAATAGGCCTCTTTGGAAAATCCTTCAATATAGACAATATCTTGATAATTAATCCTATATATCTTCTCAGCAAGATAACCAATTAAATACCGTTCGAGCATCTCATTTAAATCACTTTCAACACTTTTTAAATTATTGAGTGTAAAAGTATAATGTAACCCTGCATATTCTATTCCTTGTTCCACTAAAATAATATCTAATTCTTGATAACGAGCAAAAAATGTTTCTAATTTTTGATGATGTTTCTCATTACATATTAATTTCAATTTTTTAGCTCCAATTGATATAACAATGTTTTGCTTTTATTATTTTCATCATATAGAATTATTTTTAGCTCATTATCGTTTTTAATTGGTATAACACATGGTAAACCAGAAATATAATTGTTCTTAATTTCTTAATTATAATACAGCTGATATTCATGATTTCCCTGAATCAAATATGCTTTCAGTATTTTAAAATTAGTATTTTTAAATGAATGTCTGGTTTCTTTAATACATTATTTTCATCTATTTCTAAATTTTTTATTTCAATTTCATTATTTCGATATCCATAATTATTACTTTTTACTTTAGTAAGATTAACATTCATGTCTAGTGGTTTATAACCATCTTTATCATATAAAACAATTGAAATATATGGACCATAATCGTACTCAAGATCGTTATCAAAATAAACATAGTCAAAGATTAACTTTTGATATCCAGAGTGCTGTCCATCATTTTCACTAGTAATATCGATAGTATCATCCGGCAATACTGAATTATCATTAACTTTAATACTCACTTGTTTAGAAATTTCAATGAGTTCATCACGAATATAAATACCTGGGTATGCAACAATTTTAGTATTGGTCGTTTTAAGTGTTCCTGTTTTATTATTACTCTCATTCCAAATAGAACAATATTCAATGATCACATCATCATTTCGATAAGCATAAATCGCATAATTTGTAAAAACACTTCGATCCTCTAAACGATACATTATCGGATCAGATAAAAAAGTTATTCCACCTATACTCATGATCAAAGCTATGATTGCAATTAGCCGATATGTTTTCTTTCGTGGGTGAACTCGCTTGATTAAAATTTTCGTATATCGCTCACTTAAATACTGATTTATCTTATTTAAGTGATACGTAATGCAGCAAGCCTTATAAAATATATATCCATAGATTCCAATCATAGAAAACCATAGTAACGAAACGAATAAAATATTTAATATCGGAAATGATAAAATAAAATTGATAATTATAAAGTTTTTAATATGTTTTTGATATTTTTCAATTTCAATATAATCGCTACTTATTCTCTCAATTCCTTTTAATACAAAATATAACATTGCAAAACTAATCAATCCTTTAACAAAAACAAATTCATTAAAATCAATACCTTGGTTCAATAAAAATTACTATACATAAAGCTATTGTTAAAATTAATGCATAATCAAGATACTTTTCTCTTAACCGTTTACGGATACATAAAAGTCCTAAAATCATCAAAAGAGCCGAAATATAGGCAGGAATTAAATTTACATCATTGATCGTTAATTTAAGACCATACATAAAAATAAATGCTAATTCGATTAAACCAATTCCCATAATTATTACCTCTCTCTACTTCAAGTATATCTAATAATTTAGATTGTTTCATGCCTTTTGGTCTAAATTGCATTAAATTAGCCTGAATTACAAAAAATCACAGTAAATACTGTGATTACCAACGTTTTATAATTACATGCAGCTTAGCTAGATCCATCTCTAAAATTTTACCAATTTCCTTTTTTAAATAAACTTCATTTAATTTTGTCTTGGCAATAAATTCGTTATTATTCTTTTCAAATTGAGCTAATTTTTTAAATCTCTCATCTTCACATAAATCATAATAATAGCCATCGTCAAATGATACAACTAAAATATACTCATGTGGTTCTTTATTACTACGGTGACTATACCAATATACAAATAATAAGATTAAAATGATTGCAACCGCCCCAATAATATAATAAATATTCATTCTTCTACCTCCGACTATATCAATTTAACTAAAAAAACTTTACCTTATTATTAGTAACAAATTTGACTTTGAATAATTTTTTTACTTAATCATCTAAATTATAACATTTTATAAAAAGAAAATCCCGTAGAATAATAACATTCTACGAGATCTGGGAAGTAATTCATTTACTATTTATATTCTATCATATGATAAGTATTTTTTCTACCAATCCAGCTTTAAAAACAAACTACCCTTTTAGTTTATTCCGCTGCTCCATTTCTCTTTTTACTAGAGTACTTTCATAATTATCTATTTTATGCTTTAAATAGCTGATGATCGACTGTAATTCTTCAACTTGTGCTTCTAAATTTCCTAATTGTTCGATCATAATATCTTTTCTTTGAGAAATCGTATGCTCTCCTTCATTAAATAAATCTACATACAACTTTATTTGCTCAATTGTCATTCCAGCAGCCCGCATACATTTAATAAAATTGATTCGACGCAAATCCGGTTCCTGATAATCTCGATGACCACTAATATTTTTTGCTACAGGATTCATTAATCCAATTTTTTCATAATATCGTAATGTTGTCGAACTAATCCCAAATTTTTTACTAACTTCTGCAATTGTCATTTTCATCACCCTCTTTATATAATTATAAGTCATAATTTGTAGACCTTCAATTTTTATTTTAACCGATAAATCTTCATTTGAGCTAAGCAAAGAATGACACCAACTATTTGCATTAATGCCCCAAGATAAAAAATCATCCGATAACCACTAAAGGCAGCAATAATTCCCCAAACAACTGAACCAATTGCATACCCAATATCCATTGCAGCATAATATGTCGCATTAGCAATACCGTTTTTACTTTCCGGCATTCGCTTAATTAAAAATGTATTAACAATCGGGGCAACAGCTCCAGTTGCAAATCCAGCAGGAAGCGCTAAAAACAGGAGTTGGTACATCCTAGTTACTTGACCAATTAAATATACACTAATAAAAAATAATAAAGAATTTAATAACAACATTTTGAACTCACCAAAATGAATAACTAGTCTATTCATAATAAAACGTGAACTAATCATTCCAATTGCATTTACTGAAAAAAACATTCCTGCTCCAGCAAATCCAAGACTAATTGCATATAGAGAAACAAATGAGGTAATTGCACTTTGCGTCAAGGAATTAAAGAATAATACTAAAATCGGAACAATTAAAATAAGCCAATTAATAGTTTCTTTCTCTTTATTTTGATTTTCTATGCTAACAATTGATACATCTTTACCCAGCAGCATTAACCCAAAAGTTAAAATACAAATTAATAATGAAACAATAAAAAGCAATTTAAAGCGATCATAATTAGCTCCTAAAATACTATAAGCAATCGATGGTCCTACTACCCCTGTTAAACTGTTGGCAATAGAAGCATAACTAACCCCTTCTAATAATCGATTAGGATGACACATTTTGGCAACATATGTACTAGCCCCAGTTGAAGCTATTCCAAACCCAATCCCTTGCATTATTCGATAAATAATCGCCAATTCAATTTGCTTACAGTCAATAAAGAAAAATGCTGCAGCCATCATCAACGTTATACCACCTAATATTACTTTTTTACACCCAAATTTATCTAACAAAATACCCGCAATAAAACGAACACACAAAGCTGCCAAAGTAAAAATTGATGTCATCAATCCTGCGTATGTATCTAATCCAGTTAAATTTTTAGCAAAAATCGTTAGAACCGACAATACAATATTGGAACAAAGGCATATTGCGAAAAGAATTATTACTGATAATAGATACTTTTTTGTCCAAAGTTTTTCTTTCACGACTATTTTCCTACTCGTTTAGCATTATCAGAATTTGGATCCCAACGTTCTGCCTTTAAATCCATATTATCTAATGCTCTTTTTATATTTTTCAAATCAACCTCATCTAAAATAACTTTGCTGGCTTTAATATTTTCTTCAATCCGACTTAGCTTTCGACTTCCTGGAATAGGTACGATCCAATCACCTTGAGCCATTACCCAAGCTAAAGCGATTTGAGCTGGAGTTACCTGTTTTTCTTTTGCTAACTTCTTGATCAATTCAACTAGTACTTGATTTATTGCCATATTCTCTTTTTTAAATCGTGGTTGTTTACTTCTAGTATCATTTTTAGAAAAAGTTTGATTAGGGTCGATCGTTGCTGTTAAAAATCCTTTACCTAATGGTGCAAATGGAATAAATCCTATTTTCAATTCCTTTAATGTATCAAGTAATCCATTTTTTTCAGGTTCTCTAAAAATCATCGAATACTCACTCTCAACTACTGTAAGTGGGCAAATAGCATGAGCTTTTCTTATTGTTTCAACGCCTGCTTCTGATAATCCCCAATGCTTTATTTTTCCTTCCGCCATCAATTCTTTCATTGTTTGAGCAACAAGCTCAATCGGTGTTTTAGGATCAACACGATGTAAATAATATAAATCCACATAATCTGTTTTTAAACGTTTCAGTGATTCTGATAAAGAAGTGCGAATTACTTCAGGACGTGCATCTAAAACCTGCTTTCCATCAATCACCTTGATTCCACACTTAGTTGCGATCTGATAACTATCACGGGGATAGATACTCAATGCCTGTCCAACTAAATCTTCATTATATAAAATTTCTCCTGTTTCACTAACACCTTGATAACACTCTGCAGTATCAAACATTGTAATTCCTGCTTGATAAGCACCGCGAATTACTTCAATCATTTCTTTTTGATCACTCGCATCACCAAAACCATGGGTCATTCCCATACATCCTAGACCAATTGCTGATATTTCAAAATTACTACCGAGTTTTCTTGTTTCCATTTTCTCTTCCTCCAATATCTTTGATAAATACATCCTAATACTTAGAGTCAACTATAAGTCAATAGTTTTAACTAAAAAAGAACAACTCCCTTATCCATAAAATTAATAGATTGTTTTTCGTAAAATACATTATTTTACTCGTTTTACTAAATAGATATAAATGTTGATAAATTTAAGCAAATAATCTTGAAAAATTAACATATAATGGTACAATACATACGGTCTTAAATATACAAGCTGATTACAGGGGGAAAAGCCAATGAAAGCATTTTCACAAATGAACAATAATGAGTTATGTGAATTAAAAAAAGAATTAGAAAAAAGATATCTTGATTTCAAAGCAAGAGATTTAAAATTAGATATGTCACGCGGTAAACCAGCTAGTGAACAATTAGATTTATCACTCGGTTTATTAAAACAAGAAGATTATATGATTGATGGTATTGATTGCCGTAATTATGGTGGCCTTGAAGGTTTACCAGCAATGCGAAGATTCTTTGGTGAATTATTAGATGTAAATGAGAAAAATGTTATTGTAGGTGGAACGTCTAGTCTAACATTGATGTATGACTATCTTAGTCAAGCTATGTTATTCGGTGTCATGGGAAATACTCCATGGTCAAAGTTAGATAAAGTAAAATTTTTATGTCCAGTTCCTGGATATGACCGTCACTTTGCTTTTTGTGAACATTTCGGAATTGAGATGATCAATATTCCGATGAATAGTGATGGTCCTGATATTGAGACAATAAAAAAACATCTTCAAGATGAAAGTGTTAAGGGAATGTTCTGTGTTCCTAAATATTCTAATCCTCAAGGAATCACATATAGTGATGATATTATTAAAGCAATTGCCAGTTTAACACCAGCAGCAAAAGATTTTAGAATTATATATGATAATGCTTACTGTGTTCATGATTTGAATGAGCATGGCGATACCCTTTTAAATATATTTAACGAATTGCCTAAATATCAGCATGAAGATATGGTCATCATGGTCGCTTCAACATCAAAAATCAGTTTTGCTGGAGCGGGTGTATCATGTATTGTTGCCAGTGAAAATAATATTGTGGACATAAAAAAAAGATTAACGATTCAATCTATCTCGCAAGATAAAATGAATCAATTAAGGCATTTGAACTTTTTTAAAGATGTTGCTGGTTTAAAAGCTCATATGAAAAAACAAGCAGTTTTATTAAAACCTAAATTTGATTGTGTAATCGAACACTTAAATAATGAATTAGGCGGTAAAGGAATTGCTTCATGGATTGAACCAAATGGCGGATATTTTATCAGTCTCGATGTAATGCCTGGATGTGCTAAACGAATTGGGGAATTATGTAAAGATGCTGGTGTCGTTTTAACAACTATCGGAGCAACTTACCCATATGGAATCGACCCACAAGATACTAACATTAGAATTGCTCCATCATATCCTTCAGTTGATGAATTATCAAAAGCCGCTGAACTACTATGTATCTGTGTGCAATTAGCTTGTTTAGAAAAACTATTAAAATAAACTTAGCGAAAGGAAACTTATTCCTTTCGCTTTTTATTTCTTAATTTTCCAATTACAGCCATCACTATTAATGTGAGAGCAGTAATAATATATAAATTCCCCAAAATAAAATCTAAACCATTATTATTTACATGAATCATTAGATTTGGACAAATAACTGAAAAAATTAAAAATACTGTACCGAAAAATAAACCTTTTACTAGACTCGCTGATACATCATTTTGATGACATGACTCTTTAATATTCATCTTCATCAATTCTTTTTCATCAATACTATCATAATAGAAGATTGCATCATTATTAAATTCATCATTAGCGTAATTATTTTCAAAATACTGCCATCCCAAATTTTGATATTTACGTTTGATTAATACTAAGTCATTGGAATCAACAATATAGATACGTTGCAAATCCTTTTTCTTTTTAAATTTTAATACATCTAATCTTAAAGGTTGAAAAAGACCAAAAGGAATAATAGTTTCCAAAATATAATTATGCTGTACTTTTTTATTTAAATACTTCTCTAGTTCCTGACTTCCTAAATAAAGCTTAATCCTCATCATTTCAATCATTCCTTTCAATTATTAGATAATATTGCATTAACTTTAACAATCTCATTAAAATATTCATCTCGTGTTAGACCATGTCGATTTAAAATTTTATCGATCTTACCATCTTTCATATATAACATTTTAGTTGAATACGAGGCAACAAATGCATCGTGAGTCACCATAATAATTGTTGTTTGAGAATCATGGTTGATTTTCGAAAATAATTCCATCAATTCTCTAGAATTATTACTATCAAGATTACCAGTTGGTTCATCAGCAATAATTATTTCAGGTTTACTAATTAGGGCTCTTGCAATTGCCGCTCGCTGCTGTTGCCCACCAGAGCACTCATATACATGTTTATCGAGTATGTCCTTAATACCTAAAATCTGTGTAACCTGCTCTAAATTTTCCTGCCATTCTTTTTCACCGATACTATTTATAATTAACGGAAAAAGAATATTTTCACGAATCGTTAAAGAATAAAGTAAATTATAATTTTGAAAAATAAAACCTAACTTTTTCTTTCTAAATTTTGCCTTTGCTGCCCCACTCATCCCAACAATACTTGCACCTGAAATATTAACAATTCCTGAAGTTGCTTTATCAATTGTTGATAAAATATTTACTAAGGTCGTTTTTCCAGAACCAGAAGGCCCCATAATTCAAACAAATTCATTATTTTTAATTTCAAAACTAAGATCATCTAAAGCAATTTTTGGTGAAGGACCTAGTTCATCATATATTTTCTTTAAATTTTTAACTTCAAGCATAATATTTGTCATTTTTAATTTCCTCCTTTCTTTCATATAGAATAATCATTTCTGCTAACATATAAGGAATTAGATATTCAGCCATAATAATAAAAGTTGTCATTATTCCCATTCCCTGATTAAAATAAAAGACAATAAAAATATTAAAAATATAAATTATTGACAATATCCAAAGATGACGAAAATAATATTTTATTTCCTGCATATAAACAAAATCAATTTCTGCTCTTGCAAAGCCAAGTTGATAGATGGCATGAAAGTGTTCTCTTCTTTGTATATGATCAATTTTAAAACGATTTATAAGCGTCAAACTCAATAATATATTGGTAATAACAAATGCAAGATGCATCTCAAAATTGAACAAACTATTATCAGTAGTCCCACAAATGAATGGCACGATTCCGATCATTGCTACCATTAAGATTAAAATAAAAGATTTTGACTGTTGCATAATCAAACTTACATCTTCTTTAATTAATAGGTCTTTTGCCGTTTTGCAGTACTTTAAAGCATTTCTATTATAGTGATGTGGTAAATAATGCCGAAACACTCCATAGGCACCGACTGCCCCAAAAAATGAAAATAAGATATATCCACCAACTTGATTATTTCCAGTATACATACATATTAAGCCAAATATATAAATAAGAGGATAAATCCCATCCGGCGGTTTTATTGCACGAGTATCTTTTTTATAACTAATTATATTATGATTTTCAAGTAATTCTGTTATTCCAGTACGCATAATAAAACCACTATTAAATAACATAATTACCAATATCATCGCTAAAATTACTGCTAATCCCTGCATCAAAGCATCAAAACTAAGGACAAAAATATTTGCATCAACACTTAAAATTTCGTATATCACCATTTTAACAATTGGACTTATTCCCAAAAAAACTATAATTCCAATCATTGAAGAAAAAAGGACAATACATAATACTTGAACCAAACTGTATATAGTTCGTTTAAAAAAGCTTAGCCCTGATAAGACAATTAACCCCATTTCTCTAGATTTAAGTCTAATAAAATAATTGCTTGAATATACCATTAAAACGACACACATAAAGATCATAAAAAACGTTAATAACGCATTATATAAAAATTGAATATTTAAAAAATCTAAATTACCACTAATCTCTGGTGATTTTAAAATTTCCATAAATAATAAACAAACAGTTACTGTTGAAGCTATACAAATACATAAATCAACAGCGCTCTTTTTTTCTAACTTTAATAAGTGCAATGCCATTTTAATCATCTTTACAATCTCCTCTTTTTATTAACTTTGCAAAACACTTATTAATACTTTTGCTAGCTCTTTTGAATATCTCAGTATATGGTGTTTTTAAAGCTTTAAATTGTTCATTTACAAGTTTATCAATACTATGCTCATTATCCTTTAATTCTTTTAATGGATAAATATAACTCTCTTTCATAATTGAAATATAATTCTCACGAGGATTATCTAAATTATATTCTTGGGACCAACTGCTAAAATGTTTATTTAAATATTTATTTAACATTACTGGATCATTTCTATCTCGATAAATTCTAATAAGACCTAATGGATCATTGATCGGAACAGATAATGAAACTATATAATTAAATAGATTATTTATCTGACTATTATTCATTATTTGAAAAGAATACGTATCACTAGTAGTATGAATATCAAGATCAACATAATAATTCAAAAAGAAATATGCCTTACCATCACACCCCTTTGAACTACACATCGATAAATCAATCTGCATAATGTCATTACAATTAATTTTCACTTCATTAAAACAAAATTCATTTTGATTAATCAACAGACCCTCGTATTCATGATTTATAGAATTATCAAAAATAACCTCTACTTTATGCCGTTGTATATATGCTTTAATTTTTTCATCAATATCTTTTAACTCAATTTGTAATTGTTCAATATACTCCTGTTTTCTTTCAAGTACATATCTAATTGAAAGTTCACTATTCATTATTAGTTTTATCTCATCAATGGATATTTCCATTGAACGTAATAGTAAGACCATTTTTAATGTATCAAGATCTTTAGATGAATAATTCCGATAATTATTTGCATCTCTTTGACAAACAACTAAGCCTTCTTTTTCATAATAAATTAGTGTTTGTTTAGTTATGCCAAAAATTACTTCAACCTCGTGTGTTGTCATAATAAAACCTCCCTTCTACCTAACATTTAACACTATATACTAAGAATACAGTCAAGGATTATTTATCAAACAACTCAATTAATTGCTTTTTAAAACTATTTCCAATTGGCAATATGGAACCATCTACCAGTTCTACGCAATTTGCAGCGATTTTAATAACAGCATGAAGATTAACAGCATAAGATTTATGGATTTGAATAAAATTTTCATTTTTCATTTGGCAGACAAACTCGCTTATATTTTTTCTTTCAATATATTCACCACTATTAGCATGAATATGAATGTAATGTCTAAAGGATTCAACATAATTAATTGAACTTATTCTTACTTTAGAAATAGTTCCGCTATTTTGAATTTGATAAGTTTTAAATCTTTTTACCATGACATCACCAAGCTGACTCATGAGATTATCAATATCTTCTATAAATTTATTGGTTCGAATATAATTAAAGGCTTCTAACTCATAACCTTTTTTTATTAGCTCTAAATCTTCTAAACCAATCAATACGATGATTTGCTGATAATCCTCTAAACGAATCCTCTTTAAATTTTCAATTTCAGCAATATTTTTAATTTCCATCATATAAACATCATAATTAACTGCTTCTTGGTAATCCATGATTTGTAGATCATCACATAACTTAAGCAGTTCTATTTTTAAGATATTTTTGATATCTTGATTTTTTATTGCCATTGCGATCCTAATCATGATGAACCCCGCTTTCAATTTCATCGATATATTGAGATACCATACGTTTAGGATTAGCAATAACTTCTAATAAATTATATGGATCATTAAGCGTTATTCCAAGAGACTCAATATGTTTACAAGCCATTACAAACTTTTGTGATTCTCTTGTATAGAGTGCTTCTAGTTCTACAGTAGTACCATCTTTCATTGTAATTGTAAAAGTTATAGGATGCCCAATTAAACCAAAAGGAAATATTGGAACATCATGCCAACCTAAATCAATCCTATCCATCTGTTGAACTTTTAAAGCGAGGAAATAGCTATTTTGCTGTTTAGGAAGATAAAAAGCTTTGATTCTAGCTGTAAATTTTCTAAACGAACTATATTTAAATACCTCTTCATCGATACTCCACCACATTCCAGAGCTATAAATTATTGGACCAGCAATAAAAAAATTAATAATTAAAATAACAAGGCCTAAAAAAATTCCATTGACGATTGAAGCATGGTATTGAACTTCAAATACAATCAACATTGTCGCAAATGGTACCCATATCAACATATTGACAATAGCTAAAATCCTTCGCGGTTTTCCGATTACATATTTTTTCACGTCCATCTCCTCCTAATTTTATTTTATCTAATTATTATTAAAATGATATACTTATGGCACGTATTGAGATTTACTGGCACAAAAAAAGATTAATGATTCTGCTCATTAATCTTTAATACGATTTTTTCGATATTCTAGGAAATCATTAAAGAACATCCGAATTACACAAATTAACGGAACTCCTAAAAACATTCCCAAGAATCCAAAGAGACTCCCAAATATGGTAATTGAGCAAATAATCCAAAATGGTGATATTCCTACACTATCGCCTAAAATGCGCGGTCCTAAAATCAAGCCATCAAACTGCTGTAACGCAAAAATGAAAAGAGCAGTCCAGATTGCTGGCATTATCCCATTTGTTAATAATACGATAAAAACTACGGGCACCCCACCTATGAATGGTCCAAAATAAGGAATCATGTTGGTAATAAAAACAACAAAAGCTAATAATGGGAAAAACGGTAAGCCCATCAGTCCAAATCCGACTAGTGCAATCAATCCAATAATGACTGAATCAATGAATTTCCCATAAATAAAATTACCAAAAATACGATGTGATTTAATCGCATAACCATGAATTAAATTCAAATTTTCTTGACTAATAAAACAAAGCATAAAACGATCAAAAATACGTGCAAGTTTTTCTGCTTCAATCAAAATATATGGACAAAAGATCAAGCCCATCAAAATAGTTAATAACGTACTCCCCGTTTTACCTGCAAAAGCAATTACTTCCATAAAATCATTTGCGCTAAGACTTTTGATAGAATCAACAAAAGTCTGCTCCACCTGGATAATCGTTCCTGCTAAATTAGGATCTTCAAAAGAACTATTTATCGATGCTTCAAAACTCTTAACATATGTATCAATATTTTTAGCAAATTCTACTGCATAATCCATAACCATAGGAATTAACCAGGTCAACAACAAAATAATCATTAAAATTACTGCCAAGCTCACTAATAAAACACTTAATACACGTCTATGCTTTTTCAAAAATGAGCTTTGACAGTTTTCAAACAGTTTAGTCACCATCTGTACTAACGGCTCTAAAAAATAGGCTAGTACCCCACCTATAATAATCGGGAAGCACGCATTTAATAATACCGAAAACCATGATGGTTCAAATACTTTATAAACAACTATTAACAAAATTCCGATTATTAACAGTCCACTATATTGTTTTAATTTATCTTTTTGCATTTATAATTCTCCTTAGATAGTTATCCTAATTATACCATAATTATGCAGGCATTTCCCCTTTTTATTCCACTTATCCAAAAGTTGCTCTATATACGACAACGTCATTACTTCATAAACCTCTTTACTAACTAGATCATATAAATGGAAATCATCATTAATAACAACTAAAGTTAGACCGTATTCACTTAATTTTTCCAAAATAAAACCCTCCTCAATGCAGTTTATGCATTAAAAGAGGGAATATTACTCATATACATGATCAAACTTAAAGAAAGCATTACACCGCCAAATACATCACTAAAATAATGGACTCCCAAATATATACGACTTAATGTCACAAATAATATAATTATTATACATCCGCTGATCAACAACTTGCGATATTTCAACTTACTATGATACAAATAATAAATAAATAATCCATATAGACAAGTTATTGCCATTGCATGTCCACTAGGAAAACTATAATTAGTTTCGTTGACTAAATGCACAACACTTGGTCGAGGCCGCTTAACAATAAACTTTATAATTCGATTAAGCAGCTGCTGGATAAATGACGCTGCTAAGCAAACTAGAGCAATTCTTTTACTGATTATAAATGCAACACAGATTGCTCCAATAATCCCGATAAAACTTCCTAGATGAGTTACCATAATTACAATTGGTGTTACTCTTTCATTAATCAGTATTTGCAGCAATTGATAAACAAAATTATCGATTGGTTTAATTATTCCAGTCATAATTAGAAAATAATCAAGGATAAACAAAGCTAATGGGATTAAAAAAAACCACTGTTTATAATTCTTTTTTAACTTTAACGCCATTTTCTTTAACTATAAATGCTGGTACCCCAACAACTGTACAATTATCAGGGACATCCTTTAACACAACTGTTTGAGCTCCAATAATACTATTATTACCAATCGTAACATCACCAATAACCTTTGCTCCTGCTGAAACCATGACATTATTCAATAACGTTGGATGGCGCTTTACTTTGTGTTCACCAGTTCCAACTCCACCTAAAGTAACACCTTGATATAAAACACAATCATCACCTATGATCGTTGTTTCACCAATAACTACCCCCATACCATGATCAATAAATAAACGCTTTCCAATAGTTGCCCCAGGATGAATTTCGATTCCCGTAAAAAATCTTGCAATTTGGCTAAACATCCGTGCTAAAAATTTTAAATGTAATTTCTTCCACAAAAAACTATTGATCCGATAACAAAACATTGCATGTACCCCAGGATAATTAATAATCACATTTAAGGCATATCTCGCAGCCGGATCCGTCTCTAGTACTTTTTTTATTAAACTCCTATTTTCCATACTCTCACTCCTTCTAGTTAATATATCGATAAATCATCAATAATGCAACTAATATATATTATATTTATGAAATTTT
>OBUQ01000602.1_pt1 | contig 23182 bp, 20 predicted proteins | sample 1494951 | NCBI WGS metagenome assembly OBUQ01 (sample SAMEA2579938, study PRJEB22360) | human gut metagenome | biome: human gut; feature: human-associated habitat; material: faeces | place: Denmark | collected 2008/2010
TTCCCCGAACGGGGGGGGGGTTACCGGGGTCCGCGGCAGCCAGCCACTACCGTGGGGATATCGCAGGTAAGTAACTGACGTTGCAGAGCCAGGGTGGCAGTGGAGATTACGACTCTGTCCCCATGTTCGATTGCCCGTTGGAAGGCAGCTGCCAAGTAGGCAAGAGATTTTCCGGTACCGGTTCCTGCCCCCACCAATTGGCTGCCGGTAAGGGAAAAGGAGCGGGCAACCAGGTTGCACATTTGTACCTGTTCGGCGCGTTCACTGCCCCCAATTTGGTTAATACAGGTACTGAGGATTTTCCGCGCCATCTGGGCATCTTTACCGCCGCCACCTTTGCCTCTATCGGCGGTGGCTACTAACGGGGAGGCTCCGGGACTGTCCATCTAGTTAGCCGCCTCAAGGATGGCTTGGGCGAGGGCGGGACCGGCGCGTCCTACTATGTGAGTACCGTTTTCTAAGTATTCCACTTTGTCTACGATTCCTTCCTCATGGAGCCTCGCCACCAGCGCTGATTGGTCATAGGGGATCACATAATCGATAGGTTTTGCTGGAGATGGTAAGGCGTTAGCGATCGCTTCGCGCAACTGAGTAATTCCCTGCCCGGTGCGAGTAGATAGCGGGATTCCCCCACCAATCGCAGACTGCAGGGCTCGCAGGTGCAGGGCGTCTACCAGGTCGGCTTTATTGAGGACGATAATCTCGGGGATCTGGGAAACCTGGGGTAGATCCGCTAACACTTCATGTACGGTTTCAACCTGTTGGACGGGATTGTGGTGACTGGCATCCACCACATGCACAATCAAATCGGCGTATTCGACTTCTTCCAAAGTGGAGCGGAAGGCTTCTACCAGTTCGTGCGGAAGTTCATCGATGAAACCTACGGTATCGGACAAAGTGTAGGCACGACCATCAGGAGTTTCTGCTTGCCGCACCGTGGGATCCAGGGTAGCAAATAGAGCATCTTGCACCATTACATCCGCGTCTACCAGTACGTTTAACAGGGAAGATTTTCCGGCGTTAGTGTATCCCACGATCACTACCGAAGCCAGGGAGCTATTGAGGCGCCCTTCACGTTTAGTGTCTCGGGATTTTTTCATCTGCTTGATTTCGCGGCGGAGTTTCGCGATTCGCTTGGTAATCCGGCGCCGGTCGGTTTCCAATTTGGTTTCGCCCGGGCCGCGCGCACCAATTCCGGCTCCTCCCGATACGCGCCCTCCGGCTTGGCGAGACATTGACTGTCCCCAGCCGCGCAGACGCGGCAGTAAGTATTGCAGCTGCGCCAGTTCCACTTGGGCTTTACCTTCCCGGGAGGAGGCATGCTGGGCGAAGATATCCAAGATTACCGCGGTACGGTCAATGACTTTCACTTTGACTTGGTCTTCTAGTCCCCGCCGTTGCGAGGGCTGTAACTGCGCATTTACGATCACAGTATCGGCTTCAAACACTGCTACCTGCTCAGCTAGTTCCTTGGCTTTCCCGCGCCCTACGAAAGTTGCAGCATCAGGGGAACTGCGTCGCTGCAGAGCCGCGCCTACTAGCTCGGCGCCTGCAGTTTGGGCAAGCGCCGCCAGTTCCGATAGAGAATGTTGCGCCTTACGGCGATCGGAATCATAAATACCTACTAGGAATACTTTTTCGAGCTGTACCCGCCGATATTCGACTTCGGAAATATCTAGGTCGGAGGCTTGGTTACGTTGAAATTCTTCGCGTAGCTTTCGCGAGAAATCTCCGCCATGCGAACTTTGTTTCGTCAGGGCGGTACTCGCCCAATCCAGCAGCTCTAAGCCCCCTTGGGAGGTGTTGGCGTCCGCAGAGTAAGAATGAAAGGTGTTTTCGGGGGAATTTTCGAAGGCGGATCCGAGGTCGGAATCAGTTTCGCTCCGGTTCAAACTCCGGCTACGCACGCGGCGCACCAGATCGTAGGCTCTGTCTAGCTCTTGCTTACTGACTTCCGTTTCCGCAGGTATTTGTGCCGCCTCCCTCACTGTTCTTGGCTTATCTCATTTTCGCATGACCCCACGTAAGCTGCAAAAAGACGCGCGGTAAGTGCGGACGAATGATATCTTGCGGTCTATCGGGATGACCAGGTTAGATGCATATCACAGCCTGGGAAATTTGTTTCTTTCGCGCGATTAGGTATTCTTTAACAGGTCTAGGGCCTATAGCTCAGTTGGCTAGAGCGCCACGTTTACACCGTGGATGTCGGGGGTTCGAGTCCCTCTGGGCCCACCGTGACGAACCCGAACGGCAAGCAAGTTTGCTTGCTAGCGAGAGTGAGGAAACGGCGCGTAATCCCGCCAGGGATTACTAACACCACGTAGGCGTATGTTGCGAAGCAACATTACAGACACAATTAAGAGTAGGGGCTAGTCTTGTGCATCGTCTCGTTCGTGGTGTGGGTGTTTTCCTCGGTCTCGTGATTGTGTGTCTAGCTTTTCTGCGGGCGGTTCAGCTGGAAAACATGCTTCCTCTGGACAGTGACGATGTTGGATACATTAACTTTCAGCACACATCCCTATCAACAGCACAGATTGATAAGGGGTTAGCGCAGCTTGGTAAAGAAAGTGGTGTAGAGCTCTTACAACTGTCTGGAACGGTTGGTACCCGGGAGGTTACTATTACCTCTCGGGCGGCCAATCAACCGTCGGAACCGCAGGCCATTAGCTTTTTTAGGCCTGGCAAGACAGGAACTTTATATCCTGCTGCAGGGCAGCCGACTCTGTCCCGATCTGGGATTTATACTGTCAAAGGCGATGGTGAACAAATTACGGCTATGAAGGCTTGGCTTAGCGGTGTGGGCGCTATCCATACCTGGGAGAACTTCACAGCCTTTCAAACCTATTTTCTTCCGTTGGCCTATCAAGGCATTATTCTTATCTTGGCGGTAGCCGTATTCTTGGTTGTTGCTATGATTTTTGGTTGGTTTACGACCCGTGCTGATTCTCGTATTGTGCGGCTAAGTGCAGGGTATTCCAAGACTCAGATAGTAAAAAGCGACAGCATTACACTAGTGTCCTTGGTTTTGTTGCCGACAAGCGTGACAATACTGGCTGGTTTCGGTGTCATTGCAGTCGTAGTTGGTGCAGCCGCCTTCCAAATGGTTATACCTCTTATAGTGCTTTTTATCTGCGCATTGTGTGCAATAGCGGTAGCAGTAACCATTATTTCCTATATGACGTTTCCTCGCCTTAGTGACTGGGTGGAGCGGCGATCGCTGGTAGCCGCTTTTTCATGGGTTGGAGCTGCGGTTTGTGCGGTGGCGATTGTGTTTTCACTGGCGGCGTTGCCTATTGTTTACCGAGCTTTTTTGATTGCTGGTGATAATCGGGAGGCTGCTAGGCAGGCATCGTATTTGCCGGAATATCACTCTGTAAGCTTCGGTGGGATTGTGGAAGAGCAGCGTGACTATGATCCGTTTGTTGTCCCCTTTGCTAAGCTAACTTCTCAATTGGAACGAAAGAATCAGGTCTTTTTGTTTAGCAAACAAAATGTTCCTCCCGAGGAGGCTGACACCCTACTGAAAAGTGGCTATGAGTCTATCGTGATTGTCACTCCTAATAGTTTAGCTGCGCTTGAAAAGATTCCTAATGGCTGTCGCTTTAGTGAAATAACCGGTGGGGCTCAGAGAGGGGTTGCGCATGATGTTACAGCGGATGCAACCTTGATTAATTCACAGGTAATGTCAAAGCTGAAGTTCTTCACCTGCAAAAATGATGCTAGCACTATAGCTATAGCTGGTCAGGGAATTTTCGCTCTTGCAAATAAGCCGTTGGTCGTAGTTGTTCCTGACATAAAGTCTGCATTCACCCCTGACACAGTCACTAGTATGGCCACTCTTGGAGCTATTGTTTTTCGTGATTCTCAAGCAGTGATAACGCAAGCGTCTTCGATTGGTTTAAACTTGACCAGCGATAGCACAGCGGATTCAATCGCGGTGTACGCTCAAGACCAACAACTGGGCTATTACGTGAGTCTGGCCTCGATAGCCACACTCATCTTCGCTGCTGGATTTAGCATGTTCATTAGCGCACAGCTATATGCTGCATCGCGTTTGCGTTCTCTTTTCCCACTTTATGTGGGAGGAAAGAGCATAGGCGCCCTAGTTCGTCCCCGGCTGGTTCTAGACTTCGTGTTCATCAGTGTTGGCACTGGAGTCTCTATAGTAACCGCCTCGACCTTGGGCCTGGAAACGCCATTGTTATACATCTGCATTTGTAGTGCGATTTTGTTTATCGTTGATATTGGCCTCCGTCGCTACGTCACGCACGCAACGTTGGCGCGGGTATGCCAAAGGAAGAGCTAATACATATGAAACTCAAAGTTGAAGACTTGACCATCAAAGTAGAAAAACGCGTTCTACTTTCCGGAGTGAACTTCGAGTTTCACGAAAGGCAATTGGTAGGACTAGTGGGCGCGAGTGGCTGTGGCAAGACCACACTGCTCAACACCCTCGGTCTGTTGCTGCCGGCACACAGCGGATCGATTTTCTACGATGGATCGAACGCTACCAAATGGAAGCAACGTCAAATCAGTAAGTTTTGGCGCGAACAAGCCTCGTTCGTAATTCAAGATGCGGGTATCGATGACGATGAAACTGTTGTTTACAACGTCACGCTAAAAAAATCCTTCTTTGGGCGAAATCCGGATCAACGTAGCGCTTTAGAAGCACTAGAGAAGGTAGGGCTATCGCAACGCGCTCACGATACGGCTCGCGTGCTCAGTGGAGGAGAACAACGCAGAGTTGCAATCGCGCGATCAATGTACCGAAAATCTTCTATCATCTTTGCTGATGAACCAACAGCCTCACTTGACGAGGAGAATCGTGCATTGGTGGAGTCCCTTCTAACCGAAGAAGCCCAACGAGGCGCACTCGTTATTGTATCTACTCACGACATGCGCCTCGCACAACACTGCACCTCACTGGTCAACCTCGAAAAATATCGACCAAACTAGCTCAATAACAACTGCTACCTTCCTCTTATCAAAGCATCCATAACCCGCATCAGGCTAAGAAAAAGCGGCCTTCAAACATGCGCCAGGTTAATATCCCGTGATTTTAAGGATGGGATTATGAAAACATTTACAAGGCGAGGTCCACCAGGAGTCTGTTTTACTCTAACGACTGCGCTCATAGCAGGATCATTATTAGTTACAGCACTTATGTGATATGTTGCATCCCTCTACCTCTTTAGGTCTATAGCTTTCGAGGAATAGTAATGCGTGTAGATATAGATGATCTCAGATTTAAATATCATGGTAGGGGTGAAACGCGTAAAATTTTTGACGGAGCTTCTGTCAGCTTTTCATCGGGTAACTTTTATGCGCTAATGGGGCCGTCAGGTTCAGGAAAGACTACGCTGTTCAGACTACTAACTAAAGAGCTAGAACCGGAAGGCGGGCAGATTCTGATTGGGAATAGGGATTTAGAAAAAATTTCTGCCCGCGAACTCCGGACTTCCATTCTTGGTCGAATTTTTCAAGACTACCTGTTAATTCCTTTCTTAAATCCGATTGAAAATTTGCTGCTGGCGCGAGAGATCAGCCACGGATCCGCAGGTAGGCGCGAACGCGATCTTGCCTTGCAGTTGCTGGCACGGGTTGGATTAGCAGGTCATAGCACTCAACCTGTTGAGTTGCTATCCGGTGGAGAACAACAACGCGTAGCTATTGCGCGCGCCTTGATGGGATCAGCTCGGATTCTTCTTGCAGATGAACCCACTGGCGCTTTGGATCGGGATAACACTGTTCAAATCGCACAGTTGCTAGCTAGTTTTGCTCACGACGAGGACATGCTGGTTATTGCGGGTACACATGATATGGAATTCGCTAGTTACGCTGACAAAGTTATTCATATCGGCAATTACGGTTTTGCTGTGGAGTAACGCTAATGGGTAAACAGCGGCTACGTCTGATCTTCAAGATGGCTATACACCGACCTGTGGACGCTTTGGGTACGGTGGTTATCGCGCTGGTGTTAGTGATGGTGTGCGCAAGTCTTAGTGGCTTTATTTCTGCCTATAGTCACGCCATTCAGCGCGGAGCGCAAAGTAGTTTCGGAGCGTATAGTCAACAGGTAAACGGCAACGAGGACGTTGCCGCTTTTATGCGGTCTTTACAAGATAAAGGCGAGGCAGTAGCTACTTCATATTCACGTCAGAATCTTCTAAAAACTAATACGAAAAAGGCTACGAGTGTAGACGTAACGATGCTCAGCGGCGCGGGCGACCTGGGGGTACTAGTTGCTGGACGCTATCCAGATAAGCCGGGTGAGCTATCGGTTAGCCGGGAGGTTGCTAAGAGATTACAGGCAAAGCCCGGGGATTACCTTGAACTCGTTGACGTAGAGCAAACGAGAAAGCAAGCCGCATTTACTCTAGTTGGAATCACCGAGAACCCCGCTTCCATTCATGAAGTCACCGCTATTGCTATTAGCGCTAATCAATCTATATTTAAATCCTCTGAAGTCTGGCTGACAAATAATGATTTGAAAACTATAGATGAGGTATTGAATCACGGTGGCGGAAATGTCGCGACAGTAACCTCGGTAATAGAGCGTGCTAATGCTAATGCGGTCAGCTATCAGGCAATATCGCCACAGGTTGCTTCACTGTTTCTAGGTCTGATTATCGTGGTGCTCTTGGTGGCAATTTATGCTGTCGATCGGCAGCGACGCCGCAGCGTATTCCAGGTATTGACCGCGTTAGGAGATACGCCAGGGCGAGCTGCTTTGACCACTTGTACCCAAACCACTTTGCTGGCATTAGTTGGCGGAGCAATTGGTTGGATATTAGCGTGTATATCGCTTCCCACCGTTTCGCGGTGGGTAACAGCGTTTTTTGAGCAGCGTTGGAATCAGGTGGAATGGACTGCCGTGAGCATCGCTGCGCTAGCAACGCTGGTCATGATTACCCTGGGAGGAATACTGAGTGCAGGGGTAACAGTTTTATCTCTAAAACACCACAAGCGCGCTCACAGCGAGAGACTGTCACCTCGGGTACTGCTAATAGTAGGTATTGCGGGCACGGTAGCAACATTACTCCTGATAGTTTCTCGACAATTATTGATTTTTCCGCTGGGTCACCGCCTAGCGATGATTGTCGGAGCTCTAAGTATCCCCACCCTGGCATACGCACTCACATTATTTACGCGCAAGCGTAAAGTGACAGCTCGTTTAGGCAATCGCTTACAACAACTTACTTTAGGAGCGCTTGCAATAGTATTTGCTTTGAACTATTACGGAGCGCTCTATGCAAGTGGAGTAGCAGATTGGACTAATTGGCTAGGTCGGCAGATTAATGGTGAGGAAAGCTATCTGCAGGTCACAAGTGCTACCGAGCAGGCCGTAGACAATCTTTTGGAAAGATTACCCCAGTTAAAACCGCGCACCGCGGTATTTGGTGATGTCTCTACCAATGAGCAAATGTTCCGGATTACCGATAGCGAAGGTACTCAATGCTTTAAAACCGCTAAGTCTGTAGACGACTGTCCTCAATCTAACCTGGATTTTATTTATGTTGCCTCTGGAGGATTGGTTGATAAGAGTTTTATTAACCATGCTCCCAAAAGTTATGTAACCAATAAAGGTGCAGTTACTTTGATTGGCATCGGTATCGCTGACTCGACCATCACCAAAATGTCTACGGTAGGGGGACTTATCGGTGATCGTAACTTGGAAAATAACATTCTAAGCGGGTTGGTTATATCACCTGACTCCCCACTGCTTAACCAGTTAGGGGTCAAGAAACCTCAGTCTTACACTGCGATTATCACCGGTTTTGCCGCCTTACCCGATGAGGTGCAAGACGAGATACGTGCAAACCTGCTCATACAGGCTCCCTTCGCAACCATAACTGATTCTGAAGATCCGCAGGTTAGGCAAATACGTGCGCAAGCGGTAGCTCGCCAACTTTTAGCGGTAATCGTTTCCGGCGCGATACTACTAACCTTAGCGGCCGCTTTGGTCTCTAATCAGCAAATTGAACGGCGTCTAATCGAACTCACTGGCGGCGGTAGCAAGATTAAAGTCCGACTAGTTAAATCACTACTTATCTCCTACACGGTTTCAGTGGCTTGCGCAGTAATTTTAGGGCGTCTAGCCGCGATGGATCGAGTCCCCTTTATCCGCCTGAATTCAGCCGTTTCTCATGACTACGGTCTGGTGTGGACAATAGGATTGTCTAGCCTACTGTTCCTAATCCCCGCCCTCGTTATCGCAATTCGATCTAGCAATACTATCCCGCTAACCGGTTCGCCCAAATCTCCAAATAATCCTTAGCCGAACGGTACGAAAACCGTTTTGCCTATCCCCAATCACCGCTATACAAGAGGTCTGGGGTGGGGAAAGCGCTCGGGGGACCCCGGTGAGCCTCGCTGCGCTCAGCTCAAGCCCCCTCTCGCATCTTTTCCCGCCCCAGCACCCAGGGATTGAATGAGGGGGACAAAATTGTGTGCAATCTTGCCAGGGGGATTACTATCGCTTTATGTATTACAGGTGGATACCGTTATTTTCTTCGCTGACGCTTACCGGGTTGATCGGCGGGTTATGGTGGTATGCCTTGGAGTCCACCACTTCTACCCCCACTTGGGTACCGGCTAGCGTGCTAGTTCTCGCATTTCTGTTTGCAGCTATAGGGATTGTTTTTGCGAGCAAAACTACCGCTTCCAAGGGCGCAAAAACTACTTACCTGACCGGAATGACGCTTTTCCTTGCGGGATTCGCGTCCTTTTATTTATTTTCCCAGCCTACAACGATAAACATTTTTGGGTTTATAGCAATTACAGCAGGCTTAATAGTCGCGAATCTAGCCGCGGGTTACCTTTACCGGGGTTCTCGGCAAAAGTAAATATTTCGCTGCTTAGCGGCCGCGGGAAACTATTTGGGTGCCCGCCCACTGGGGGGAAACCACGTCAGAGGTGGTGGGATTCATACCCGCCGTTTTCGCGGCCTCTTCGATTAGACGCGGATCAACCGCACCGGGATCGGAGGCAATCGGGCTGAGCACCCAGATCAATCCTCCCTCATCCATATTGCCCATCGCGTCCATCAACGCATCGGAGAGATCATCGGCCCCACCATCGTCATCGCGCCACCAGATCAGGGCACCATCGGTCATCGCGGTGAAATCTTCATCTTGGAGATCGTCGTCTATTTGATCCATTATGGCTTGGCGAAGATCTTCGTCGACGTCCTCGTCCCAACCAAATTCCTGAATGACTTGTTCTTTCTTAAACCCCATCTCCGATACGGATAGGGAACTTTCATGCCTTTCGCGTGTGGTTTCCACGCTCTCTAAGTTACATGATTAAAGCGTAAGGGGGAAACACGGACGCCAATATATAGAAAACTGCCAACTCTTTTACCTAGGTTTAGTAGCTTTAGCCTATTGCGCGCTCTTGCGCCCTCGTCATCTCCCCTACCTTCGGCTCTAAGGTTTTAGCGATCCTGGGGAACTCGCTTGCGCCGGATCTTGAGGTCTTGAGTAACTTCTGGGAACCCCTAGTGTCTACGGGTTCTCTACCGACCGGTTGGCTCCAGTAGCCAAAGCGCGAAAAATAGTTAACAATTGGCGAGTATGGTCTTTTCTGTTGGAGGAGCAACGAAACCTATGAGTGAGAATAAGGCGTCCCTGGACTCTGTACACCAGTTAGCTACCGCCCTGCCGGATCCGGATCCCCAAGAAACCCGCGAGTGGCTGGATTCTTTGGATGATTTGATTAAAGAGCGCGGTCCGGAGCGTACTCGCGATATTTTGTTGCGGATGCTTTCTCAAGCCGGCGAACAAAATGTGGCGGTGCCTGCCAATTTAAATACGCCTTTCACTAACACGATTAAGCCGCATGATGAACCGACTTTCCCCGGGGATGAACGCATCGAGCGGGACTATCGTCGCTGGATGCGCTGGAATGCCGCCGTGCAGGTTACCCGCGCGCAACGCAAAGGGGTGCATGTAGGGGGTCATATTTCTTCCTACGCCTCTATCTCTACTCTTTACGAGGTCGGGTTTAACCATTTCTTCCGCGGCAAGTCGCACCCGAGCGGCGGGGATCACGTCTTCTTCCAAGGGCACGCCTCCCCCGGTATTTACGCGCGGGCGTTCCTAGAGGGTCGGCTGTCTGAGGAGGATATGGATGGTTTCCGTCAGGAACTATCTCAAGCCCCTCACGGCCTGCCTTCTTACCCGCATCCGCGGCACCTGCCCGAGTTTTGGGAATACCCCACCGTGTCTATGGGGCTGGGACCGGCCGAGGCAATTACCCAGGCCTGGTTTGATACCTATTTAACTAACCGCGGAATCAAAGACTGTTCTGACCAGCACACTTGGGCTTTCCTGGGTGATGGAGAAATGGATGAACCGGAATCGCGGGGAATGTTGCAGCTAGCGGGGCAGCAAAAGCTCGACAACCTCACATTTGTCGTCAACTGCAACCTACAGCGCCTGGATGGCCCGGTGCGCGGTAACGGACAAATTATTCAGGAGCTTGAGGCATTTTTCCGAGGCGCCGGCTGGAACGTTATCAAAGTAATTTGGGGTCGCGGCTGGGATCGGCTGTTGGCTAAGGATCATGACCATGCGCTACTGAAAGTGATGACCGAATGCCTGGATGGTGACTACCAGACTTTCAAAGCTAATGATGGCGCTTACGTGCGTAAACATTTCTTCGGCCGGGATCCTCGCACCGCGAAAATGGTGGAAGATTGGACCGATGAGGAGATTTGGGATTTGCGGCGGGGCGGTCATGATTACCGCAAGGTTTACGCCGCCTATCATGCGGCGATGGCGCATAAGGGACAGCCGACTGTTATCTTGGCGCACACCATTAAGGGATATGTGCTGGGTGAGACCTTCGCGGGACGCAACTCCACTCACCAGATGAAGAAGCTGACCTTGAAAGATTTGAAGGCGCTACGCGACCGGCTGCATATTCCGATTACTGACGAGGAGCTGGATAAAGATCCGCAGCTACCTCCCTACTACCGTCCTGCCGAGGATCATCCATCCTTGCAGTATATGTTTGAGCGTCGCGAAAAGTTGGGCGGTTTTTTGCCTTCGCGTCCTAAAGAACGCAACCAGATGCAGCTTTCTTTGCCAGATGATTCCGTTTATGACGTCCTCAAAGGGGGTTCTGGGAAGCAGAAAGTTGCCACCACCATGGCGCTGGTGCGTCTAATGAAAGAGTTTTTGAAGGATGAAGACTTCGGCAAGCGGATTGTGCCGATTGTGCCGGATGAGGCGCGGACTTTCGGGATGGATTCTATGTTCCCCTCCGCGAAGATCTATAACACTTTGGGGATGAATTACACCGCAGTCGATGAAAATTTGATGCTGCATTATTCCGAGGGTAAAGATGGCCAGATTCTGCACCCCGGGATTAATGAGGCGGGAGCAGCGGCCGCTTTCCAGGTGGCTGGCACTTCCTATATGTCTAATGGGGAACCCACAATCCCGTTCTACCTGTTTTATTCAATGTTTGGTTTCCAGAGGACGGGTGACCAGTTCTGGGCAGCCGGAGACCAGTTGGCACGAGGTTTCGTGATTGGGGGAACCGCGGGGCGTACTACTTTGACCGGTGAGGGTCTGCAGCATGCCGATGGGCACTCCCCGATTATTGCCGCCACGAACCCGGCGTTTGTGCAATACGATCCGGCCTATGCTTACGAGTTGCGCCATATTATTCGTGACGGAATGCAGCGGATGTATGGAGATGGCTCCGATGGGCGCGACCAGAACGTCATGTACTATTTGACGGTTTACAACGAGGCGATTCACCAGCCCGCAGAACCCGAAGGAGTCGATGTTGAGGGAATTCTGCGCGGCATGTATGCCTTGACCGGTCATTATGAAAATGGCGGGCCGAAGGTAGAACTGCTGGCTTCGGGGATTTCGGTTCCTTGGGCGCTGCAGGCGCAAAAACTTTTGATGCAGGATTGGGGGGTTGATGCAGCAGTCTGGTCGGTGACCAGCTGGCATGAGCTGCGCCGGGACGGTATGGACAGCGATCGCCATAACCTGCTTCATGCGGATGAAGAGTATCGCTTGCCCTTTGTTACTCAGCGGCTCCGTAACGCCACTGGACCGGTGATTGCGACTTCGGATTATGACCATCTGGTTCCCGATATGATTCGCCCCTGGGTGCCGGGACGATATAAGGTGCTGGGTGCTTCGGATTTCGGGTATTCCGATACCCGTGCCGCCGCGCGCCGCCACTTCTTGATTGATGCCGAATCCCTGGTGGTTCAGGCCTTGGAGGCTTTAAATGAGGACGGGATTCTGCAAGATCGTTCGGTGGTAACTCAGGCCTTGAATCGCTATGACCTACTAAATCCGAACGCTGGTTCTTCTGGCGAACAGTAATAGCTGATACTGATCGCTTCCTGGGGGCGCCCATTTTCCAATGGACGCCCCCTACTTTTTGGAGCTGACACCCCTTAGAACGCCCGCCAGAAATAACTATAGATACGCAGCTGCGGGTGAGGTGTGGGAGGATAGCGCTATGGAAAAAGCTGAAGTTTCTGCGAAACAAATTGAGCGGGTATCGCGAATGGAGGCAGCGTTAGTGCGTCTCAATGACGCGATTGCAACTGTCGAGGGCGCCCTCGATACCTATGAACAGATGTGGGACGATTACCGCGCCTTGGACAAGTATTATTCCGGGAAAGCCTGGTGGGAGGATCTAGAAGCCGATAACCAGGGGCTTTTGCCGGAAGATTTGCCGCGCGGGGTACTCTCCGAGGACGCAGCCTATGACGCCCTCGGAGACGCCGAAGCTCTCCGTGAGCGACTAAAAGAAATCGCGTTAACTAGCCGAGTGTGCGAAAAACACCATCTCCCCGGCTGAAAGTTACCGCCACGTCTCAACTACCGGGTAGAGCTCTGGACTTTTAGCGCCTATACTCTGTGAAACACCGCCGGTCAAAGCCAGACTAGTGATTACCAGGAGCACAAAAATGCGCTTAAGTAATTTTTTTACCATTTGAAAACACCTCCCTTGATTTTTATGGATTCCGCATATTGATATGCGCCTGATGCTTGCTGCATTGCGACTTAACGGGTTAGCTGTACCCAAGAAAATGAACATTCTGGGAAGAAGGTATTCGCGGTGGCAAATGCTCCGCCTAGTTACAAAGCGCCTCTTCCTTTCCAGCTCCTCCATCGCGATAAAAGATGCGTGGAATACCGGTGGGGAGCGGGTAACTCCGACCTTGTAAGCCGGAGCTAGTTCGTCCCTCTCGTGAGAAACGAAAAAATCAGCAACCAACCTGAAATCGAGGTCTTTCATGAGATTTTGATTTTCTTGCATACTCCCTATGTAGGGCGCGAGCGCAAAAACCCAGGTGAAAGCTAAATTCCCACTGTGTAGTATTGGAAGTTTTGAGGAAAAGGGATTTTGTTAAGATTTCTGTGTGTGCAAGCAAAATTGGGATAATGGCCTTCCAAACGGGGATTACCAGATACCGTCTAGAACAAGGTGCGAGAAGTACCCAATCAGCGACATTGTGCCCTGCGATATAGAATACTTGCGAATCCAAGGTAACCGTTGGACTCAGGCCGGAAGATTAACCGAATTTGTTTTTGTGCTCCAGGTCAGAAACGAAAACACTGGCAGGTGGCAAACGCACCTTTCGATAGACTGCACCCACTCCAACGCCCACATCCACTACTACAAATACGGGGAGAGGGATGGGCACCCGCGCGAAACGATTAAGGTCCTTAACCGGGCAAGGGATGTTCAGGACGCATTGGGAATGGCTATACTAAGAATCAGGCAAGAAATTAATAAACTGGTGGAGGTGTGAAAGTGAACAAGGAATTGGCAGACTTCGAGAACGAAGTCCTCTACAACGTCATGCTCGGAAACACTACTCCAAAAGTTATTGATTCTAGGGGCCATACCCCGCTTATCGCTTGCCTAGAAAGCGAGACTGTTGGCACCCTGCTGGCTAGAATCGAAAGAGCCGGGGGCTGCGGAACCATCTACGCCCTATCCGAAACCGGCAAAGTAAGGGTAGTAGCCGCGCAAGACAAAGGGGCTAAGGCACCCAGCCTCACCGATCTAGAAGCAAGCACCTTAAGTGAGAACTCCTCTATCGGAATGTTCATCGACTATATCTCCACCCAAGAAGACGGGGTATATCTTACCGGCGCAAAAATGCGTTCTTACGGCACCGCCGAACTGGCCAAGGTCTAATTCCCGCAATTCCAACTGCCGCTTACCGATCCATCAGCCGTGAACGTAGCCGCAAACGCGCCATTCCAAGGCAGGCTTAGGCTCGACCCCCCCATGTCTGCCACCTACCGATATAGAAGCGTTAGTCCCAGAAGCATAGATAGTGAGCGTTCCGTTGCATGATCCAGTAAGGGTGGTACTTGCCCGCCGATTTACTGACGCTGGAGTCGGGGTCCTATGATCTGCACCAGCCGGCGGGTTATCTAGGTTAGTTACTGCCTTTGTAGCTTCAACCGCTCATGGTTTTCTCTTGCCTCGCTTCCGCGAATAGGAGCCATTTCCAGAAACGAAAAGAGCCAATTGCGTTTCCGGCATTCTCCCCTGACGGTGATTAGCTGGATATGCGTAAAAGTTCACCTCTCCGACCGGCACCTGTTCCCTAATCTCCGTTACTAAACAGGATCCTGGATTGTCACCGCCTGGAGCGATTGGAACTATTACGCTTAAGGCTAACGCCCCTAGGGCAGCTAGCAGCACCAAGCGTTTCGATACTCTTTGCATCATCTTGGAAACCCCTCCTTACGTCTATTTAGTGTTTCCACTATGGGTAATGTGTAAATAGGTTTCCAAGAATAAAAGCGCTGGTGGAAAGGTTTTGAGGTCGGGCGGGAATTGCGCCCAGATACACTTGTAGCCCCAGCAAAGCGCCGGGGCTACAAGGTATTAAGCGTTCAGTTTTCTAGCAGGGCCAGGTGTTGCCCTCGCTATCTCCGCATCCGGAAACTTCGAATTGGTTATTTCCCTTGTACGTCCATTTCGAGCTGTCATCTTTGTAGCTTTTGCTTTCCCCCGACTTTCCATTCGCCAGAATTGTCTGCCTTAGCCTTAGTCCCGGAGCGGCGAGGAGCTTGGTACTGCCGCTTAGGCTGAGCTTTCTTCTGATAGGTGCGCGCCTTCGGCTGATAGTTGCGTGCCTTGGGCTGAGCTTTCACCGGGGCAGGAGCCTGTGCCTTATTAGCCTTAGCAGGAGCCTCCGCCTCTGCCTTAGCTTTAGCTTCCGCCTCCGCTTTCGCCCTCGCCGCATGGTTCCGAGCAATCTTCTTATCGCGCTCAGCGTTCAAAGCCTGCTTTTCCCTATCCATATCCGAGACAGTCGGCACCTTGTACACCGGAGCACTCGCGTCAGCATTACCCGCGCACCCAGCAAGCCCCAGCCCCAGCGCCGCGCTCGCCAGCACTACCATAAGTTTTTGAGTTTTCATTTCTCCATTCCTTTCTTGAGCCTAAATGTTTCCCTCACCAGCTATGTAGGACGCGGAGACAAAAAGCCTGGCGAGAACCTTATGGCATCATTATTGGTTTTTTAAGAATAGGATAATTAACAAACCACGTGACTAGTTCGAGAAAGACCCGAGGAAAAACGGTCTCGACATGACGAAATAATGCGATTTACTCATGGTCAAAACCGGTTAAGAATCCTGGGGGAACCAGTTTCTTTCCTTAGATGCCGCCCCTTGTTGCATATACGCAACTCAGGTAGTTTTATTGCATTTACGCAACTCCTGACGTGACAAACCCCTGCCAAGCACCCCTAAAGCGCTACTTAACCTCAAGATATGAATTGTTTTGCGAGCACCACCTAATTCGATGCTTATTCCCCATGATACAAGCTCGCCAGCTGCCCCAGAGTTTCACATTCGGCGATCTGAGTATCGGCACGTTTTTCACCCAGTTCTCCCTCAAGCCGTGCTATCACCGCATATAGCGAGAGGTCATCAAAATCTAGCTGCTCCCGCAACTTCGTCTCCGGTGCCAAATCCCGCTGATCACAGTCCGTTTCCGCAGCGACTGCCGCTAAGAGACAACTTATTACCGCAGGATCACCACTATAGTTTTCCCAGGCAGGAGAAATATTTTCCGAGGACGTATCCGCGTTACTGGCGCTACTACCCTCAGTATCCACCCCGAATTCCGGGGCAGTAGCAGACGTGGGCTCGCCCTCTCCCCCGCTTTCACCCTCCGGTTCCCCGGCCAAATCCTTTCCGAAATCGGCGAGCGCCGCTAGCGCATCAGCATCTAGCGCCATCTCAGCCCACTCGATGTAGCCAGCGCACGGGAGCGCCCGCTCCCGCGTAGCGGAAAGGTTCGAGTTCTTCGTCCCAAGCGGTTCCCAACGCCAAATCCAGTAGGCGACGCAATTCTTCTTGACTGCCTTGGGCAAGCGCCGAGCGCACGCGATCTTCTGGGATCACCACATTGCCCACCACATCGGTTTGGGCATGAAAAATCCCCAGGTCTGGAGTGTATGACCAGCGTCCCCCATTGTTGTTTACGGAGGCGTCCTCGGTAACCTCGAAACGCAAATGTTCCCATCCGCGCAGTGCGGAGGCTAGTTTAGCGCCAGTCCCAGCCCTGCCGACCCAGGACAGCTCCGAGCGGAACATCCCGGGTTGAGCAGGTTGTTCCGTCCACTCTAGGTTGACGCGTTGATCTAGAACTGCTCCAACCGCCCATTCCACGTGACTAGACAGCGCACGAGGGCATGAGTGTACGAAAAGTACACCGCGGGTGTAATCCTTGTTCATCGCTTCTCCTTTAGTGATCGCAAGGTTCGTCTTCCCCAACGGCCTATGCGCACTACAGAGTGATGACGCGCGGTGTCTCAGTTTCTATTTTGCCCTCGATAGCGATTTTCAACAACCCCAAAAGCCTCTGACCACCAATTTTGTGACCACTGAGGTTAATGTGACACCTGTGGTTTTACGTGCGGGGAAAGATGCGAAAGGGAACTAGGTAAACGCGCGGGGGCTATATTTGTCCGATAAGGCTAGGCGGGCGTAAAACTCGAAAACGCCTCCGGCTTTTTCGAGTTTTTGGGCAGGAGGATAAATATAACTCCCGCGCGCAATCAACGCTTAAGTATGTACAGTATGGGGGCGTGGCCGGGAAAAGTTACAAAAGGGTTCGAACCACAAGGCGCGGTAGGTACGCTCCAAAGTTGAATGTAACCTTGCGTGAGACTTGAGTAATGGCGCGGGGTCTGGGTTTCATCCGGCCAGACTCTTAGCACGGGTCGAGGCCGGGGAAAGATGCGAGAGGGGGCTTGAGCCGAGCGTAGCAAGGCTCACCGGGGTCCCCCGAGTGCTTTCCCCGACCTCGACCCAAAAGGGAAATGAACTTTAAGTGGCTACAGACCCTTTTCGCGGATTGCTTTAAAGGCTTTCCGACGCGTTAACCGATCGAGGCGATCAAGATAAAGATGCCCATCCAAGTGGTCACATTCATGCTGGATACAACGCCCCATCAGCTCTTCGCCCTCAACCACTTTCGGCTTGCCATCCAAGTCGATACCTTCGGCACGCGCGTACCAGGCACGCTGGCAGGGAAAGAACAGTCCCGGCACCGAAAGACAGCCTTCATCACCATCTTGGTATTCGTCCTCAGAAACCTCTACCAGACGAGGGTTAAGAATATAGTCAACTTCCCCGTCGATGTTCCAGGAGAAAGCCCGCAGCCCTACCCCAATCTGGTTGGCGGCTAGACCGGCGCGCCCATCGGCATCTACCGTTTCCAGCAGGTCTTCTACCAACTGTTTGATATGCTCATCGATTTCGCCCACCGGTTCACAGGGGGTGCGTAAAATGGGATCCCCGATTACTCTGATTTCTCGAAACGCCATAGTCTATTCCTCCTCGCTACCCGCTGCCGCTGAGGGAACGATTTTTTCTGCCCGTGCATAGGCTTCCTCAAGATCCTTGCGCACCTTGTCACTTACATACTGGAAGGCATCTGCAACTGCGATTTCTTGGCGCTCGCCAGTAGCGCGGCACCGTACTTCCACGGTTCCCTCTTTGAGCCCGCGTCCGACCACTACCAGCCAAGGCATGCCGAGCAGTTCCGCATCCTTGAACTTCACCCCGGCAGAGACTTTCTTGCGGTCATCAATCAAAGTATCGATACCGGCAGCGGTGAGCTGATCTCCCAGCGTTTGCGCGGCCTCGAAAAGTTCTGCTCCTTTACCAGTTACCAACACATGTACCTGGAAGGGCGCCACATTGGTGGGCCATTTCAGCCCGACTTCATCGTGATATTCCTCGGCGATAGCGGCCATGACCCGGGAGACCCCGATCCCGTAGGACCCCATGGTCACTACCTGGGATTTACCATTTTGATCTAGCACGTTTAGCCCCAGCGCTTCGGAATATTTCGTTCCGAGGGCGAATATATGGCCGATTTCGATCCCGCGGGCGGTCTGCAAGGCTCCGGAACCATCAGGCGCTGGATCTCCATCCCGCACTTCCGCGGCTTCAATGAATCCGTCAGCGCGGAAATCTCTCCCGGCCACCAGGTGATAAATGTGAGTGTCTTCTTTACCGGCACCCGCGATCCATTCGGTACCTTCCACTACCCGCGGATCTAGGAGGCAGCGGGGACTGCCAGAAATATTCCCGTCCTCGTCTACTTTCCGATCCGGATGGTCTGGCCCGGCGCAGGTGGGGCCGGTGAAACCTGGCACGATATTGGGGTAGGCAGCCATATCTTCCGGGGTAGCCATCTCTACGTCAGCCCCTAGCGAGGCCTCCAGGCGGCGCATATCAATCTCGCGATCCCCGGGTACCCCCAGGAGCAGCACTTCCCGTTTTCCATCCGCATAGGTGGCGGCCACCATGAAGGCTTTCAAAGTGTCTGCTTTATTCCATGCCCGGCCATCTTCACGCGGGAAATGCTCATTGGAATAATCCACTAGTGCTTCAATAGTGTGAGCACCAGGTGTTTTACGTTCAATCGCAGCCGGAAGTAGCGAATAATCTTTCGGCTCGGGGGCAATGGTGGTCACGGCCTCCACGTTAGCGGCATAACCGCCCTCAGAGCGTACGAAAGTATCCTCCCCGATAGCACAGGGGAAAATGAACTCCTCGGAACGCGAGCCTCCCATAGCTCCCGCCATCGCGGAACAAATCACGAAATCCAGCCCCAGCCGCGAATAAATCCGCTGATAGGCACGGCGTTGCTCCTGATAGGAGGCCTCTAGTCCTTCTTCGTCAATATTGAAAGAGTAGGCGTCTTTCATAATGAATTCGCGTCCGCGAATCAGGCCTGCCCGCGGGCGCGCCTCGTCCCGATACTTCTCTTTTATCTGGTAGAGGACGACCGGCAGATCCTTGTACGAAGAATAAAAGTCCTTCACCAGCAGGGTGAACATTTCTTCGTGAGTGGGTGCCAACAGATAGTCAGCGCCCTTGCGATCCTGCAGCTTAAACAGGGAAGGTCCGAACTCTTCCCAACGGTTGGTCGCTTCATAGGGTTCGCGCGGCAGCAGTGCCGGGAAAGCCACCTCTAAGGCGCCGATCCGATCCATTTCTTCGCGCACTACCGCTTCTACGCGCCGAATGGTGCGCAGCCCCAGCGGGGTCCAAGTGTAAATCCCGGGCGCGGCGCGGCGAATATAACCGGCGCGCACCAGCAGTTTATGGGAATCCACCTCGGCATCTACCGGCTCTTCCCGCAAAGTCCTGACAAAATAAGTCGACATATTGTAAGCCACGTTCGCCAGTTTAGTAGATGATCCAAAGGAACCTAAACCGCGCCGTTCTGGCAGGAGTGGGAAAAGATCGGGCTTAGGTTCGATTTAAGCGGGGAGGATTGGTTTTATCCGAGCAGGCGCGGTGGGCATAAGAATTCGGGAAACGTGGCTACGTTTGCCGAATTCTTGGGCAGGAGGAAAAACCAATCCTCCCCGCGGTAAACGTTGCTATATTTTCCCGCTCCTGCCCTAAGACTAAACGATTACCTCAACTTCGCCGGAGCCTTCTTCTAGGCCCAGAAGTTCCGCTTGCCGGTGCGCCTCCGCAATCAAGGTGGGCACGATTTCCTCCTCGGGAACCGTCTTGATCACTTTGCCTTTGATAAAGATCTTGCCTTTGCCGTTACCGCTGGCTACGCCGAGGTCGGCCTCGCGTGCCTCCCCGGGACCGTTTACGATACAGCCCATAACCGCTACTCGCAGCGGCACTTTGATTTCGTCTTTCAGGGCATCGGTGACGGCGTTTGCCAAAGAGTAGACATCTACTTGGGCACGTCCGCAGGACGGGCAGGAAACAATCTCCAGGGTGCGTTCTTTTAGCCCCATGGACTGCAGGATTTCGATTCCGACTTTGATTTCTTCTACCGGATCAGCAGAGAGAGACACCCTGATAGTATCCCCGATTCCTTGACGCAGTAGGGCTCCGAAGGCAGTCGCGGATTTGATGGTGCCCTGGAATTGGGGACCGGCCTCGGTTACTCCCAGGTGCAGGGGCCAATCCCCCATTTCGCTGAGCAGTTCGTAGGCGCGAATCATAGTTACCGGGTCATGGTGTTTAACCGAGATCGCGAAGTCGTGAAAATCGTATTGCTCGAATAGGCGAGCCTCGTTAACCGCCGATTCGGCCAAAAATTCCGGGGTGGCTTTGCCGTGGCGCGCCATTACCCTAGGATCCAGGGAACCGGCGTTAATCCCGATTCGCAAAGCAGTGCCGTGTTGGCGGGCACATTTGGTGATTTCTTCTACCTGGTCATCGAATTTGCGGATATTTCCGGGGTTAACCCGCACCCCGGCGCAGCCGCCCTCGATCGCGGCGAATACATATTTAGGTTGAAAGTGAATATCAGCTACCACCGGAATAGTAGATTTTTGGGCGATTATCGGCAGCGCCTCCGCATCATCAGCACTGGGACACGCCACCCGCACAATATCGCAGCCGGCAGCGGTCAGGGCCGCGATCTGCTGCAAGGTAGCACCAATATCGGTAGTTTTGGTGGTACACATAGATTGCACGCTAATCGGGGCATCTCCGCCGATCGCTACGCTTCCGCAATGGATCTTCCGAGTTTTCTTCCGCGGAAAACCCGCTAGTTTTACTTCCGGCATTCCTAGTTCAACACTCACGTTCCTATTATGACGCGTTCGGACGCTAAAGCCCTATTTTCTAGAAATAATCAGGCCTTTCACTGTGCTGCTACCAGAGCTTTTTCGCGAGCTCGCTGAGGGCGAAAGCTCGGAGGAAACCAAAAATTAGCGGAGAAGGCTAAGGCAGGCGAATCGGATCCACAATATCGGCCACCATCAGCAATACCGTCATCGCAATCAACAGTCCGGCTACCACATAGGTTAAGGGCACGGCTTTCGCGGCATCAATCGGACCGGGAGCGGGGCGAGAACGCAGCCGCGCGTAGCTGTTCTTGATTCCTTGCCAACAGGCACCGGCAATATGCCCGCCATCTAGCGGAGGCAGCGGAATCAGATTGAATACAAATAACGCCATATTTAGCGAAGCCAGTAGGGATAGCATTCCTCCGGCGCGATCGGCCAAAGTTATTTGGGTGGCCGGGGCAGAACCGATTTCCCCGGCGATTCGCCCTACCCCCAGTACTGACATAATTCCGGAGCTATCTCGCGGAGTGTCGGTAAATACTGAAACCCCTACATCCCAGACGGCAACCGGCAGTTTTAGGACTACTGCCCCGGTTTGGTAGAACATTTGCCACATGGTTTGTCCATAGGTGGCTAGCCCCGCGCTTTGCCGCACCGAACGCGCATAGAGGCCGGCTTTCCCCTCTACCCCACTAAGCTGCAGGTCAATAAGCTCCTTGCCGCGGCGCACCGACACAGTGGCGTCTCCATGAGTTGCCTGCGCGTATTTGCGCAGGTCTTCCCAAGTGTTGATTTTTTTGCCGTCCCAGGCAACCAATACATCTCCGGGTTTAATCCCGGCTTTAGCTCCCGGGGACAGCTGGGCTCCCGGCTGGGAACACTCGACTACCTGACTGGCTTTCATACACACGGCTTTATCTACTGTGGTGGTGGGGGTGGCAATCCCAATGCCCAGCATCGCAATCCCCATCAGCACGAAAGCCAAGAATAGATTCATGACTGGCCCGCCGAACATAACTATTAGGCGGTGGCGCACCGGCAGGTTATAAAAGCCGCGCTCTCGCTTCTCGGGGGGAATCTCTGCTAGGGAGGCATCGCGGGCTTCTTGTGACCAGGTAGGAACCAAATCTTCGGCTTGCTCCGCATCCAAGGCGCGTGCCTGGCGCACCGAGAGTTTCTGGCCGTCAAGTTTGTAAGCAAATTGATCCGGATCGCCGGGCCCGTACATTCCCAGGATCCGGCAATATCCCCCTAAGAGGATGGCTTTTACTCCATACTCAGTTTCCCCTCGTTTACGTGAAAACAGGGTGGGCCCAAAACCAATCATGAACTGAGGAACCAGCGCTCCAAACTTCTTGGCGGGTAGCAGATGTCCGCATTCATGCAGGCCAATAGAGATAATCAGCCCGATAACCAGAATTATTATTCCCAGCAAAAACGCCATGGGGATAGCCTACCTAGCGTTCATGACAATTTCCTGAGCCTGCTGCTTCGCCCAGGTTTGCGCATCCATAATTTGCTCTAAATCCGGATTATCTATGCCGGTATGTTCGGACAATACTTGCGCTAGAGAATCCACTATTTGCAGATAGGGCAGGTTTCCTGCCAGGAAGGCATCGACGAATACTTCATTAGCGGCGTTATAAACCGCCGGATGCGAGGCAGAGGCGGCCACTGCGGCTCGGGCTAGTTTTATTGCCGGGAAAGTTTCGTGATCTACCGCCTCGAACTGCCACTGCTGGGCAGTGGTGAAATCTAGAGGAGTAACCGTTTTTTCCAGGCGGGTCGGCCAATCTAACCCCAAGGCAATCGGCAGACGCATATCGGGCGGGGATGCCTGCAAAATCGTGGCCCCATCGCGCCAAGTAACCCCGGAGTGAACAACCGACTGCGGGTGGATGACCGGCACAATATTTTCGGGAGCAACATCAAAGAGGAGGTGAGCTTCAATTAGCTCAAGCCCCTTGTTTACCAAGGTGGAGGAATTAATAGTCACCACTGGCCCCATCGACCAGGTGGGATGATTAAGAGCCTGCTGCGCACTCACGCCCTCCAAATCCGCGCGCTTCTTACCCCGGAAGGGCCCGCCGGAGGCGGTGA
>OBUQ01000612.1_pt1 | contig 22699 bp, 18 predicted proteins | sample 1494951 | NCBI WGS metagenome assembly OBUQ01 (sample SAMEA2579938, study PRJEB22360) | human gut metagenome | biome: human gut; feature: human-associated habitat; material: faeces | place: Denmark | collected 2008/2010
AAAGTATATATATCCGGTGATAATAAGGGAATTACATTTCACTAAGTTCTGCCAGGAATAATCTGATTTATGTCATTTGATTTGTACTTAATATATTGTAATATAATGATCTATGAATTTAAGTCTAATGTGAATCAGGGTTTGCTGCGTAAGAGAGACGTTATAGGCTTATTAGAAGAATGAAGAGATGATTTCGAATAAAATATTCAATATTTTTATAAACGAAGAGCTGGATTTATTATATTAATTTTATCTATATCTTTCTTTTTGTAGGCGTTACTTCTTCCTCTGCTCTCTTATCTGTGCTGTTTTTGTCAGACGTTTGTCCGGTATTAGCTACTTGGTGGTGAGTTCGCTTCTTAAGATTGTGACTGCTTGGATGGATAAATAAATGATAGATTGGATAGCATGCTATAAACTTATCCCGAAAACGAAGTAGAACCGGTTCTCGTAAGGGTTTGCTATCAGTTTGCCAAAGATGGCCGGAGTAAATCCGGAGGAAATATTCAAGGTCTTGGTAGCCGAAAGTCCGACATTGACTACATTCAGTTTGTCTGCGTATTCTCCTTCCCACGGAGTGAATCCTGCTTCGACGGCCAAGTCTACTCCCTTTACTGCGAATGGGTAACTGAATTCACAATAACTGGACCAGGCACGCTCCTCATTTTCCCGATAGTCATTTCCGGCAAAGGTGGTGTACCAGCCTATGGATAAAGGGAAACGTTCACTGACTGTGTAGACGGCTCCTGCCTCAAAAGTATGTCCCGTAGTTCGGGGAGTATAGTGAAAGTATTTGAAAGGCTCGTCTTCGCTTTGATAGAAATAGTTGTTGAGACACAGTTGCAGATTTTTATATTCGTATTCCAGTGTAAGGTCTATTTCATTGTTTTCATTTCTGAATTCTGTCGATCCCCATGCTGATAAGGTCCATCCTTTCCACTCTACACCCAAAGTGGGTTGTACGGAAGCATTTCCATTCTTCATTCCACGCCAGATGTAGCTGCTGACAAGGTCTGCATTGATAAAAACTTCTTGTGCCTGTGTTGCAACCGAACAGATGGTCAGGACTGCAAGTATCCATATTTTCTTCATATTGCTGATAGGTATCTTTTTCGGGCTGCAAAGATAGATAATTACTGATAAAATCCCTCTGTTCGTTGATTCTATTTCCTTTGCAGGCGACTTTATCGTCAAAAGAGCCCTCTTGGTCGACTTCTTTTGCAGGGGTAGGACAAAGGAGGTATTTTTGTAAACAGACATTCAAGACGAACTTTTTGGAGTATGAAACAAATTAATAAGCAGAAGTTACTGGAGCAGATGGTTTATCTCGTCATTTGGCTGACGGTTATCTCTGTGCCATTGGTGGGTGATTATCTGTTTGCTTCCATTAGTCCGGTACATACGTTTAGTTGGCAGACCATACGGATGGCATGGTTGCTGACTCTGCCTTTCATTCTGCTTTTCGTAGTCAATAACTATTTTCTGGCTCCCCGGCTGTTACTTCGGAAACGGTATTGGGTTTATGCACTTTCATTAGCAGGAGTCGTGACTCTGCTTTTTATTTTGTATCCTTCTATCAATCCTCCTCAACATAAACAATTTCAGAATCTGATGCCGATGCAACCCCGCCGCTATCCGGAAGGAAAGGTGTTACCGGATAGGGAGAGGGAGTTTCCCAATACATTTCCGGAGCATTCGTCACCGCTCCTTTTGCCGAAACAGGAGCTTGATATGCGCTGGCGGGGCCCGCATCCTCTTCCGGGGTATTTTCTCGGACGACTTTCACTGGCATTGCTTGTGGTAGGCATTAATGTGGCTATCAAACTCTTGTTCAAGTCGATGCGTGATGAAGAAGCATTGAAAGAGTTGGAACACCAGCATTTGCAATCGGAGTTGCAGTATCTGAAGTATCAGATAAATCCGCATTTTTTTATGAATACCCTTAATAACATACATGCGTTGGTCGATATGGATGCCGGCAAGGCAAAACGTACTATTGTCGAACTTTCCAAACTGATGCGTTATGTGCTTTATGAAGCCAGCAACCGGACGATTTTGCTTTCACGCGAGATACAGTTTTTGGACAATTATATTGCCTTGATGAAATTGAGGTATACTGGGAGAGTCCGGATCGAATGCTGTATGCCCGATGAGGTGCCGGAGGTGCAAATTCCTCCTTTGCTTTTTATCTCTTTTGTCGAGAATGCCTTCAAACATGGAGTAAGTTATCAGGAAGAGTCGTTTATCCGGGTTTTTATGTCTGTCGAGGATGGCAGACTTGCCTTTCGTTGTTCGAACAGCAACCACGGGCGATCTGTGGAACAACACCACGGCATCGGGTTGGAGAATATCCGCAAGCGGCTGAGGCTGCTATTCGGACAAGATTATACTTTATCTATCAACGAACGTGACGATAGTTTTAATGTTTTACTAATTATTCCGTTATTATGATCAAATGCATTGCTGTTGATGACGAGCCCTTGGCGCTCGAGCAATTGACGGGCTATATAGCCCGTGTCCCTTTCCTGCAACTGATAGCCTCGTGCCAGGATGCATTCAGTGCCATGCAGGTGTTGTCGGAAGAAGAGGTCGACCTGATGTTTGTCGATATTCACATGCCCGATCTGAACGGGCTCGATCTGGTGCGTTCGTTAGTGGTGAAACCCCTGATTGTGTTTACAACCGCCTATCCGGAATATGCCGTCGAGGGGTTCAAGGTAGATGCAGTCGACTATCTGCTGAAGCCATTTGAATTTCAGGATCTGCTGAAAGCAGCCGATAAGGCACGTCGGCAATTTGAGTATCATTTGCAAGATAACGGGGGAGGGACGGAAACTGATTTATTGGAAAAGGACGGTTCATTGTTCGTTAAGTCCGAATATAAGATTATCCGCATCAATGTGGCAGACATTTGCTATATAGAAGGTATGAGTGAGTATGTACGCATCTATACCGATACGGCGGATAAGCCCGTAGTGACTTTGCTGAGTATGAGAAAGCTGGAAGAACGCTTGCCGCAGGAGATGTTCATGAGGGTACATCGGTCTTATATCGTCAATCTTCGGAAAATAACCGAAGTTTCCCGGTTACGCATCATTTTCAATAAGAATATATATATACCGGTGGGAGATAACTATAAGGAAAGATTCACAGAATATATTAACAAGATTTGTGTCAGCAGTTAATGACCGGATGTTAGGGTGGTGAAGCTCTTTTTGAGCATGTGCCGGAAGTTTATCACAGATGAACAGATTGTATAGGGCAATACAGGGATTTCGGTTGCCTGTAAGTGTATATCCTTATAAATCTGTTCATCTGTGGTGAAAGAGACTTTAAGACCTGTTGTTGTCTTAGTCTTGCAATGTTTTACTTAATTCCCAGTTTCTTTGCGATATCCTTGGGAAGGGTATCTTTGTGAACCAGAATATTCATAGTTTTGTAAGCAACAAAAGCTTTAGAAGCATACCAAGTACCTTTGTACTTGTTGTTTGTACCCCAAGAGTTCTTAACCATGAAGTATTCTTTGCCGTTCTGGTCTTTAGCGATACCATAGATAATCATTCCATGGTCATCAGTTGTTTCCCAATTATCGAAAGCTGTCTGACGCATTTCCTGAGTGATTTTCATTTCCGGCAATGGTTTTGAAGTCAACTCTTTGCGCTTGTCGGCAGCAGTCATTCCTGTCCAGCGTGCCATGTCCGATCCTGTCAGTTCGGCACCTTTGGCTGCATCCGGAACTACAGCGATACCGTCACGGGTAAATCCTTCTTCGCTCACGTCGCTACCCCATGCAAATGTATATCCGTTCTTTACAGCGTTATCCATTACAGCCATAAATTCGTCGAGCGGCAGGTTGTATGACAATCCGTTACGCCAGTTGTCCTGGATTTCGATGGCAAACTGAGAATAGAACGGGTGATGTGTGTACGAAGTCAGAGATACATAGTCGTCCGGATTCAGTCCCAAGGACTGTGCAAAAGTCATCGGAGTATACTCTTTGCCTTTGTAAGTGAACTTTTCCGGGCATTGTCCCAGGTAAGTATCATAAATAGCGCAAAGGCCCTTCTTCCATACCGGAGTCAGTTTCTTCAGATTACCTTTGGCAATAGCATTAACATAGGCTCCTGCTGTTGCATCCAGTTCGTTGTGAACAGGCAGTGAGTCACCATACATGATTCCCGGCATAGCATCCTGCGGTACAAGTCCGTAGTTCTTCATACAGAACATGATATCATAGAAACTTCCTCCCGGAGAGAAAGAACTGTCGCCATGATAGCGAACGTAGTTAACAGCGCGGTCAACCATCGTGTGGTGTACAACGAACATTTCAGAAAGATCGTATTCACCCTTTCCTGTGCGGAGCAATTCCGATTCGAGAAAACCGAGGCTTGAGAAGCTCCAGCAAGTGCTCGAACGGTTCTGATTCTTAATAGATGTAATCGGGTTTTCTTTCACAGTAGTGAAAACGAAGCCTTCTTCTTGTGGTTTGTCTTGGGCCAATGCACTCAGACTGATCAGGCCTAAAGCGGCCAGGAGGATTGTCTTTTTCATTATTATGTCGTTTTTATTAATATTTATGCGACAAAGATAGCTGAATATCCCCAAATATGGAAATGAACGTCTATCTTTACTGCTATATTTTAGCGTTTTATTCTCGTTGTCGCAGCATTGTTTCTATATTCTTTGGGCGAAACTCCCACATATTGTTTAAAATATTTGCCAAAGAAAGACTGTGTCGGAAAATTCAGTTGGTCCGCTATCTCTTTTATGCTCAGATCAGATTCCTCCAATAATTGTTTTGCTTCGGTTATCACCATCCGTACGATCCATTGCAAGGCACTATCTCCTGTTTTCTCCTTGATGATGGCCGAGAAATAACGGGGAGTGATATGCTGCATCCTTGCATAAAAAGAGACGTCACGTTCCTTGCGATAGAAACGGAACAGAGACAGCATGAAATTCTGAAAGACAACATCTTTTTTCCCTTGTTGTAAAGGCTGCAAGGGCTGGTTGGTAAAATACATGTTTAAGATTTCATAGCAGATAGTCTGTCCCATCGATTTTATCAGTTCCAGTTTCAGATGCTGGTACTGGACATTCTCCTTCTGGCAGTCTTCCGCATTTATCCTATCCCATAGATTGTTCAGCAAATATTCAAAATGGGCACATTGTTCACCGGACAAGGAGACACATGGATTTTTCCGCATAAAGAGCTGGCTTTCCACATTTATCACTTTGTTTACAATCGGTAGAATATAGTAAAAGTCCACTTCAACCATAATCCCCTCAGCATCTTCACTCTTATGCAACAAGTGCACCAAGGTAGAAGCCATATAGATATAAACATCCCCGGGTTTGATATGATAATGGCAACCTTCCAAAGAGACTTCCACACTGCCGCGTTGACAATAGAAGATACCACATTTATTGAATGTCGAAATTATTTGTCCCTCTTTAAGTATTTGAAACGTATCACTGGTAAGCAGAATTCTCCGAAAAGGCATTTGTTGTTCTATCATTCTTCTGTTCTTAAATTATAAACCGGCTACAAAATAAATACAAATCGCAAAGTTTTTACCTGTATACAGACTGAAAAAGATACAAATAGAACAATTTATCATTCATTTCAACCTTTCTATCTCCTCCCTTCCCAATAACTTTGCATATGAAATACAAAAGTACGCAAATTATGAAACAGATTTATCTTATTCTGACAGGGATTTTTCTTATGCTGTTTATTTCCTGTGCCCGGCACACCAAGGAAAATAAAGATTGTCAAACAGTAAAAATAGACACAGTCATTGCTGCTGATAAACAGAAATTTCTACAATTTCCGGGGAGAGTAAAAGCCGCTCAGGACATTAGTCTTTCTTTTCGGGTAAGTGGCACTATCAATAAAATATACGTGAAAGACGGGGCGCAGGTACGAGAGGGGCAGATCCTGGCCGAATTGGATCCGACTGACTATCAGGTACAACTGGACGCTACGGAAGCTGAATACCGTCAGGTAAAGGCCGAAGCGGAAAGGGTCATGGCTCTCTATAAAGAGAACGGAACCACACCCAATGCCAATGACAAGGCTGTCTATGGACTGAAACAAATCACAGCCAAATATAAACATCATCAAGATCAGTTGGCATATACCCGCCTTTATGCTCCTTTCAGCGGATATGTACAAAAACGTTTGTTCGAAGCCCATGAGACCATAGGAGCCGGCATGCCTGTCATCTCGATGGTAAGTGCAGGTGCACCCGAGGTGGAAATCAACTTGCCGGCAGCTGAATATATCCGGCGTAACCGGTTCAACCGCTATCACTGTACATTCGATATTTATCCGGGAGAAACCTACCCGTTACAACTGATCAGTGTCACTCCTAAAGCAAATGCTAATCAGTTGTATACCATGCGACTTCAGCTAATACCCGGAAAACAGGCTGTTCCTTCTCCCGGAATGAATGCCATGGTGACTATCTTTTGCGATACAGATCGCTCCGGTACGTTATCCGTCCCTACCAGTGCCATCTTGCAGAAAGACGGAAAGTCGTATGTCTTTATCTACAATGCATCAGACCATACCGTACACAATTGTGAAGTATCTGTATTGAGGTTGACCAATGACGGGTACAGCCTTATTTCTTCTGACGGACTGCAACCCGGAGACAAAATCGTATCTTCAGGAGTACATCATATAGAAAACGGGGAAACCGTAAAAACTTTGCCTGAAATCACTCACACAAATATAGGAGGACTGTTATAATGGATATAAGTAAATGGGCATTCCATAATCGTAACCTGATTTATTTCCTGATAGCCGTCCTGATGTTCGGAGGAGCTTATTCCTGCTATCAGATGAGTAAACTGGAGGATCCGGAAATAAAGGTAAAACTTGCCATGGTGGTCACCACATATCCCGGGGCTTCGGCACATCAGGTAGAGTTGGAGGTGACAGATGTACTGGAAAAGAACATCCGCACCATGGGAAATATAGATAATATAGAAAGTTATTCTTATAATGATCTGTCACTTATACAGATTGAACTTCTGAGCACCGTGCCGGATGATGATGTGGAGCAATGCTGGGATATGCTGCGTCGCAAAGTCAATGATGCCCGGGCTTCACTGCCCGAAGGAGTCAGTGCTCCCATTGTAAAAGACGACTTCGGGAATGTGTACGGTATGTTTTACGCTTTGACCGGTGATGGTTTGTCTGATCGTGAGTTGTCGGACTATGCCGAACTGATTAAGCGTGAAGTCGGCGAACTGGAAGGGGTAGACCGGATAGATCTGTATGGAAAGCGTCCGGAGTGCATCAACATCTCTTTGTTGCAGGATCGTATGGCAAATTTGGGTGTAAAGCCTGCTGAAGTTCTTGCTACCCTGAACGGTCAAAACAAGACTACCTATACCGGCTATTATGACAATGGTGACAATCGGATCCGTGTGACTGTCAATGATAAATTCAAGACAGTAGAAGATATAGGCAAAATGCTTATTCAAGGACATGATGACGACCAACTGCGTCTGAGCGATATCGCACAAATAGAGAAAGGCTATGAAGAGCCGGTCCGTAACGAAATGTACTATGACGGTGAGCGTGCACTGGGCATTCTGATAGCCGCTACCAGTGGTTCGGACATCGTGAAAGTGGGGCATGCCGTAGAGGCCAGACTGGCTGAACTCAAGGCCGAACGTCTGCCTGCCGGAGTCGAATATCAAAAGGTATTCTACCAACCGGAGCGTGTGGGCGAGTCATTGGGTACATTTGTCATCAACCTGATAGAGTCAGTCATCATCGTAGTGCTTATCCTGATGATTGCCATGGGATTTAAGAGCGGGGTTATCATAGGCATCAGCCTGGTGGTTACTGTTTTCGGTTCATTCTTGTTTCTTTATTCCGCAGGGGGAACCATGCAACGTGTATCTCTGGCTGCCTTTGTGTTGGCTATGGGGATGCTGGTCGATAATGCCATTGTCATTATCGATGGGATATTGGTAGATCTGAAAGCCGGGAAGGACCGGATGGAGGCAATGACCGCCATAGGACGGCAGACTGCCATGCCGTTGCTGGGAGCTACACTGATCGCCATCATCGCTTTCTTGCCGATTTATATGTCACCGGATACGGCAGGTGTCTATACGCGCGATCTTTTTATCGTACTTGCCGTTTCTTTGCTGCTCAGCTGGGTGTTGGCGTTGGTTCATGTACCGTTGATGGCTAACCGTCGTCTGCATTTTGCCGTAGAAGCCGATAGTGGTGGCAAACGGGTTTACAAGGGGAAGATTTATGCCGCATTACGTACGGCACTTCGTTTCGGATTGGCACACCGGTGGAGTTTTGTCTTTACCATGGTCGGTTTGCTGGCTCTTTCTGTTTTTGGCTATCAGTACATGCGGCAGGGTTTCTTCCCCGATATGGTTTACGATCAGCTCTACATGGAATATAAACTCCCCGAAGGGAACAACTATACCCGCGTAGAACAGGATCTGAAAGAGATAGAAGCTTACTTGAAAGGGCGTAAGGAAATCACCCATGTCACAGCTTCCATCGGTGGTACTCCCGGGCGGTACAATCTGGTGAGAAGTGTAGCTAACCCGTCACTTTCTTATGGAGAACTGATCATCGACTTCACCTCTCCCGAGGAGTTGGTAGACAATATGGATGAAATTCAGCACTATCTGTCGGCGACTTATCCGGATGCTTACATCAAACTGAAGCGCTATAACCTGATGTTCAAGAAATACCCCATTGAAGCACAATTTCTGGGACCCGATCCTGCTGTTCTTCACCAATTGGCCGACAGTGCACGCAACATCATGAAGAATACCCCCGAAGTATGTCTTATCACTACCGATTGGGAGCCTCAAATACCTGTCCTGACCATTGAATATGACCAACCTGCCGCACGCGCACTGGGTTTGAGCCGCAGTGATGTCAGTATGTCTTTATTGACTGCTGCCGGTGGCATTCCTATCGGATCTTTTTATGAAGGCATACATAAGAACAATATCTATCTGAAATGCCTGGATAAGGAAGGACAACCGATAGAGGACTTGGGCAATACACAAGTCTTTTCTGCCTTACCATCCCTGAGCGGGTTGTTGAACGAGGAGACCATGGTCAAGTTGAAGACTGGTACTCTTTCTAAAGAAGACCTGGTAGAAAGTATGATGGGGAGCACCCCGTTGCAGCAAATCAGCAAAGGAATCGATATTCGTTGGGAGGACCCTGTAGTGCCCCGTTACAATGGACAACGCAGTCAGCGTGTACAATGCTCGCCTGCTCCGGGCATTGAAACGGAGAAGGCACGACTGACCATTGCGGATAAGATAGAGCAGATACGCTTGCCCGACGGGTATTCATTGGTGTGGCAAGGTGAAAAGATAGCCAGCGACCAATCCATGAAGTATTTGTTCAAGAACTTCCCCTTAGCGATAATCCTGATGATTGCTATTCTGATTATGTTGTTCAAGGATTACCGTAAACCCATTATTATCTTCTGTTGCCTGCCGATGATATTCGTAGGGGTAGTGGCGGTGATGCTGCTTACCGGAAAGGTTTTCAACTTTGTAGCCATTGTGGGAACACTGGGACTGATTGGTATGTTGATTAAGAACGGCATTGTGCTGATGGATGAAATCACCTTGCAGATTAATGCCGGTATAGAACCGGTCATCGCGTTGATAGACAGTTCGCAAAGCCGTCTCCGTCCCGTAATGATGGCATCGCTCACCACTATTCTGGGGATGATTCCATTGCTGTCCGACGCTATGTTCGGTTCACTGGCAGCAGCCATTATGGGAGGGTTGCTATGCAGTACACTTATCACACTGCTTTTTATACCCATATTATATGCTTTATTCTTCAAGATAAGAAACGACTGATTAAAAAACGAGAACTGATGAAAAAGATAATTATACTTTCTCTTTGCTTTATGTTGTCGGACTTCTGTGCTCCGGCATTCGCACAGGAGACACTCAGCCTGCAAGAGTGTCGCGAAATGGCATTGAAATACAATAAAGAAATGGCAGCCTCCATTAAACAGACGGAAAGCACCCACTACACAGCCAAAAGTTACAAAGGGAACTTCTTCCCCAATTTTACAGCCAGCGGCACCGGACTTTACAGTAATGCCGACGGAAGTTACGGGATAGCCGGTGGCAATCTGCCTACTTTCCTGCCCGATGCGACCGGACAACTCATACCTAATGGCGGCTTTGCCTATTTTCCGGGTATCAACCTGGATTATAAGATAGGATGGGTCTATATGGGAGGGATACAGTTGGAACAGCCGCTTTATATGGGTGGCAAAATCACTGCTGCCTACAAGATGTCGGTACTGGGAAAACAGATGGCGCAGATGAATGAAACCCTGACTGCTACCGAAGTGATTCTGAAAACCGATCAGGCTTATGCTCTTGTCGTGAAAGCCAAAGAGATGAAGGTAGTAGCCGATGCCTATCATGCGGTACTGACCGAGCTGAAGAAGAATGTAGAAAGTGCATACAAACACGGTCTGAAACCACAAAACGATGTATTGAAGGTACAGGTCAGGCTGAACGAGAGCGAGCTGGCTGTTCGTAAGGCGGAGAATGCGTTTCGGCTGGCTACCATGAACTTGTGTCATCTCATTGGAAAGCCATTGACTGCCGACATCCATGTTTCCGGTAACTTTCCGGAGATAGAGCAGGGATTGGAAATTCAGGTATTGGATATCACTGCCCGTCCTGAATATACTATTCTGGATAAACAAGTTGCCATAGCCAAACAGCAGGTGAAACTGAACCGCAGTGAATTGTTGCCCAAAATCGGTATCAAAGGTTCTTATGATTATGTACATGGTTTGGAACTGAATGACAAGAATTTCCTGGACAATGCCAGTTTTTCCGTCCTGCTCAATGTCAGCATACCGCTTTTCCACTTCGGTGAACGGAGCAACAAAGTACGTGCAGCCAAGGCCAAGCTGGAACAGACCCGCCTGCAACAGCAAAGTCTGAACGAGCAGATGTTGCTGGAACTAACCCGGGCGGCCAATAATCTTGATGAGGCGAAACTGGAAAGCGAGCTTGCCGACCGTTCTCTTCAACAGGCCGAGGAAAACAGGCGTGTCAGCAAAAGCCAATATGAAGTGGGATTGGAAACCCTTTCCGACCATCTGGAAGGACAAGCCTTATGGCAACAGGCATACGAAACGAAAGTGAATGCACATTTCCAGCTTTATCTGAATTATGTGGCTTATTTGAAAGCGGCAGGTATATTATATAATAAGATTAATTTATAAAAACTTAAACCGATGAAAAAGAATCTTTATTGGATGGCAGCAGCATTCATCACTTTAACTGCTGTAGGTTGTACAAATGCGAAGAAAGCCAATGTATCTGCGGCAGGCAGCGATACTACACAAGTGGTAGATATGCATACTGCCGAAACCTCTCTCGATTACTATGGAGTTTACAAAGGTACGGTTCCGGCTGCCGATTGTCCGGGCATAGAACTGACCCTGACATTGAAGAAGGATCGCACCTATACGTATCATTGGGCTTATATTGACCGTAAAGATGCCGATTTCGATGAAACCGGTACGTTTACGGTGAAGGATAATCTGCTTACGCTTACTGAAAAAGGAGGCGAAGTGTCTTACTTCAAAGTGCAGGAAGGCAGCCTGGTGATGCTGAACAATGAGAAACAGCCTGCTACCGGTGCTTTGGCCGATGCCTATGTATTAAAGCAGGAAGAGGTGTTCCTCGATTGATTTATTGGATCTTCGCCCGGTACGTCCGTTCCGAAAAGGTAAAATTGAAAAAGAGTGTGACTCCCCGTTCTCGTTGCATGCCGTTGGGCAGATGAAGCTGGTCGCTGTATTTCACTCCCAGGGAAAGAACGTTGCCGTTGTACAGAGTGAAGTTGCTTCCTGCACTGACATAGTAGTTGGTTGCTTTCTTCTTCTGAATGACTATATAAGAGTTGCTGACGCCCGCTCCGAGTAACAGTTTCACCGGATTCCGGTAAATATTGCCTGCCGTATAGGCTGTGCCTGCCGACAATCGGTGTTGGTTCTCGAAGCGGACGTTGCTTTGTGATGACTTCATACGGCTCCAATCCGTATATTTATATTCAGCTGTCAGCGTCCAGCGCGGACTGTTGTATGCAAGTCCCGCTCCCACAAACTGGGGGAGGCATTGGCGCACATGGCGTTGGCTTTCGTCAATCGATTCGTTGCCCGATGTGCTGCTTACCGACAAGGTATTGTCTTGTGCCAGGTCTTGCGAATATCCGTATACAGCTCCTGCCACGAGGTACTTATTCCGGCTCAGTGAAAATTTGTATTGCAAGCCGAAGTCAGCATAAAAGGCATGCTTGTATGAGCTTTCTTCCACATTGATACTTCCCTGGGTTTCTGTCTGTTTGATGGTCCCGGTTACGTAGGAAAGGTTAGCGCCGACAGAAAATCCCTTGAAAAGCCGATAGGCTGTACTGATTCCCATTTTAGACAATCCGCCTTCGCCTTCGAAGAGTGACGATACGGTGGAACTGCCGGTTCCCGTGATGTCCTGATCCAGTGTGATGGCATAGCCTACACTACTGACCGGTGCCATGAACACGGCTCCATACCAGCGTGGAGTGATGCGGCAACCGATGCTCAGGTTGTTCAGGTTACCTACCAGCGAGTGATTGCTCGTCCCGGTTTGTGTATATACCTTGTAAGCTCCCATTACTCCGGCGTCTATCAGGAAGCGTTGTCCCTCGATGGCGGTAAGTGAGGCCGGATTGGCTGTATTCAGGAAGTTGTAGCTTTGCAAGGCAATTCCTGCTCCACCCAGTCCGGAGTATTGTCCGCCTTCTCCGGTGGAGAGTTCGCCCAGTCCGAACATGGAAGTCGGGGAGTTGGTGGTATTTTGACTATATATTAATAAAGTGGAGTGGCAAAGAGTAAGCAATAGAATCAGGTTTCTTTTCATGGGTTATATGTTTTATAAAGTAGGGTTAGTTTCACGGGATTGCTGTCCGGATGTCCGGTATCCCCGAATACGACTCCGTTCAGGGTAGTGAAGAATAAGTTGTCCGGGAGCATCAGTTGAAGAATCTTCCGGTTGTATCCTACCGTTCCCAGATTGCTTTGCAGGAAAGAGGTGATATCGAAAGAGTAATAGGTATCTTCTCCCATCATTTCATCTGTTACCAAGCTTCCGGTTTGTACGGAACTGCCTGAAATATCAGTCACTACATCTTCCGTCACATTGTTTTCATCGGCTGTATACAGTGTCAGCGATTCGGGAAGGGGATACTGTCCGCCATAAGTTCCTTTTACCGGATATAGCCGGAGCAGGGCGCTTTCGATGGTCACCAGCCTGCCTTCGGCACGCAGGTCATTGAGGAATGGAAAATCAATATTGATATACATGCCGGTCAACCCTTGCAGATAGGACTGGTGCTCCGATTTTTCTGAAGGAAGTCCGTTGTTGAGTCCGCTTTGCAAAGAGGAGAGTGCGGTCCGGTTGCGGTCACAACTGATTTGGTTGAATCTCAGATCGCTGTTGGGTAAAAAGTCGGCGGACAGTTCCGTGGCATCCGTTTCCGTCTGATGATAATAGAGAGTGATGCATAAGCTTGAGTCGTTCACCATGAAACCGTTGACACAATTTCCCCCTTCTTCGGGAATAAATGCGATACCTTTGAAATAGTCGCGGAAATACTCTTGCGACTCCATCTCACGTGAACCGGCCTGAAAATGTTCGAACCACTCGACTCCCCATTCGTCGGGGAGGCGGATTTCATGTTCCCGGATTGTTTCGCCCGGGGTGGGGGTGAAAGTAAAGGAAGCCAGGGGAGTGGAGTGATAGGACACCTTCGAAGTAGTGTACAGATAACCTTCGTCCAATGACAGATTCTCCGATAGACTGTGCAGTGAGATACGTTGCGGACTCAGGGTATCTCCCAGATAGTTACCCGATGAATAGAACCGGATGGTAATGGAGTCGAATCTGTAGTCGGCATTTTCACTGAATGAAACTGTCGGTACGTCATATTCGGCATAGAAAGCAGCCTTTATCTTTCCCCAGACGGGATCGTCAATGGTTCCTATCTGGCAGACAGTGTCACCCGATGTGGCAAGAGAGTCACTCAGGATAGTGCTGAGGCGTACGGTACAGGTATCGGTTTGTATGGTTCGCAGGGAGCTTTCCACCCATTTGCCTCCCGCCGTCGACAGTTCGTCACGACAAGAGGCGAGGAGTGATATCAAAAGAGTGATAAAAAACAAGGATAAGTTTTTTCGTTTCATGAATCGGATCATTTTTGCCGCAAAAGAAGACGATTTATTGTCCCTGTAAAAAAAGGATCGACTAATCGGAACGATTTATCGACTTCATTTTCGTTGGTAGAGAGAATGTGCCTGTTAGTCGATCCTTTTTTTTGCGCTTACCGATGTCGCCTACATTTGCGGTCAGTAATTAACGATTAAAAAAACAGAATAAAAGAATGACTGGAATAGAAAAAACAGTAACGAATAGGTCGGGGGCCGGAGTTTTGGTACTCTGTGCCATACTTTTTTGCTTGTGCGCCTGTACGGAAGATGCTTCCTATACGGCAGGAGTCTGGTATCGCCGTTCGGACTTCGATGGGGTGGCACGTACCGATGCTGCCGGTTTCACGATTGGCAACAAAGGATATATCTGTGGAGGTTACAACGGGAAAACAACCCGTCTGGCCGATACCTGGGAGTATGACATCGACAATGACTGGTGGACGCAACGTGCCGATATGCCCGGTACGGTTCGGAATGCCGCTACAGGTTTCCCGGTGGGGAATAAAGGGTACATCACTACCGGTTACAATCCCGATCAGAAGTATCTGGCCGATACGTGGGAGTACGATCCGGAGACAAATACCTGGCGGCAAATGGATGACTTCAAAGGGGGAGCCCGTTATTATGCCCTTGGGTTTGGCATTGATAATTATGGCTATGTAGGTACCGGTTACAATGATAACTATTTGAAGGACTTTTACCGATTCGATCCTACTGCGGCAGCCGGTTCGCAATGGACTATCGTGAATGGTTTCGGTGGACAAAAGCGTCAGGGAGCCACAGCCTTTGTGATCGATGGAAAAGCCTATGTCTGCGGAGGACAGAACAACAATTCCGATGTGTCGGACTTTTGGCGTTTCGATCCTTCTGCCGCCACGCCGTGGACACAACTGAGAGATATTGCCAATACCAGCGACGATGATTATGATGACGATTATACTTCTATTGTCCGTTCTTACGGAGTCAGTTTTGTGATCGATGGAAAAGCGTATCTGACTTTGGGCTCTACTGCCGGAGGAAGTTATTATTCGAACTATTGGATCTATGATCCTGAAACCGATCTTTGGGAAGGAGACGACCTGACAGCGTTTGAAGGCAGTACACGCATCCATGCTGTCTGTTTTTCTACCGGAACCCGGGGGATCATTGCGACAGGCGGCAGTGGATCGAGTTCATACTTTGATGACACTTGGGAGTTGAAGCCTTATGAATATGAAGAAGAATAAGAGCATACTTTGGCTGACTCTCGCTATCTGCATGCTGATACCCTTCTTCTTATACCATCGGCATGAGGCTTGTAGGTATAGTCTCCAAATAATTAAAACGGAGAATGAAGGCGGATATGGTTACCGGATTCTTTGTGGCGACCGGGTGGTGATCTGCCAGCCATACATACCTTCACTTCCCGGACGGAAAGGGTTTGCTTCGGAAGAAGATGCCCGGAGAGTCGGAAATCTGGTACTGGAAAGGATACGGTCGGGAAGTGATTTCACGATATCGGCTTCCGACTTGGAGCAGGTGACGGAAACAAATGGATTCCTTTACAGGGCTCACTGAAAATCGATATTTGAAAATGTATTTGCAAACAGGAGAATGAAAAGCGATACCTTTTGTTCTTTATAAGGCAAGCTCAAGGTTTCTTTTTGATAGGTTTCGAAGCACTGCCCCGTTGGTTTTAAATTAACGGGGCTTACCTTTTAAACCAAAACGCCTTTGATTTAAAACCTATTTTTTGTATTTGTATAGTGCTGTTTTTGAGTCTGGTATGGCTTTGTGTCGCCACGAGTCGGTTTCATCCCGGTCTTCGCCTGCTTTGTCTGCTCTGTGGTGAAAATACTATTTCGAATAGATTTAAACTTACTCTAAAACTATTTTTTATTTTGGTTTGTTTTATCTTTGCATAGACACACTTCACAAAAAAATATGCTTGTATGCAGAGAGCCAAAAAGAATTATCTTATTTATGCGGTTATGTTGCTCCTTTTCGGGGTGCTTATTTACATGGCTATCGAGGAGGGAGATCGTTTTTCACACCATGCGGTAGCATCGTCAACTGTCGCAGAAGACACTCCTTTCACTATGTTTTGTCAGTTTGTCACCGACAACTTACATCATCCCTTGAGTATATTGCTGATACAGATCATTGCTGTCCTGCTGATGGTAAGGCTTTTCGGCTTTCTGTTCAAGCACATCGGGCAGCCCGGGGTGATTGGTGAGATTGTGGCGGGTATTGTGTTGGGGCCTTCTGTGTTAGGCTATTTTTTCCCAGATGTGTTTCAAGCCCTTTTCCCTCCCGAATCTCTTACCAATCTGGAGTTGCTGAGCCAGGTCGGACTGGTTCTTTTCATGTTCGTAATCGGGATGGAACTAGACTTTAGCGTACTCAAAAACAAGATAAACGAAACATTGGTCATCAGTCATGCGGGTATATTGGTTCCGTTCTTCCTCGGCATCGTGGCATCCTACTGGATTTATGAAGAGTATGCGGCTGCCCAGACCGCCTTTCTGCCGTTTGCTCTCTTCATCGGTATCTCAATGAGTATAACCGCTTTTCCGGTGTTGGCACGCATCATTCAGGAACGGAATATGACAAAGACCTCTTTGGGAACTTTGGCCATTGCTTCGGCTGCCAATGATGACGTCACTGCCTGGTGTCTGCTGGCTGTAGTCATCGCCATAGCCAAGGCGGGAACGTTTGCCAGTGCCCTTTACGCCATCGGGCTGACGGTTCTTTATATCATTATCATGTTTATGGTGGTACGTCCTTTCCTCAAGAAAGTGGGAGAGGTGTATGCCAATCAGGAGGTGATTAACAAAACATTTGTGGCGCTGATTCTGCTGATTCTCATCATTTCTTCCACGCTTACCGAGATTATCGGTATTCATGCCCTGTTCGGTGCTTTCATGGCAGGAGTGGTGATGCCGCCCAGCATCGGATTCCGCAAGGTGATGATGGAAAAAGTAGAAGATATTGCCCTTGTCTTTTTCCTTCCTCTTTTCTTTGCCTTTACAGGATTGCGTACCGAGATCGGATTGATCAACAGTCCGGCGCTTTGGGGTGTCTGCCTGCTGCTGATTACGGTTGCCGTAGCAGGAAAACTGGGAGGATGTGCTGTTGCCGCGCGTTTGGTAGGTGAGTCCTGGAAAGACAGTTTTACTATCGGTACGCTGATGAATACACGGGGACTGATGGAACTGGTGGCACTGAATATCGGATACGAAATGGGAGTACTTCCGCCTTCTATCTTTGTAATCCTCGTCATTATGGCATTGGTAACTACTTTTATGACGACTCCGTTGTTACACCTTGTCGAGCGGGTTTTTGCCCGTCGTGAAGAACGCTTGTCGACCAAGCTGAAGCTGGTCTTCTGTTTTGGCAGGCCGGAGTCGGGACGCAGCCTGCTTTCCATCTTTTTCTTATTGTTCGGAAAGAAGATGAAAGCTGCCCAGGTCGTTGCTGCCCATTTTACAGTGGGTACGGATCTGAACCCCCTGAATGCAGAACAGTATGCCCGAGATAGTTTTTCCCTCGTGGACGAAAAAGCTTCCGAATTGGGACTTAGCGTTGAGAATCGTTACCGGGTAACCGATAAATTGGTAGAGGATATGATCCGGTTGGCACGAAAAGAGCGTCCCGATATGTTTCTGTTGGGAGCCGGTAGCAAGTACAGGCCGGATACTGCGGGAAGCAATGGGGTGCTGTGGCTCTCTCTGTTTCGCGATAAGATAGACGATGTAATGGAGCAGGTGAAATGTCCGGTTGCTGTTTTTGTCAATCGTGGCTATAGCGGCAGCTCCCCCGTCTCTTTCGTACTGGGGGGAGTGATTGATGCTTTTTTGTTGACTTATCTTGAAAGTATGTTGGAAGGGGGAGCACAGGTTCATCTTTTCCTTTTTGATACGGATGATGAAGCTTTCCGGCAATCGACCGATCCGATCCTGGCAAAATATTCGTCTCAGATCCGGACACAGCCTTTTAGTGGTGCTGCCAATCTGACTTCGGCTGCGAAGGATGGCTTGCTTGTGATGAGTCACTTATCTTATACGAAGCTGTCCGAAGAAGAAGAGGTGTTCCGCGATTTGCCTTCACTGTTGGTCATCCGGAGGCCTAAGAAGGGTTGAAGTTTCAAACCCGACAACTGCTGATTCGTATTGATTACTGAATTCTAACGACTAATTATTTTGAAAGATGACAATTGATAATCAAACCGGTCTGGTACTCGAAGGAGGAGGTATGCGTGGCGTATTTACCTGTGGGGTACTGGACTATCTGATGGACCATGATATTCGTTTTCCCTATACAATCGGGGTCTCTGCGGGAGCTTGCAACGGGCTTTCGTATATGTCTCGCCAGCGTGGACGGGCCAAGTACAGTAACATCGACTTGTTAGAGAAGTACCATTATATCGGATTGAAGCATTTGCTCAAGAAACGGAATATCCTGGACTTCGATCTTCTCTTTACGGAATTTCCCGAACATATTCTTCCTTACGATTATCAGGCATACTTTGATTCGCCCGAACGATATGTGATGGTGACTACCAATTGCCTGACCGGGGAAGCCGATTACTTTGAGGAAAAAAAGGATAAGAACCGTGTCATCGATATTGTCCGTGCTTCCAGCAGCCTTCCTTTCGTTTGTCCCATAGCTTATGTAGACGGCATCCCTATGCTGGATGGCGGCATTGTAGATTCAATTCCTTTGCAACGTGCCATACACGACGGATATCGGAATAATGTAGTTGTCCTCACCCGGAATCGTGGTTATCGGAAAGAGAACAAGGACATCCGTATTCCTCCTTTTGTCTATCGTAAATACCCCAAGATGCGGGAAGCGTTAAGTCGGCGTTGTGCTGCGTACAATGAACAGTTAGAGATGGTAGAGCGTATGGAAGAGGAGGGGGGCATCCTTGTCATCCGTCCTCAGAAGCCTGTTGTGGTGGACCGCATTGAACGTGATATTCAAAAACTGACCGATCTCTATGAGGAAGGATACGAATGTGCGAAGCGGCAGCTTGAAGTTCTCTGATGATGTGTCCGGTGTACTGAAAATAGGGATGACCGTAGCCACTGAAAAAAAGTTAAAAGTCTGGTTAGCAAGATAACAAGTCGGTTGTAGGTATGTTTCTATATCACGTCACTATAAAAAAATATATTATGGATGCTTTAAAGATACTGATTGTTGTAACCGGAACCGATATGTATGCCGATGGTAACCTGCAAACAGGGTTATGGCTCAGTGAGTTGACCCATATCTATCATTGTGCCGAAGAGGCAGGGTATGAAATAACCGTCGCAAGCCCCAAGGGCGGCAATGTTCCTGTTGATCCGGAGAGTCTAAAACCGATGATGTTGGACAAACTTTCGAAGGATTATTGGGATGATCTTGAATTCAGGCGTGAATTGCAGCATGCAAAAAATTTAGCCGAAGTTTCCGGACAGCTATTTGACTGTGTTTATTTGGCAGGTGGTCATGGTGCGATGTATGATTTTCCTGACGATACTGTATTGCAGGCGATTATTGAAAAGCATTATGAGAGTGATAAAGCAGTAGCGGCCATCTGTCATGGTGTAAGCGGGCTTTTGAATGTTAAACTGTCCGGAGGAGAGTATCTTATCAAAGATAAAAAGATCACAGGCTTTTCTTGGTTTGAAGAAAGTTTGGCCGGGAGAAAAAAGGAAGTACCTTTCGACCTTGAGGCTGCACTCAAAAAGAGAGGAGCCGACTACGAGAAGGCATTGATTCCGATGACCTCGAAAGTAGTGGTGGACTGTAACCTGATAACGGGACAAAACCCGTTCAGTTCAAAAGAAATGGCAGAAGTTGTAATGCGGCAATTGAGTCGCGAAAAGTAATTTTGATTATTATAGGAAATGAATTTAGAAGAAGTCTTAAATTATCGTCGTTCCGTGCGGGTGTTTGATAAAACGAAGCCGTTGGACCCTGAGAAAGTGAAACATTGTCTGGAACTGGCAACATTGGCGCCTAACAGTTCAAATATGCAATTGTGGGAGTTTTATCAAGTCATACAGCCGGAATTGCTGGCAAAAATATCCAAAGCCTGCCTTGATCAGACCGCAACTTCAACGGCTTCGGAGGTTGTTGTTTTTGTTACGCGTCAGGATTTATACCGGAGCCGGGCAAAGTTCGTGCTTGATTTTGAAAGAGGAAACGTGAGACGAAACAGTCCCAAAGAACGTCAGGAAAAACGTATTAAAGACAGAGAACTCTATTATGGAAAGCTAATGCCGTTTCTGTATGCCCGCTTTTTTAGGATACTGGGACTCCTGAGATCTGTATTGGCTAAGGCTATCGGCCTTTTCCGCCCCATTGTGCGTGAAGTTTCCGAAAGTGATATGCGTGTTGTCGTCCACAAATCTTGTGCACTGGCTGCCCAGACATTTATGATTGCCATGGCAAACGAAGGATATGATACCTGTCCTTTGGAGGGCTTTGACAGCAAACAAATGAAGAAACTATTGAAGTTGCCTCATGGGGCCGAAGTGAACATGGTGATCGCCTGTGGAATACGGGATGGAAACAAAGGAATCTGGGGTGAACGGGGCAGAGTACCGTTTGATGAAGTTTATCATAGAGTTTAATGTTGTTTGTATCCATTTAGGCCATAATACAAAATGTAAGCTTCTCCGGCGATGACCAACAGCCATGTCCAAAGCCAGTTGCCACCCATCACATCGGCAAAGATTCCTTGTAAAAGAGGGATAATGCCTCCGCCGATGACTCCCATTGTCAGCACTCCGGATGCCTTAGTGGTATATTTCCCCAGTTGGTCGGTTGCCAATGTAAAAATGGCCGGCCACATGATGGAATGAAAAAAGCCTATCAATGTCAATATCCAGGGATTGGCCGTCAGCATAGCAAGCACGAGTAGTACGATGGCTCCGATGGAGGCTATCACCAGTTGCTTTTCGGAAGGGACCTGCTTGATAAAGGAGCCTAAGAAGCGTCCCAATAACAGCAATCCCCAATATAAGGCAGCCATGTGGGTAGCGTTTGAGGCGAACGATCCTCCGAGTTCGGATGCATACATATTGACATTAGCTCCGACGGCCACCTCGATGCCTACATAGAAGAAAATACCCCATACCCCTAATTTCAGGTTTCTAAAGGACCATACGCTTTTATCAAATTTTTCTCCCGGTGCTTGGCGTACATTGTCGATAGAAGGCATTTGTGTTTTACCAACTAAAAGAGTAATAATCAGCATGATCAGAATCAATATGATCAGTGGAATAATGAACTGCTTCGTCACGATGTCGTGCAAAGGTGTTCCGTGAAATATCAGATAACTGATTACCAACGGAGCGATAGCCATACCTATCGAGTTGCTTGTTCCGCCGATCATCTGTCGCTGCAAGGCTGTTGTTTTACCAATCCGGCAAACTGTGAGATATAGATTGAGCACTACTTGCAGGATCGTTGCGGCTACACCGATCACAAAAGAGCCGATCAGAAAAATGAAAAAGCCGACAGAAATGTGGTTTCCGATGATGGAGACCTGCATGGGCGTATATATATGGAAAAGCACAGCTGCTTCGTAGATTGCCAGTCCGGCGATAAGTATCAGTAAGGCAAGATAAGATGTTTTTCGGTATCCGTATTTTTCCAGCCATCGTGTTCCGAATCCTTCGGATAGGGGATAGGCAAGAAACCATGAAAAATTCAGCATTGTCACCAATGCATTGGTGATATTACCATCGTGGGGCAGCATAGCTGTTTGTAACGGTATCTGGAATTGTTGATTGATGACGGTGAAAAGTCCCACGATAAAATACAAGATCAGCATTACCATAAATACGGTAAACACGTTTACGACTTTGGTTTGATTGCGCTTTTGGTTCATAAGAGATCATTTGAATTACATGTTTGGGAAACAATCTTTTGTTTTGAAGGTTGTGTGAAAACATATTATTTACCTATATTATAATGAAATTTGAAAGAGTACTTCATAACTATGTTAGCTAATACAAGACATAAACAAAGTTAGACTAATATATAATTTAAGTTGAAAAGGCTATGATGGGCATTAATAGTTCATATCTATAAGAACAGGTGTCTGAATAGGGATTTGGATAGCCATTGAAAGTAGCATCGGTATCTATACTTACCGATTGTTATTATGTAAGCAATATCTCGAAATCTATATTAAAAAGTGGGAAAAAGTGATCTTGGGATAACTCTCTGTTTTCAAAAAAACAGTGAAACAGGAGTGGATCGGCAAGCGAAATGCAAATATTGAGCCTGTTTATACCATGAAATCCGGAAGTCGGCAACAGGAAGTTAACATCGTAAAAACAAAGAACTAACTTCTTGGTAAGAGAAAGTTAATATCCTGAAAGCAGGAAGTTAACTTCCTGCTTTCAGGATATTAACTT
>OBUQ01000614.1_pt1 | contig 22331 bp, 17 predicted proteins | sample 1494951 | NCBI WGS metagenome assembly OBUQ01 (sample SAMEA2579938, study PRJEB22360) | human gut metagenome | biome: human gut; feature: human-associated habitat; material: faeces | place: Denmark | collected 2008/2010
ATAGCCCCTAAGGGCGATTGAAGGAATGAAAGTTTCTTCAAAATATATATTACGAGAAGGTTACCGCATGAAAAATCTTCTGATTGACTGCGATCCAGGTCATGACGATGCGCTGGCGCTCATTGCCGCTCTAGCGAATCCAGAGCATTTTACTGTGTTGGGAATCACTACGATCGGCGGCAATCAAACGCTGAAGAAGGTCACAGATAACGCGAAAAATGTTTTAAGCTTTTTAAATGTTGAGGTTCCTTTGGCATCAGGACAAGCAGGTCCTTTAGTTAAGGCACTCCAGACTGCCCCTGAAGCTCACGGGGCTTCTGGAATGGATGGGCCCTATTTTGATGGTGCGGATTACCCGATCTGTTCAACCAACGGTGTTCAGTTTTTAGCGGAGACGATTCTAAAAACCAATGAACCTGTTACATTGGTTGCCCTAGGTCCCTTGACCAATATCGCATTGCTCATCAAAAATTACCCCGAGGTCCTTCCTCTGGTTGAAGAAATATCTTTGATGGGGGGCGGGCTTCATCACGGCAATCAAACACCGCTAGCCGAATTTAATATTTACGTTGATCCAGATGCCGCGGAGATTGTTTTTCAAAGCGGTATCCCAATTATCATGTCTGGTTTAGACGTGACGGAAAAGGCTGAGATCACCGTTACTGAGATTGAACAGCTTAAGAATAAAGGAAAAGTCAGTCACTTAGCGTATGAGCTGTTGTCCTTTTATAACCAGTCGGGTCGTCAATTCGGCTTTATAGACTCTCCGATTCATGATCTATGCGCGATAGTCTATCTATTAAAACCAGAGATCTTCGAAGGAAGCTTCGCAGATATTCATGTCATTACAGATGAGTCTCCCGCGCGAGGATTGACCTATGGTGATTTTCGAAGAATTGCTTCAGCTGATAAGAACACATTCGTTTTAAAAGAAGTACATCGTGAAAAATTTGTTGAGGTATTGAAGAACGCTTTAGCATGGTTTGATAGCCAAGGGCAATAAACCAAGGTTTAATGCAAATTTGAAGACAGATCCCCCTGCACTCGCCAATTATGGTGGGTGTTTTTTTCTCCATGAAGGAAATTCCTCCTTTCAGAAACACTCAAAACAATGCAGTTCAATTTCCATTTGTTAAGGGCAATCGAGGCTCAAAATTCAAGGTTCGGTATAGGTTGGAGGGCTATAGTAATAGCAGTATCGAACGAAAAAAGGAGCCATAAAATGAACGAAATAGTTTTAAAAACAAATAAGCTTGTTAAAGAGTATTCAGGCCGCAGGGCGGTAAATAACCTGTCAATGACATTGAACAGGGGAGAAATCTATGGCTTCATCGGGCAGAACGGCGCGGGGAAAACGACCTTATTGCGACTGGTCACCGCATTAATCCAGCCTACGAGCGGAAGTATCGAACTTTTTGGCAGCAGTGAAAAAAATGAGTTGATTTCAGCCCGCAAACGAATCGGTTCCATGATCGAGACACCCGCCTTTTTTCCGAAGCTGACGGCTCGAGAAAACCTCGAGTATTACCGTATTCAACGAGGGAGTTCTGAAGAACAGGAAATTGAACGGGTATTGCAGCAGGTGAATCTAAGCGACACTGGCGACAAACCGTTTCATCAGTTTTCTCTTGGGATGAAGCAGCGGCTTGGGTTGGCTCTAGCGATCATGGGTGAGCCGGAGCTGCTGATTTTGGATGAACCCATTAATGGCTTAGATCCAACTGGTATGATCGAATTCCGTGACATTATTCATGGATTAAATCAGGAACACGGCATTACGATTTTGCTCTCAAGTCACATCCTTTCTGAGCTAACACAGGTCGCGACTCACTTTGGTGTGATTCACCATGGACAACTTTTAAAAGAGTTTACCTCAAAAGAACTAGAAAAAAATACGCAAGGACACCTCTCCATGAGGGTAGATAATGCTGATAAATCAAGGATTATCCTTCAATCAATGATCAAAAAAGATAGATTTGAAGTTTACCCTAAAAACGAAATTCGATTGTTTGACTATATGAACGACTTGCCGGCAGTCCTAGAACAGTTGAGTAAGAATGGGATAAAAATCTATTCTACTAATGAAGTAAAAATCAACTTGGAGGATTATTTCATCCAAATTATCGAAGGGAGAGATTAAAGAGATGGATGTGAAAAATATAATTCGAGCGGATGTATACCGATTGAAACGGGGATCGGCGGTTCGCAATGTACTACTGGCGGGCATGACGATTATTCTTATTACCGGAATGAATATGCTGAATTCTGGCAGCGGCTTTGGCGGTGTTGGTGTTCAATCTACAGCGAGTGCAGCCAGATCATTCCCTGCAAACGGCGGTGCCTTTGTTCAACAGATGCGTGACGATGGTCTATTCCCGTTCTTCATCTTAACTTTCGCGGTAGCGATTTTAGGTGCGGATTATTCAGCCGGCACGATTCGAAACAGCTTGTCTTATTTTGTTGATCGGAAGCAGGTATACCTTGCAAAATGCATCACAGGAGTTCTCTGCTGTTTTACCTACACGGTCTGCTGCTTATTTGTTAGTGCGGTCGCAGGGATCATTCTATTTGGCTTTGGCGGTTTTACTTTTGGTCTATTACTAAGAATGATGATTCAAATAGTTTTGTCTGTCCCCCTTTATATTGGGATGATCGCCATTGGATACGTCCTCTTGGTTTTCTCCAAAAAAACGAGTATTACTATAGCTGCTTATCTAATTGGCTTGATCGTCTTTCCATCCGTCACTTATCAAATCTATCAGCTGTTTCCAAGAGCTGAATGGTTAAAGTTATGCGATCCATTGTCGTCCTTTTCAATGATGGCGAGATTTTGGGATTTTCCGTTTCTATATGTAGGGTTGGTGCTGTTATTCTGGCTCGTCTTAGATGGGCTCATTTTGTTCCTTGGGATGCGGATGTACGCACACTCAGATATATAGCATAGCTTGAAAGAAAATCCCATTTACTGTTTGATTTTAAGGCAGTGGATGTTTCATATAGAAAATGAGTTAGTATAAAATTTTGTGTTGAGAGGCCGAGTGAAGTTGGGATATCCCGTCTTCATTCGGTTTTTTAACTATTCTATTTTAGAAAGAACAAGCTTCAAATGGCATACTCGGTTCATGCTTCCAGCATGATTGAAGAATGGAATAATAGATGACAAAAACGGAAAAACATTGCTTCTTTTTACTATTCTCTGCCTAACTCTCAGCAGTATTTTCTTTTACTAGATTATCGTTAAGAACATGCTTGACGCTAGCACCTTCCTCATGTGGTGTCCTGGTGTTGTCGCAATTGATTTATCACCGAGGAGATAAGACGCTGATGATCAGAAAAGTACGAATAAAGTACTTGCTCTATGCTCTTTTATTACCGCTGATATTTTGGGGGATTTCTTATTCAATCTATGCATTGATTTATGGCAGCTCTGTACTCAGTGAGAACATGCTGTAAAAGCTTCTGAAGCGACCGTAGCTGTTTTTGTTATTAACCTATCTTTTCACAGGATTAGGTGAAGAAATTGGCTGTTGGGGGTAAATGATGCCTAAACTAAATGCGCTTTATGGATTCAAGAATGGAACAGCGATTTGCAGCATTCTCTGATTCATCTGGTATCTCCCTGTTTTCTTAGCTAGCTAAGTTTCGACGATCCCTTTATGGTACCAGCTGCCAACCCTATTCATCCAAATTATGGCTTTAGCGTATCCAATGGCTGATGTAATGCTGCGCTCAGGAAGTGTTTGACCAGCGGCCGTGCTCCATGGCACACACAATATGGTCCTACAATTTCTATTGGACCAGTTCCATAGGAAGAGAGCTGCGGCCGTTTCTTGTTGGGGAAACAGGGATTATTTCTGTGATGGTATTAGTCGTTGTTGCATAGAGACTTTCTAAAAACTATTTACAAACAGAAAAACTTGCTATCGAAAACGACTAACCAATATCTTTATCCTCACGAAGTTTTTTAGAAGACTGTTCGACGAAAAAAATGGAGGGTTCCATTCTGCTATAATAATTGCATATCAGTGATTTAAGAGAGGAAAGAGACGATGACGGACTCTAAGCAGGTATATCTCCGATTAATAAACAAAACCGAAGATTACATCGAGGGTCATCTCAAGGAAACGATTACGTTAAGTGATCTGGCGAAAAATGCTCATTTGTCCGACTTTCATTTTCATCGAATCTTTAAACAGTATTCCTCTGAGACCGTCAATGAATTCGTTACGAGGTTCAAGCTAGAGCGTGCTGCAATTTTTTTACGCGTCAATCCAAAGCTGTCGATAACGACGATTGCGATGGAATATGGCTATACAGATTCCAGTTCCTTTAGCCGCTCGTTTAAAAGACAATTTGGTGTCAGTCCTATGAACTATCGAAAACAGCAAGAATTGCCAAGAAATCCTGATTGGTTCATGGAATAATCAATCTTGTAAAAGAAAAAAACAAGGAGGAGATTCCATGATTGAACCAATTGCTATCACCACAGAGGAATTATCGAATCAAAGAATCATCTATATTCGCTTTCGAGGCAGCTATGGAGAATTCAGAAAACAAAGCAGGAAGTTGTTTAAGGAGCTGTTTGACTTCGCAACTAAAAATGACTTGATCGTTCAAGACGAAACCAAGGTGTTAACAATCTATGATGACAATCCCTTTATTACGCAGGAGAAAAAACTGCGCACAAGTGTCGCGATGACCATTCCACAAGATGCAAAAGTAGTCGAAAGCGGAAATGTTTGCGAGTCTAGCATTTCAGGAAAATTTGGCGTCGGACACTTTGAGATGAACGCCAAGCAGTACGGCGAGGCCTGGCAGTATATGTATCAGGAATGGCTATTTAAAGACAAAGCCAAGTCCCGCGATGCCGTACCATTTGAACTATATGTAACGGAACCACCGAAGAATATGAAGGACACCAGTTTGACAGATATTTATATCCCGATTGTTTAGAATTTGATAGGAAGAGGCAGCCTGTGATCGTTGGATCATGGGATGTTTTGTTTGGTAGAATTATAGGGGAAAATCAAGACGAAATTCAAATTTTTGTAGCAGAAGATTTATCGTTGGGATATATATAAACTGATATGAATACTACTAGTACTTAATGAATGTTATGGCAGCAAATAGGCCAGTCAAATGTTAGCAGAACTGTTAAAAAATATATATTAGCATACGTACAAAGAAGGGGCATTCGAGAAGAATGTGCCTTTTTTTGCATGTCGATCATCAGAATGCCATTCTTTTATTTCTAAGTCATTTTGATTTCAAGATATGGAAAGATGGGAAGTTTTTTGGAGGTAAACAGATTTTTGCATACTGTTTTTTTATTCTATCTTTAGTGCAGAATAAACGTTAATAAGGGTGAGATTTGTAATTCTTTCACACCTGTCTGTTTATTATTTGTAAGACATTGAAACAAAAGATGAATTCAATAGATATTGAATAGCGAAAGCGCTGACAGTATATTTTGATTAGGAGCTGAGGAAAATGATTGATAGTCAAGATTTAGAAATTCTTCATGAGATTGCTTTTAGAAATCGAAGGGAAACCGCCGAATTAGAAAGCAAATTTTTACTTACACGAAGGCAGATTACGTATTCGATCAAAAAAATCAATGATTTACTTTCTGATAGTGAAGAGTTGATTAAAGTCAGTGGCAGTGAGCTGAAAATTAACAGTCAGGCCGAAAAACATCTGCAAAATTATTTGCTAAAAATGGAATTTTTTTCGGATGTTTATCACTCAAAAGAAAATCGTCGGTTGATGATTCTCTTAACCTTATCTTGTTCATTGGAATATCTTTCGATCGATCATTTGATTCTAATGTTGGATAGCAGCCGGTCTACAGTTGTTGGTGATTTAAAGGAGGTGAAACAGCAGCTTCGAAGGAATGATATTAATGTCGAATACACTCGAGTTAGAGGGTATTATTTATCCGGTGATGAGGCAAATATTCGCTACATGGTAATGAAAACAATAATTACCTTTTTGCATCAGGACAATGGAGAGCTTTTTTTGGAAAGCTATTTGAAAAAGCAGTTTAGCATTGATTACTCAAAATTTGAAAGTAAGATTTTAGCTGCGAGTAAGCAACATCAAATTTCTTTTTTTGAGAATAAATTTAAGGAGTTTACGTATTGTTTTATTTTATTAATCCAACGCTTCAAAAAGAAAGGCTTCCAAAGAATAAATAGTGATTTTATTGATAAGCAGTCAAATGAATATCAGTTTAGTCTGAATATCTGCGAATATTTTGACATTGAACGAATAGAAAATATCTATTATATCGCTGCATGGATTTTAGGATTATCCACTGGAAATATCCATAGTGCTACTTCTGACCGTTCAATGATCAAGAAGATTGTTCAGCGATTGATTGCGCGTTTTGAGAGCTTATCTGGTATTAGATTTTTGGACAGGGAAGCGGTAACTCGCAGATTGTATGAACATTTTAGACCAACCTACTATCGATTATTTTATCATTTACCAATTATTAATCCGTTGACACCAAAAATAAAAAAAGAATATTCAGAAACCTATGCTCTCGTGAATGAGGCAATTAGGCCGCTCCAGCCATTGTTTAAGCGAGAACTACCTGCAGATGAAATTGCATTTTTGACGGTTCATTTTGCTGCTGCTGCATTTGAGGAACAAGAGGAGCAAGTGAAGAGAAATCGAGGGTTAATTTTATGTCCCAATGGAATTGGCACTTCGATCATTTTGCAAAAAGAACTTAATCGCTCTTTCCGAGTATCGAATTCTTTGTTCAAGATTACCATAAAGAACTACAAACAGATTATTTTGATATTGTTTTTACCACAACGATTACCCCAAATATCTTAAGTATCAGTATTCCCTTTATTGTGGTGAATCCAATCATGACAGCAAAGGAAAAGTTTGAGCTGATTGGGCGTGTGTACGGACTATTGAACGATGAATCATTACTAGATCCTATGCTAGCAGATGCTCTAAAGGTTGTTAAAAAACACGTTACTAATGAGCAATATGAAAAAATTGAAAATGAGTTGCTGATTCTGGCAGATACCAATCATTCTAAAATTGTTATTGAAGAAGGAGGTGAATATCCGTTGTTAAGTGAAATTACGAATAAGAACTTGGTGAAATTGCAAGTCGAAGCTGCCGATTGGGAAGAGGCTATTCGTAACTCTACAGATGTTTTAGTTAGTACGGGAGTTGCAGAACCTAGCTATATAGATGGAATGATTCAAACCACGAAAGAAACAGGACCGTATATCGTCATTACGAAACATGTTGCACTACCTCACGCTCGTCCTGAATCTGGAGCAAAAAAAATCGGTATAAGCATTGCAACGTTAAAGACACCAGTCGTTTTCGGTAACAAAGAGAATGATCCCGTGAAATACATTTTTGGGTTAAGTGCATTGGATAATCAAACTCATTTGACTGCTATGTCTGAATTGGCCGAATTATTGGATCAAAAAGCTTTTTATCAAATATTGGATAATGCCGAAAAACCAGAGGAAGTTATTGATTTCATCACAAACTTTGAGAAAGAGAGGATGCAAAAATGATTAAGAAAGCACTTATTGCCTGCCGAACAGGAATGGGGTCCAGTATGATGTTGAAAATCAAAGTGGATCAAGTCGTGCGAGCACACCAGTTTCCGTTGGAGGTCCAACATAGCACATTGGATGATGTGAAAAGTTTTAAGGGAGATCTGTTGATTACAATGGCAGATGTTGCGGATGAGCTGAAAGGTCAGGTGCCTTACATCATTGGGATTAATAATTTGATGGACAAAAAAGAGATTGAAACAAAATTACAGGCTTTTTTTGACAGTCAAAAGCAATAAAAAGGAGGAAAAATAATGGGAATCTTAAAGGTAGTGGTGTTTGATTTACTATCTTCAGCACCTATTTTAGTTGGTATTATTGCCTTAACAGGGCTGTTGCTGCAAAAACAGCCAGCAGATAAAGTGATTTCAGGGACCTTAAAAACGATTGTTGGCTTCTTAGTTTTTGGAGTTGGGTCGGCAGCGGCTGTCACTTCTTTAGATAGTTTTCAGGCACTATTTGCAGAAGGATTCGGCTTAAAAGGTGTTTTACCATTAGCCGAAGCGGTAACAGCGCTGGCGCAGGACAAATTCGGTACGACTGTCTCGCTGGTTATGCTGATCGGATTTTTGTGTAATTTGCTGGTAGCGAAATTTACACCGTTAAAATATATCTTCTTAACAGGACAGCACAATCTATATTTGGCAGCGTTACTAACCATCATGTTCAAGTCTTTAGGAATGAACAATTCGCTGACGATCGGTTTTGGAGGAATTATTTTAGGTATCTGTGCCGGGTTGTTTCCTGCAATCGCTCAGCCGTACATGCGAAAAGTTACAGGTGATGACGAGCTGGCAATGGGGCATTATGTAACAGTCGGTTATGCGATTTCAGGTTGGATTGGCTCGAAAGTCGGTAAACCGGAGGATAGCACGGAGAATCTGAAATTACCGGGCTGGTTAACCATGTTTAAGGATTATGTCGTAGGGGTTTCCATCACGATGATCATCTTCTTTTATATCGCAGCGATAGCAGCTGGAAAAGGAGCCGTTGAAGAGTTATCTGGCGGGGTGAATTGGTTAGTTTATCCATTGTTTCAAGGCTTAGGCTTTTCAGCAGCTCTTTATGTAATCATAACCGGAGTACGACTGTTTCTGGGAGAGATTGTCAGCGCGTTTGTTGGAATTTCAGAAAAGCTTATTCCTAACGCAAGGCCAGCTTTAGATTGTCCGGTAGTCTTTCCATTTGCTCCAACTGCGACTGTCATTGGTTTTCTGGCAGCTTATGCAGGTGGGCTAGTTACCATGATCATTATGGGACTGATTGGAACAATTGTGATTATCCCGGTAGCAGTACCTTATTTCTTCATTGGTGCAACCGCTGGTGTATTCGGAAATGCCACTGGCGGCTGGAAAGGCTGCGTGGTTGGTTCCTTTGTGGTGGGTATCTTGATTGCTGTTGGCCCAGCATTAATCTACCCAATTATGGAAAATATCGGCTTAACTGGTACATCGTTCCCAGAAACAGACTTTAATATTGTAGGGCTACTCATTTATTATATCGGACAATTATTACAAAGTATATTTTAAATAAAGAATTTGTTGGAGGAATTACTAATGAATACTATTGATAAAAAATCAATCGCGACAATACGGAATTTGACGGTAGATAGTGTCGAAAATGCAAACCATGGTCATATGGGAGCCCCCTTAGGAGCAGCACCTATGGGTTACGAGTTGTTCCGCTATCATTTAAAGCACAACCCTAATAATCCTCATTGGTTCAATAGAGATCGCTTTGTATTGACTTCTGGTCACGGCTCGATGCTGCTCTATTCATTACTTCATTTATCTGGTTATGAATTATCAATGGAAGATATCAAACAATTTCGTAAATTAAACAGTAAAACGCCAGGGCATCCCGAAGTATTCCATACACCAGGCGTAGAAGCGACTACAGGTCCATTAGGGCAAGGGTTTTCTATGACAGTCGGACTGGCGATTGCCGAAGCCCATTTGCGTGAGCGGTTTAATCGAGAGCAATATCAGCTGATTGATCATTTCACTTATACGATTTGTGGTGATGGCGATTTAGAGGAAGGTGTGGCGTTAGAATCTGCTGCGATCGCTGGGAAATTAGGTCTAGGCAAGCTGATTGTTCTTTATGATTCAAATGACATTACTTCAGATGGACCGTTAAGCTGTTCTTCTCATGAAGACATCCATCAAAAATTTGCAGCAATGAATTGGCAGACCCTGTTAGTAAAGGATGGAAATAACACCGATGAAGTTGCTGAAGCAATTAGACAAGCGCAAGCAGAAACAGGTAAACCAACTTTAATTGAAGTGAAGAATATCATCGGATTCGGCTCAAGTCTACAGGGGACAGAGAAAATTCATAGTAATCCAGTGGGAGCGGAAGAAGCGAAGAAAATTAAGGCAGCGATTGGTTGGGAGTACGATGAATTCTTTATTCCAGAAGAGGTAAAAGAAAACTTTGATCAGATGATTACTGAAGGTGAGAAGCAAGAACGAGCATGGAACCAAAGCTTTGACAACTATAAAAAGGTGTATCCAGCAGAAGCAGCTGAATTGATAAAAATGATTGAAGGAAAAACGGAGCTTCGTTCAGAAACTTTGCAATTTTTTACTGAAGAAAAGATGGCGACACGTACAGCCAGCGGTAAAATGTTGAATCGTATTTATCAGGATTTGCCGTACTTTGTAGGAGGCTCTGCGGACTTAGCGTCTTCAAACAAAACAACTATCGAAGGTCGGCCGTTTATGGATGAAGTGAACCATGAAGGACCAAACATTCACTTTGGCGTTCGAGAATTTGCGATGGCGTCAATATGTAATGGCATCACTTTGCACGGAGGATTGCGAGGCTATTGTGGAACATTCCTAGTATTCTCAGATTACATGCGTTCAGCCATTCGTCACTCCGCCTTAATGGGCGTGCCGGTGACTTATATCATGACACATGACAGTCTGCAAGTCGGACAGGATGGGCCGACACATCAGCCAGTAGAACACCTTGCATCACTAAGAGCTATGCCAAATCTAGTCGTATATCGTCCGGCAGAAGCGAATGAAACAATCGTTGCTTGGAAGTTAGCCGTGGAATCCAAAAACAGACCATTTCTTATTGCTCTAGGTCGTCACGATGTTCCAGTCATTGCTGATGTGAAGATCGAAGGAGCTGAAAGAGGTGGGTATATCCTTTCAAAAGATTCGGATACCGCGGATATTATCTTAATCGCGACTGGTTCTGAAGTAGAAATGGCTTTGAAGGCAAAAGAACAACTGGATCAGTATGCGGTCAACGTTGTTTCTCTTCCTAGCTGGGAATTGTTCGATGCTCAAAGTCAAGAATATAAAGACTCCGTCTTGCCGCCATCAATCGACAATAAGTTGTCCATCGAATTAGGATCTACCTTAGGCTGGTCAAAATATGTAGGGGCTAAAGGGAAATCAATTGGGATCGAACAATTCGGTAAATCGGGTCCTGCTAATGAGTTATTGGCAGAGTATGATTTTACGGTAGAGCGAATCGTCAAAGAAGCGTTGAAATTAATGGAACAAAATAAGTAAGCTAACAATAATCCGTGTAACTATCATGCATTGATAGTTGCACGGGGTTTCTTTTTCATTGCTCACGGTTTGACTAGTTTGCTACCTAATTAATGGGTGGGTTTTTGGTTTTCAAAAAATTAGTAGGAAGTAAATATATTTATAGAAATGGTGAACACTAGTGAATATCGATGAATTTGCTCTACAGGACTCGATCAAAACAGGTGATTTCTTTTGCAAGCAAGATACATATGATATAGTAAGCCTGTAATTTCGTATCAGGATCTCAGTTCTACTTCCGGCTTTAGCGGGATTAGTAGAATGACATACGTGGAGAGAATCAGACTCATTTTTCCAGTTTTTGAAAAATGATTACCATAGTACGAATTAGGATCTCAGTTCTACTTCCGGCTTTAGCGGGATTAGTAGAATGACATACGTGGAGAGAATCAGACTCATTTTTCCAGTTTTTGAAAAATGATTACCATAGTACGAATTAGGATCTCAGTTCTACTTCCAGCTTTAGCGGGATTAGTAGAATGACATACGTGGTGAGAATCAGACTCATTTTTCCAGTTTTTGAAAAATGATTACCATAATACGAACTAGGAGTGGAACTATGCAAACCTTAAAAGAACGGATCATCGCTGAAAGTAAGCAGCTAGGAATAGATAAAATTGGTTTTACAACCGCCGAGCCCTTCGATTATTTGGAGGAATCTTTGATTGAGCAGCGCTCGCTGGGGCATACTTCTGGTTTTGAACATCAAAATATTAAAGAACGGCTGTATCCAGAAGAAACCTTTGAAGGCTCCAAAAGTATCATCGCGATAGCTCTGGCCTATCCAACCAAAATACATGAAAAAGTTCCCCGTGATGAAAAACGTGGGCAATTTGCGCGAGCTTCGTGGGGAACGGATTATCACTTCATCTTAAAAGAACGACTGACGAAGCTGATCGCTTTTATCAAAGAACAGGCTGAAACGGAACAGGTTCAAGCTGAGTGGCGCTTTGCTCCACAGGTCGATACTGGTGAGCTGGTGGATGTGGCAGTCGCACAACGAGCAGGTCTAGGTTTTATCGGTCGCAACGGCCTGCTGATCACTGAAGAATATGGGTCCTTTGTCTATCTTGGCGAAATCATCACCAATATTCAGTTCGAGCCAGACCAGCCAGTGCCCAACGGCTGCGGAGATTGTACCCGTTGCATTACTGGTTGTCCAACGGGTGCCTTATTGGGAGACGGTCGGATGAATGCGAAAAAATGTCTCTCTTATCAAACACAAACCAAAGGCATGATGCCAGAACAATATCGAAAGAAAATGCGCAACGTGATTTACGGTTGTGATATTTGTCAGCTTGTCTGTCCATACAACCGTGGCAAAGATTTTCATTTTCACGAAGAAATGGAGCCAAAAGTCGATGAAGTCTATCCAAAATTGACACCGCTCCTATCCATCTCAAATCGCGAATTCAAAGAACAGTTCGGACACTTAGCCGGCTCTTGGCGTGGGAAAAAGCCGCTGCAGCGCAATGCACTGATCGCCTTAGCCAATCTCGGTGGGAAAGAAGCACTCCCAGAAATTCGCGCCTGTCTACAGGACCAGCGACCAGTCATTCGCGGCACCGCTGTCTGGGCACTGGGCCAGCTGACCAAAAAAACACCAGAAGAAACGATTAGTCTATTGCAGGAATTGAAAGAAACGGAGACTGATTCAGAAGTTTTGAGTGAGATAGCCAATGTTTTGGAAAGGCTTAGTTGAGGATAAAGATCGAACACGAATCGAAGTGTTCGGTCTTTTTGTTTTGAGAATTTTTTTTAAAAAAGTCATTTTATTTAAAAATCCCTCGCAATTGGGGTTTTTATTTCCTGAAATCAGCTAGTCCACATCGATTGCCTCGTTGTATAATAATGGCGGGAAAAAATTGTTGGTGTTGAGGAGGATGAAAAGGTGAGAGTAGAGTATCAAAAAACAAAATTATCTTACGGTGGCTATCGACCAGGGTGTGTGATCTGGATCACGCTATTGAACGGACAAAAGGCAGAGAAGTTCAATCTATTGGACCGAGATGGAAACGTTTTATATAGAGTTGAACAAAAAAATGATGGAGATGGAGTGATTGATAATAAGATTACTTATGAATCACTAACGGAAGAACAAAAAGAAGAAATTCAACGAATCCTTGAAAAAAATGAACCCCACTATAGTTGGGATAAAGAAGAAATAGAGGAGGCATTGAGGTATTTTGGCTATGAAGTTGCGCGCCTAGATGATTTAGTGAGGTATGCGCGAAAGAGTAATAAGCTTGTGGTTGATTACGACATTTACTCAAGCTATGAAGAAGACGAAGAAGGAAAAGAAATCGATGATTTGTCTGCTATAGATTATTATGAAGTTGGCTCGATAACGAGAGAGACGATCGAAAATAATTTAGTTCAAAAACTTCTGGAACACAAGGAATGGGATACGATCGAAATGAAGATCATTGAGAACGGGCAGATAGATAGTTATTTGCTGGAATTTGAAGAGCGTGGGGATTGAGAAAAGAAGAAATCTTCTATTGAATGGTCTTTTGATGTGATATGCGCCCCCAATATAAGCCACTGAAGTATATGGTGACTTATATTGGGGAATTTTTGTATGTCCAGAAGAATAACGCCCGAAGAATGATTGGCTTTTGTACAAAAAAGAAAAGCTTAATAAGGCTTTTCTGTCATAGGAACCGTGGTATAAGGTCCATTGTTTGCAGGTGGGGTAAAAGCAAAGACCGTTTGCCCGCTGTTGTTTATATAAGCATAGATTTTCGTATCATTGCCATTGAAGGGAGTAAAAAACTCAAGACTGGGTTTGCTGCTATCAGCCAATGAAAGCTTTAACTCAGTCGCTACTTTGACATCCTTCACAGTGCCACTTTCGTTTACCTGAATAGTCGTTGTGGGGATGGTGATTGGCGTGAATGAAGCTGCCACACTCATATGAGCATCTGGTGCATACTCCCCCTTAGGACTGTAGGACATAGTCATATTTTCTTGATTCGTGTAAGTCGTTACTGCGAAACCGTAAAGATCGTTTTCTCCTGTGAAAACTGATCCTTTTGGAAATGTAACAGCGTATGATTTGGGTTCTTCAGAGCTAGATGTCGATTCGGAAGTGGAATCACTTATTGTAGAGCGGTTTTCTGTTGAAGAACTTTCTGCAGTTTCTGCCATTGATGAGGAAGTATTTACAACTTTTATGGAGTTGCTTGAATCATCATTTGAAGATGAGCTCGAATTCATCATCTTAGTAGCTACGATGTAAGAGATTAAGCCGATAATGATGACAGCTAGGATAATAATTAATTTGGTAAGAGTGGATGTCTTCTTGGGTAAGTTATCTTGATTTTTGTTCATTTGATGTACTCCTGTGATTTTGTGAACTTTATTATATCGGATGATTATTGAAAAAGAAGGGGGATATGGTGAAAGGTTTGTGGGAAGATGGTGTTGATTAATGATTTACAATTTATGTGTGGATACTTTTCTTTTTTAAGTGAATGTCAAAAGGAAATAACTAAAAATCACTTAAAATATTAGATTGAGATTAGTTTCATTTTTGATAGAATAGTCATAACAAATAAATTATATGGAGTGTCTATGTTAGAAGAAAATAGTTTATTTCATACTCGTAAAGAAATCAGCGATTTATTAGGTGGTGATACTCAAAAAGGAATTGCTGTGATTAGAAATGCTGTGTTGCTCTTTGTCAATGATAACGAGATATATAAGGATTCTTTCTATCCAAAGAAAACTAAAGAATTTTTAATGTATACTGGAATAGGAAGAGTAGGTAATCAAGATAGTATCGAGAATAATATGTATGATTTGAATTTAGCTGTCTTGTCTCATCAAAAAGATAAAAAATCATTATTAGTTTTTGAAAAAGGTAAGTTCTTAAATGGAAATAATTATATATTTCATGGAGAATACAGTTTATTAGAAACGCATCAAAATTATCAACTGGATGATTTAAATGAATTACGAAGAGTATTTGTATTTCATTTAAAAAGAATAAGCCAAACATACAAGGAGAGATATTATGAGTAGTGTGATAGAGACATCACCAATGAAAGAAAAATTGAGAATAAAAAAGCTTGAAGAGATAAAAGAGAAAGACAAACCGATTATGACAGGTGTAAGATTACCGTATAAAGGAGAGTACAAAGAGTTTAATGTCTATAGGATTCCGCTATCCTGTTTAGTTTATAATCCATATAATGGAAGAATTGGCACACTTGTAAAAACTTTTGAAGTAAAAAACCATATTTTAAATCCAGAAGATAATGAAGATAAAAAAATAATTGAAGATTTTTTATGGAAATCTAAAGTTGATAGAAACAGATTTACTATGGATTCTTTATTAGAGCAAAGACAACAACAGTACGGAATTGTTTCTAGAAATGGAATAATTATTGACGGTAATAGAAGAGCGAGTCTACTAAACAAATTATATCGTGAAAAAGAGAAATATAAAAAACATGATGTTGATCATTGTAAGTTTTTTAATGCAGTCATTTTAGATGACGATGCTGATCAAAAAGAAATATTAGCATTGGAAACGACGTATCAAATGGGAATGGATGAGAAACTTGACTATAACCCTATAGAAAAATATCTTAAAACTAAAGAGATGTTAGATATTGGTTATGATGAACATTCAATTGCTAAAATGATGGGTGAAAATAATGTATCAACGATTCAGAAAAATCTTAGAATTCTTAAAATGATGGATGAATATCTTGAATATCATAATTATACAGGCCTTTATTCTCTTCTTGAAAAAAGAGAGGGACAGTTTGTCGATTTAAGTAATTACGAGAAATCGTATTCTGAAAAGTCTGGAAATGCCAAGACAAACTGGTCGCCAACTGATGAAGATATTACAGATATGTTATCAATTAGCTTCGATTATATTAGAGCAAAGTATGAAGGGAAGGATTTTCGGTTTATTGCACAAAACTCAAGAAATAATGTGCCATTAAGTTTCTTTGCTAACAAAGATGTATGGAAAGAGTTCTCTGAAAAGCATAATGATATTGCTATAATTGAAGAAGAAACAGTAGATGAGTATATAGGGAATCATGATGAAAAAATAGATATTACTGATATTTTGCAACAAAGAGATAAAGAATGGGCAGATAACGTTTCAAATATAATGAAGAAGAATATGGGACAATGTAAAAGAATGTTAGAGGATGCTCAGGAGATAGATCAACCTCTAGAATTATTCACTAAAGCATTAAAAACGTTGAATACAATAAATGATGAGTCTGAAAACTTCTATACTAAAGAAATTAAGGAAAAGGTACAGGAACTGAACTCCCTTTCTTGGGAATGGAAAAAGGCGTTTAATAAGAGAAAAATATGATAGCAGGTATTTTTATGGAAAAATTTTTGTTGAGAACTAATGGAAACTCAGTTGAAATCATTGGTGATTTGTCAGCTTTAAATAAAAGAAATAAATATCACCTAAGTAGAAAATTCAATGCTTCTTTTTTAGAAGATAGGATTATTATTGATAGTCTTGATAAGAAAGATGGACTATTCTCCCTTTTAAGTTTTTTTGAAAATAATAATTTTCATATGGATTTAGATAGTGAAATATCTACAAAAATTTCAGATGCATATAATGAAACCGAAAGATTTAAAGATTTTTCGGAGCAGGCAAAAAAAATATGGAATGGTAATTGTGAAACGGATCAGTTCAAACAATTTTGCTCTGTTTTGAGCGATAATATGAGTCGTACACTATACCCCTTACAATTACTTGCTGCATATCATCTTGCCTTTTCTCAAAATGCATGTAACTTTTCAGTACCAGGAGCAGGTAAAACGAGTATAGTTTATGGGGCATATGCATACTTGAAAGCACAGAACAATCATAAAAAAGTAAACAAGCTTCTGATAGTTGGACCATTAAGCAGCTTTAGTCCTTGGGAGAAAGAATATCAGAAATGTTTTGGAGAGGCAGCGTACAATAAGAGGATTTCCGGGTCTCTATCAAAAGAAGAAAAAGCTGGATACTTTTTACGTAGAGATACTGCAGAGATAACTCTGATTTCTTATCAAGGTTTGATTGGTTTAATTGATGAGATTAAATACTTTTTACAGAATAATAATGTATTAATGGTTTTAGATGAGGCGCATAAAATAAAAAATACTTCAGGCGGTGCTATTGCAGATGCATCTCTAAAATTAGCGGAATATGCTAATAGTCGAGTTGTTTTAACAGGTACTCCTGCACCTAATGGATATAGAGATTTATATAATCTTTTTGAATTTGTTTGGCCAAATAAAAAAATAATCAATTATAGTCCAAATCAATTAGATGATATGACAATAACTCCTAATGATGCTAGAGTTGAAGATTTACTTAATTCACTAAGCCCTTATTTTGTCAGAATTAAAAAAAGTGATTTGGGCTTACCTCCTAAAACAGAAAATCCTCCAATAAGAATTAAGATGGACTCAATTCAAAATAGAATATATGAATTAATTGAAAAAAAAGTAGTTTCTAGTTTGAAACGAGAAGATTATATAATTGATAATTTTAAACAAGCTAAAATGATACGACTTATTCAGGCAGCTTCTAACCCTAAGTTATTACTTACTCCTATCGCAGAATTGACCTCTGATCAAGATGTTTTGTCAGATTTGGATGAGGAGTTCATAGAATTAATTAGAAGTTGTTCTGATTCAAATTATTTTCCGAACAGTTTTTCAGTTGTGCTCAATATAATTAAAGAAAAAATTTCAGCGGGTGAACGAATAATTATATGGGCTATTTACGTTGAGACAATTCGAATGTTTTCTGAATTTTTAGATGAAAAAAATATTTCAAATAGAGTTCTTTATGGAGAGACACCTATTGAAACAGAGATTACAACAGATGATGAGATAACAAGAGAAAAAATAATTGATGAATTTAATAGCGAAAACTCTTCATTCAATGTTGTCATTGCAAATCCATTTGCTGTTGCAGAATCAATATCATTACATGAAAAATGTCATAATGCTATTTATTTGGAGCGGAATTTTGATGGGGCTAGGTTTTTACAATCAAAGGATCGAATTCATCGGTATGGATTATCCAAAGATACTGATACGAATTATTATTATTTGATAGTGGAGAATACAATTTCTGAAGTTATTCATCAGAGACTTCTGGAAAAAGAGAGAGTTCTAATTAGAATTACAGAAAGTAGAGATATTCCTCTTTTCAATCTTTTAGAAGACGAAATCAATGAGTCAGACATAAAGGCGGTAGTTAAGTTTTATGAAGAACGAAAGTATAAATGAAATTGTAGACTGGAATGATTTAAAAAGAATTTTTGAGATTTGTAATACAACTAATATTGATATTGAAGCTACAAAAACCTTTTTTTCTGAAATACCTCTCACTAAATTTAATGAAACTATCTCCTTGCTAAATAATATGGGATTGGACAGGCCGTATACTAAAAAAAAATTCGTCGAGAGGCTATTAGTATACATTTTGAAAGAGTATCCTGATTTTTTTTCTTTTTCTTTTACCAAAGATATGAAAATCCTATCATTTTCCATTTCTATCCGTTATTATGTATTGAGAAATTTATTGTTACAAATGAAAATTGTAAAAAAAATTGGGGCAAATAATTTTGTTTTTGAAAAAGATAAGTATCAAAATGATGTAGCTGAACTTGTGAAAGTTAATAAAAGAAAAAAGACACTGAAGGATCTTCTTGAAGATTTAGAAAATAAAGCAAATTTAGGAGATATCGCTGAGCAATATGTACTTAGATATGAGCAAAAAAAATATCCTAGAAAAAAAATCCAATATATTTCTCCATTTGATGTTAATGCAGGTTATGATATTTTATCTTTTTTTTCAAATGAGGAACATTCTCCTCATAAAATGATTGAAGTTAAATGTGTTGGAAATGATTACTCTTTTCATATTAGCAAGAATGAGTTAGAAACTGCAAAAAGGAATAAAGATAAATATTTCTTATGTCTAGTACATTATTCTTTTGAAAAAGCCCCCTTGTTCATAGAAAATGTTTATAAAAATATTTTGACCTACTCAGAAATGACCGAAGAAAATTTTAAAGTTACATTTGAAAAAAATTTTATCTCAGAAATACAACAATAGAAGTGTGGGAGAGACGATGAAACAATATACAGTAGTTGACCTATTTTGTGGGGCTGGTGGATTTTCGGAAGGATTCCATCAGGCTGGTTTTAAAATATTAAGAGCATATGACATATGGGAACCAGCTATAAGAACGCATAATAAGAATCACGATAGTGGAGAAAGTCCAATTGCAATCAGATATGATGTTTATAAGCTTTCTACATTAAAAGATGATTTATTTGAAATTGAAGTACCTGATTCAGACATAATCATTGGATCCCCACCTTGTGTAGCATTTTCAAACTCAAATAAATCAGGGAAAGCAAACAAAGATTTGGGCATAAAATTATTAAAATCATTTCTAAGAATAGTTGCCAGGAAAAAATTTAAAGAGAACTCAATTTTAAAATATTGGATGTTGGAAAATGTTCAGAATATAGAAAAATACATTCAAGAATCTTATACTATGAGCGAATTAGGACTGCCTGGGTATGATGTACTCAAAGTTAAAAAGGAAGCAACTGGAGTATATTCAGTTCAGGACTTTGGAGTTCCATCAAGTAGGAAAAGGTTTATTTGTGGAGACTTTCTAGCACCGAGAAAGTGCGCACAGGTAAAAACTCTTAAAGATGTCTTCGCTGCATTAGGGGAACCTAGCAGTGAAAACCGTAACAGAATATATGATCCGAATTTTAATATTGTACTTGATAATTGTCAATTAACTGATCATCACTATAAAAAAGAAATACCTGAATTTGAATGGCAGAAAGCGAAAAGACAAAAACTGGACAAGGGTTACATGGGAAAAATGTCCTTCCCTGAGAGGATTGACAAACCATCAAGGACAATTATGGCGACAATGTCAGGCTCTTCGAGGGAGTCAATGATTTTTAATTATTCATCACAGTCACAAAATAGATATAGGTATCCAACAATAAGAGAAGTTGCTACGTGCATGTCTTTTCCAATTGATTATCGTTTCTATGGAGAATCTGATTCTGTAAAGTATAAGCTTGTTGGAAATGCTGTCCCACCGTTGTTTTCTTATTCTTTGGCAAAAGCAATCGCACTTGAAGATGGATGTTACATACCTAAAGAGTCTGTTTTAAAAGAATTTTCTAACAATGATGAATTTGTAAATTTAAACGGGAGAATTTTCCCATTGAAAGTAGAGCAAACAAAAAAAGAAAATGCAAAATATAAATACCATGTACCATATTTGATAATTAATGCATTTAGAACAGAATTATTGAATTCATTTGAAAATGGAAGTGTTATATGGACAGCAGAAATACATAAGAGTCAAGGGAAAAATGCAAAAAAATATAAGGATTTTGCATTTGAATTGACATTTTTAAATGATGATAACTTAAAAAGTATAAATAAATTCATTTCTTATTTTTCTAAGACTGTACATTCTTTTGAAAATTTTCAAGAAAATTATAGACAAACGATAGATCAAAAAGTGAGTAGAGGTTTAGTAGGTCCAGATGAATTACTGAATGCTTTAAGGGATTTAATTGATCATAAATTTAGTAATTTTGACTCTACTGAATTAGTTGCCGACTTGGAAATTGAAATACCTCAAAAAATACTGATTACTTACTTCATTTTGAGCGAAATACTAAGAAATATAAGATAATAGTTAAGTTTAAAAAGGAATTAAATTTACTATGGTTTGAACTGGGACGTATTGTGTGTTTAGGAGGAATATAATGGGTAGCAATATTCAGCAAAAGAAAGTTGGAGAATTATTTTTAGATTACTGTGATAAAGAGCAGAGCTATATAGAATTAAGTTACTATGAATACAAAATTCCGAGTTACCAAAGAGCTTATAAATGGAATGTAGAGTTAAGCGAAATTCTATTCAGAGATCTTGTTCAACCTAAAGGAGAAGGTTATAATTTTGGCTTTATAACATTATCATCTATAGTAAAAGATGAGGAGAAGCTTTTTGAAGTAATCGATGGGCAGCAAAGAATAACAACTATTTATATAATAATGTTAGTGCTGTATCATAGATTATATATACTTGAGGCTGGAGATAATGAGAAAAAAAGACTAAAAAAATTTATTAATAATTTCCCATTCTATTCGGAGGACTCACCAACAATACCACTACTGGAATATCTTCATAGAAACATTATGAATGAAAATAATAATCTTGAGATTTCAGAAATAAATCCGATTTACGAAAATTTCAAAAAGATAGATGAAACACTGTCCGAACTTCTTCAAAAGATGGATAAAGAAAAATCCATTGGAAAAATAGTTGAATTTACTAAAAATATTTTAGAACAAAGAATAATTGTCTTAAGCTATCAAACACCGTCCCTAGCATTAGATAGTTTTATAGCACTTAATATGAAAGGTCGTCCTTTAGATACGTATGAGATTTTTTCGGCTATTTGTCTCAAAATAATTGATTCTCCAAAGGAAATGAATGACTACAAAAAAAAATTAAATGAAATTTTCAATCTATATTCTTCTAATTCAAATTTATTAGGATTCCAGAGCTTTGATCATTTTTTGAAGAGTATGATAATTTGTATGAATTATCCACAATACGTTCATGACTCAGATAAAATGAGCGATATTCATTTAAAGATGCCAAATCATTACATCGAGGAAACATATAAAAATCCAACTAGTATTATGACTTTTATTGATGATTTAAAGATCTTTTTAGATCAGATAATTAGTTTTATCAAAACCGGAAAGCTCGGAGACTTAGATACTCTTTTTTCAAAAAAGCAACAAGTGGAAAGTATACAATGTAGATTAGCAGAAATTGAATGGCTGACTTATGGCTGGAAAAATGCAAAAGATGATGGGAAAATGCTTATAATCATAAGGAGATTTTTATATGCATTAGTTATAAAAATTGAAAAAGAAAAGTCATTCATACGGAAAGAATCTTTCGATTTAATATATAAGTGTTTAACGGAGATAACACTGACATTATATCATCATCATTTGATTTCTGTTTTAGGAAATGACTATCAAAAACTACGATCAGAAAACTTAATTATCTCTTCAGCTCATCAATTGAAGGAATTTTATAGTG
>OBUQ01000616.1_pt1 | contig 22082 bp, 19 predicted proteins | sample 1494951 | NCBI WGS metagenome assembly OBUQ01 (sample SAMEA2579938, study PRJEB22360) | human gut metagenome | biome: human gut; feature: human-associated habitat; material: faeces | place: Denmark | collected 2008/2010
CCTGATCAAACCCCAAAAAACAACGAATTTATACACACAATTCAGGTATTAACCCCTAAATTGTTGGGTTGCGCCTGTTGGCGCAGCCCATTTTTTATTACAAGCGGGGGTCGAACCCGTGAGGGCTGGCGCGGCAGTGCTCGGAGCGGGGGCTAGGTTTTTCCTCCCGCCCAAGAATTTGGAAAACGTAGCGACGTTTTCCAAATTCTTATGCCCACCGCGCCCACTCGGATAAAACCTAGCCCCCATGCGCTCAACAATTCAGTTTCTTTGAGGTTGTTCAGAGGAAAAGCTTCTCCCCCCGCGTACCTCCAACTATCAGGCTTTACGGAATACCTCCTCGTAGCTGGTATCTGGCAGGGAATTCGGGTGAGGCGGGTTAGCGACTATGATTGAAGCGATCATGACCCATTGTCGACAAAGGGGAGATCCTTGCGTAAGCGTCTTTTGGCCGTGCTGGCGGTTGCCGGTTTGGTATTAGCTGGTTGTTCCAGCACTAATTCTTCCAGTAATAAATCGGAGCGAGTGCTCACGATCGGGGTGCATGCCACGCCCTCGACTTTAGATCCTTCGCATAACGATGCGGCAGCGATCACCTATGCGCTGCTCTATAACGTGTATGAAACTCTGTTGCGGGTAGACGGTAAAGGCAAGATCGTGCCGTTGCTGGCGAAGAGCTACGAGGTTTCGCCGGATAGGAAGACCTACACGTTTACTTTGAAGGACGCGAAGTTCGCTTCCGGCGCTCCCGTCAATGGGGCAGCAGTCGCGAAAAGCTTTAACTACCTCCTCAACGATAAGACCGTTAGCCCCACGCGCAAGCAAGAGATGGAAGCCTTGAAGGCGGTTAAGGATCTCGGGGGAAACAAAGTCCAGTTCGAGCTTTCCCACCCCTCGAATGCGTGGCTGTATTACCTGAGTTCCACCGCTGGGATTATTTACGATCCGCAGGCACTAGATAAGGGAGACTTAGCTACTAAACCAGCTGGCTCTGGTCCTTACACCTTGAAAGAGTGGCGGCAGGGGGAAGAAATCCAGTTAGCCACTAACCAAAAGTATTGGGGAGATAAACCCAAGGTCAAGGGAGCTACTTTCCGTTATTTCTCTGACCCTAATGCTATGAATACCGCGATGCTGTCTGGCTCGCTCGATATTATTTCTAACTTGGCTGCCCCCCAGGCGCTTGATAAATTCACTGGTGATTCCCGGTTTAAAGTGCTGGAAGGCCACACTAATGGCGAAGTGGTGATGGGCATGAATCAGCAGCGCGAAGCCCTTAAAGATAAGCGAGTGCGCCAAGCTATTAACTATGCCCTTGACCGTAAAGCGGTGCGGGACGCAGTTTGGGCCGGTAAAGGGCTATTGATTGGATCTATGGTGCCGCCGACAGATCCCTGGTATGAAGATCTGTCGACTGCCTACCCGGTAGATCGGGAAAAATCCAAGAAACTACTGGCAGAGGCGGGATACGGCGAGGGGCTCACCCTGAAAATGCGGATTCCTACTTTGCCCTATGCTGCGGGAGCCGCTACCCATATTAAGAGTCAGCTTTCCAAAGTGGGGATTACTTTAGAGATTGAACAGCTAGAGTTCCCGGCGCGCTGGATAGACGAAGTGATGGTGAAATCTAACTATGACCTCACCATTGTTTCTCACCTGGAGCCGCGCGATATTTCCCGCTTTACCAACACTGACTATTATTGGCATTACGATTCCGAGCAGTTCCGGGATTTGTATCAAAAAGCGGATCAAGGTTCCCCGGAAGAACAGGTCAAATACATGAAGCAGGCTGCAAAGGTACTATCTGATGATGCCGCTGCCGGGTTCTTGTGGCTATTGCCTAACCTGATTGTTACCAAGGCAGATATTTCCGGTTTGGCCGCGAACGTAACCGGGCTGTCCTTCGATTTGTCATCCATTAGCTACCAAAGCTGAAATGAAAGCGCCAGCAAAAGCCATCCTTAAACGGATTGTGACCCTATTAGTTAGCCTAATAGTGGCCTCTGTGGTGGTGTTTTTGCTGATAAATCTGCTACCTGGTGACGTTACCGGTGTCATTTTGGGGGCGAATGCCGACCCGGAGTCGGTGGCGCAACTTAGGGCAGCCATGGGACTAGATCAGCCCCTGATTCTGCGCTATTTTAGCTGGCTATCAGGAATGATTCGCCTAGATCCCGGTACTTCGATTTTCACGGGGCAGGCAATCTCCGAGCAGCTACCCCACCGCCTCGAAGCCACATTTTCATTGGTCTTTGCCGGGATGCTGTTGGCGTTGCTGCTGGCCATTCCCCTGGGAATGGTGGGGGCGCTGTGGCGAAACCGCAAGAGCGGGATCGTGGTTTCCGCCCTCAGCCAGCTGGGAATGGCGGTTCCGGCTTTCTTGGCGGGCATGCTACTAACCATAGTTTTTGCAGTGAAACTGCAAGTTTTACCAGCTAACGGCTATGTTTCTTTTCGAGAAGATCCCCTGGCATGGGCACGCTATCTATGCTTACCGGCGCTTTCGATAGCGATAGTGCAAGGTGCGGTACTAACCCGTTACACTCGCTCGGCTTTTATCGAAGTAATCAAGCAGGATTATTTCCGTACGGCGAGGGCGATTGGCTGGCGTTTTCCGGGGGCTCTACTGCGTCACGGGGTGAGGAACGCATCGTTACAGGTAATCACGGTTCTGGGATTACAACTATCCACCCTACTGGTAGGGGCGATTGTAGTCGAGCAGGTGTTTGCAATCCCCGGCTTGGGCACCTATCTGATCGCGGCAGTCGGGCAGCGAGATTTAACCGTGGTGCAAGCGGTGGTCATGCTGCTAGTAGCGGCAGTATTGGTGATTAACGCCCTGATAGATGTGGTCTACCAGTTGCTGGATCCAAGAATTCGCCAGGGGGTGGAACGGTGAAGACCGATCAGAAAATATCGCTACGGCGCCACCCCAGCCTGTGGATGGGAATCGCCCTCGTGAGCCTGATAGTGCTGATGGGAATCGTGTCCTTCCTTTATCTGCCTTTCGATCCTACGGAAGTGAGTGAACAGCGCTTAAGCGCGCCCTCAGCAACCCATATTTTCGGTACTGATGATTTTGGCCGCGACGTATTTTCCAGGATGCTCTCGGGAGCTGGAATCTGTCTATTAGTGGGGATAGTGTCGGTCAGTATTGGAGCCTTGATCGGGGTTCCGCTGGGTGTTTATGCGGCGCAGCGCGGAGGCTGGCCAGCTAAGATTATTGAACGCGGCCTCGATATTCTTTACGCTTTCCCCGCCTTGCTCCTGGCGATTCTGTTGGCGGCGGCGCGCGGATCCGGGTCTACTTGGACCGCCATGGTGGCGATCGGGATCGCCTCGATTCCCGCTTTTGCCCGTAACGTGCGAGCAGCTACCTTGGGGGTAATGTCGCAGGACTATATGGTGGCGGCCAGGGCATCGGGTACCCCCCGGTATCGCTCAACTATCACCCATGTTTTACCCAATATTATGCCGACGATAATCGTGCAGGCCTCGGTGAATTTCGCCCTCGCAATTTTGGCGGAGGCCGCCCTATCCTATCTGGGGTTAGGTACCCGTCCCGACACTCCCACCTGGGGGTTAATGTTATTTGAAGCCCAAAAATCACTGTTGGTTACCCCGCAGTTGGCGCTGTGGCCGGCGCTGGGGATCGCCCTGACTGTCCTGGGGTTCAACCTATTAGGGGATGGGCTGCGTGAAGTACTGGATCCGCGACTTCGGGAGCGGCAATGAAGGGACTAAAAGTAGATAACCTGCAGGTGTCGTTTCGCGACCGCCAGGCAGTAAAAGGAATCAGTTTTGAAATCCCGCCCGGGGCACGAGTGGGGCTGATTGGAGAATCTGGTTCCGGTAAATCGGTGACCGCCCTATCTCTTATGGGTCTGCTTGATGAGGGAGCGCGAGTTTCCGGTTCCATTCGCTTTGACGGCGAAGAACTATTGTCACTGACAGATAGACAGTTGGCACAGTTGCGGGGCGAGAAAATCGGGATGATTTTTCAAGAACCAATGACCGCCCTCGATCCCACGATGCGGGTTGGTAAACAGGTGGCCGAGGTTTTAGCGCTACATCAACACGGCAAACGGGGAAAACGCAAGGAAGTAATAAAAATGCTTCAGAGGGTGGGTCTGCCCGATCCGGAGCAAAGCGCTAATGCTTTCCCTCATCAGCTGTCTGGAGGACAGCGCCAACGAGTCATGATGGCGATGGCGCTGATTAATGCCCCCCAGCTGTTGATTTGCGATGAACCCACCACTGCTTTGGACGTGACTGTGCAGGCGAAAGTACTGCGGCTTTTAGATAAAGAACTATCTGGTAGCGCTGCGTCCTGTCTGTTTATTAGCCACGATTTAGCAGTGGTTAACCAGATATGTGACTATCTGCTGGTGATGTATCAGGGGCAAATCGTAGAACGCGGCCCCCTGCGGCAACTGCTTGAACAACCTAAACACCCCTATACTCGCGGCCTACTGGCAACCGCCGATATCGCGGCAGTAAAACCGGGGGAGCGTCTGCCGATCCTGAGCGATTTCTTTAGGGGGAGCGATGAGTGAGCAACCGATTTTCCTTGCCCAAGATTTAGTGAAAATCTATCCGCGCTCTAATGGCCAGGTAAACGCGGTAGCGGGAGTGAACCTGGAAATTAATGCCGGCGAACGGCTGGGAATCGTGGGGGAATCTGGATCCGGAAAATCTACCCTCGTGCGGATGCTATGCGCTCTTTCCCGTCCTACCAGCGGGCAAATCTGGTTCGCGGGGCAAAAGATTACGGGATTAAAAGAAAAGCAGTTGGGAAATTTGCGTTCGCGGGTACAGATCGTGTTTCAAGACCCGCTCAGTTCCCTAGATCCCCGGATGCGGGTAGGAACAATTATTACCGAACCCTTGCGTTCTCCCTGGGTGCGCGGACGGGAAGGGGTGCCTACCGATACCTCGGCGCGTTTAGAAGAAGTGCTGACCGAAGTCGGTTTAAACAGCGAGGACGCCCTCAAATATCCTCACCAATTTTCAGGAGGACAGCGTCAAAGGATTGCTTTGGCGCGCGCCCTTGTGGCTCGTCCTGAGGTGCTAATAGCTGATGAAGCGGTCTCGGCACTAGACGTTTCGGTAAGAGCACAGGTACTGAACCTGATCATGCAGATCGCCCAGCGAGATAACTTGACTTTGCTGTTTGTCAGTCACGATCTGGCGGTGGTGCGCCACCTATGTCAGCGGGTAGTGGTCATGCGCGCAGGAAAAATCGTGGAAGCCGGCTCCGTTGAGCGGGTATTTTCGGATCCGCAACAAGATTACACTCGTGAACTGATCGCGGCTGCCCCCCGCTTACCCTTAAAGCGCCCCCTGGGCAGCGCTGAAAATCTATAGCTAAAATCCTGATCTAGCGCCAGAATCGGCGCGTTATCCCCAGTTTTGATCACTTTGGTGCTATTCGGGATGTGAAACCATATAATGGGAGACTGAACAAATGATTCAGCCCGGCAATTACTGGCTGAATTTTGCAGATTCCGCGCCATAAACCATGGTCAAGAAGATAAAGGGGCAGCGCATGAAGTTCGTAGTCGAGCGCGACGTTTTCGAGGACGCGATCAGTTGGACCGCCCGCACTTTGCCGGCACGTCCAGCAGTGGCAGTACTAGGTGGGGTGTGGATGAGCGCCAAGGCCGGTATCGTAACTCTCTCCAGCTTCGACTATGAAGTTTCTTCCCGGAACCAATTTGAGGCCGACATCGAATCGGAGGGCGAGGTTCTGGTTTCTGGAAAGATGGTGGCGAACATTTGTAAGCAACTCCCCAAGAAACCAGTAACTGTCGAGATGGAGGGGGGCAAAGTGATTATTTCTTGCGGCGCCTCCAGTTTCCAGCTGGCAGTAATGCCCCTCGATGACTATCCGGCACTGCCCCAAGTCCCCGAAGCGGTCGGAGAAGTAGACTCGGGCGAGTTTGCCCGGGCGGTTGCGCAAGTATCCCGCGCGGCCTCCTCTGATGAGGCTTTGCCCCTATTGGCAACTGTTCGGATGGAGCTATCAGATTCCCACCTGAACTTGATGGCTACTGACCGGTACCGCCTGGCAGTACGGCAAATGGATTGGCAACCGAAACAAACCGATTTTTCTGCCGATGCCCTGGTGAAGTCGCGGATCCTTTCCGAAATGGCCAAAGCGCTGTCTGGTTCCGGCGAGATTCACCTAGGTCTGGAGAATTCTTCCGAAGGGGGAGCGATTATTGCTCTCGAGGCCGGAGGACGCAAGATTACCTCTCAGCTAACGGAAGGTGATTATCCCCCGGTGACCAGTCTCTTCCCTAAAGAAGCGCCAATTAAAGCGGTTATTCGCCGCGAGGAATTAGAACAGGCCATCAAGCGCGTTTCTTTGGTTACCGATCGCAGCGCCCAGATCCGCATGAATTTTGCGGACGGTAATCTCACTTTAGAGGCTGGCCAGGGTAATGACGCACAGGCTCATGAAGAAATGACCTGCACCTTTATTGCTGATGAACCGATGATGATCGTCTTTGACTCCCAGTATTTATTGGATGGTTTAGGAGCCTTGGATTCCGACTATGTGCGCATGTCCTTTACCCATCCCACCAAACCGGCGGTAATCACCGGGCAGGAAGAAATAGATGGCGATGACTCCCAAGATTTCCGCTACCTGCTGATGCCGATTCGCTATTCATCCTAAAGGACAGGGCAGAGCGCACCCCCGGCTATGTATATTTCTCGTATTGCTCTTGATGATTACCGTAGTTTTCATCAGTGTATGGTGGAGTTATCGCCGGGGGTAAATATCCTGGTTGGTCCGAATGGGCAAGGTAAAACCAATTTTGTAGAGGCGATTGGATATTTAACTAACTTCCATTCCCATCGCGCTAGCGCCGATAGTGCCCTGGTTCGGTTTGCCCCCCAGTCGGCGGCGTTGGCGCAGCGCGAAAGCCCAGAACCTGCGGCCGGTAAAGAGGAAGATTTAGAAGTCCCGGAGACTGCGGTGGGTGATACCGTTGATACTGGCACTTCCGCGGCAGCAGTTATTCGGGTGAAAGCTCATTTGCAAGAACGAGAAGTATTGCTTGACCTGGAGATCGGATCTGGGAGGGCGAATCGGGCGCGCCTAGCCCGCAGCCCGGTTCCTATAAAACAGGTGCGCGGCCTGGTGGCTACCACTATGTTCGCACCGGAAGATTTAGATATTTTGCAGGGTGACCCCGCAGCTAGGCGCCGTTTTCTAGATGATTTGCTGGTGCAATTATGGCCGGTAGAGGCCGGTACTATCACTCAGCATCAAAAGATTTTGCGCCAGCGCGGAGCCTTGTTAAAACAAGCGGCGAAAAAGAAGCGTCGTGGGGCAGACCTTTCGTTAGAACTGTCCACGCTTGATGTTTGGAATAACCAATTATCCCAGGTGGGAGCGCGTCTTATCGCAGGTAGAATTCGGGCTTTGCAGGCGCTTGCCCCCTATGCGGCGCAGGCCTACTTGCTGGTGCTCGGGGAAGATCATTTAGCGAATTCCTCGCAAACTTTGGGACTGTCTTACCTGCCGTCTTTTAATCCGCCCGCTGATCTGGCAGATCCTCAGGCGGTAGCCAGTGCCTTACAGGAGACTTTCGCGGCTCGGCGCCAAGAAGAACTTACTCGCGGAGTAAATTTGGCAGGTGCGCACCGTGACGATATGGCGGTGATGCTGGATGCCCTCCCGGTAAAAGGGTTTGCTTCCCACGGGGAAACCTGGAGCGCTGCCCTGGCTTTACGTCTGGGACAGTTCGAGCTGTTAAGGCAGGTGGGGGAAACTCCGATTTTGATTCTGGATGACGTATTCGCGGAGCTAGACCCCTCTCGGCGCGCTGCCCTCCTAGATTTTATGGATCGCGCTGATCAGGTACTAATTACCGCTACCAACCGCAAGGACTTGCCTGCCGAAATCAAAGGACAATTCTTTGATGTCTTACGCGGAGCGCAGGGAACCCAGATTCAACCTGCCAGCCGGCCTGAGCAGGAGGGCGCTAATGCGGCCTCGGAAAATGACTGGGGGGATGCTTTGTGAGTGAGCAGCCTCAGGAAACCCCCACCTACACCCAACGCATGCTGCGGGCTGCCCAAGAGCATGCCTTTTCGCAGGGTTTGATCCGCATGTCTGCCAGCGAGCTGCGGCGCTTTCGGGGAAGACGAAACTGGGATGGGCTCGCTACCTCCCCTATGGCCGAGGACGCATCCGCCACCGAGTTTGGGGAGATTTCTTTAGGAAGAGTTAAAGCTATCAATGACAGCTACGCCCGCCAGCAGGTTCCGGGATTAGCGCAATTGCAGCCCTCTCCCGGACTTGCGGGGGCAGGGAATGGTGGCAGATGGTCACGCCGAGAACCACGCAGCTTAGGTACGGTTTGGAAAACTTATGTGCGAAATTTTGGGCTCGGGAAGCTACTTGATGAAGGCAAACTAAAAGCCGATTGGGAGCAAATCGTTGGCCCTCAGGTAGCCCAACACGCCCAGATTGAATCTATTAAAGATGGAGACGTGATTTTGCGTTGCGACTCTACCCGTTGGGCCAGCGAGCTACGCAATCTGACTCCCCAATTAATGGGGCTGATCGAAGATCATGCGGGGGCAGTAGTGATCAAACGGTTGATTGTGCTAGGTCCGAAGGCACCCTCGTGGAAATATGGGCCGCGTTCGGTGAAAGGGCGCGGTCCGCGCGATACCTATGGTTGATTTAGGTCCGCCTCCCGGAAGTGTTACCGACAGGTGGCAGGTAGGATCCGCAGCGAGCGGGGGAAACCCCTACACCTTGGCCGGAACTGATTACGAACGCTACCGTCCCACCTATCCGCCGCTCGCGGTAGACACGGTGCTTTCTGGGCTACAAAACCCGACAGTACTTGATGTTGGGGCTGGTAGCGGCAAATTTACGCGGGCGTTAGCTGCGCGGGGAGTAACGGTTAGCGCTCTAGAGCCCGCGGCAGCTATGCGGGAAATGTTCCGCGACTCCCTCCCCCAAATCCCGCTATATGAGGGCAAAGCCGAGGACGTGGCCGAATTATTTGCGCCCGGAACCTTCGATGCGTTGTGCTTTGCACAATGTTGGCACTGGGTTGAGAAGGAGGCAGCCTGCACGGCCGCAGCTAAAGTACTTAAACCCGGCGGGCGGCTAGTTATTATCTATAACCAAATGAATGTGTCTTTTCCCTGGGTAAAGCGGCTTTCTAGGGTGATGCGTTCGGGGGATGTGCATCATCCTGACCGGATACCTCCATTGGGGAAGGGGTTCGAAAAACCGCAGTTACAGCTGTTCCAATGGGGGATGTCGCTGCCGGTAGCTGCCCTGTTCACCTTGGCGAAAACCCGGTCATCCTATCTGCGAGCCAGCGTAAACGGAAAGCGGCATCTGCAGGCTAATCTGCGTTCTTATTTATTTGATGACTTGGCATTAACCCCTTCGCAAACCGTAACTTTGCCTTATTACACCCTGGTGTGGGTTGCCTCTGTGGCCAACTAGATATCTGCCTTATTGCAGGTAGAGGCGGTTTAGCTGCTTAGTTTCGAGGACCTGAAACAATGTTCACCAAAAATTAACGCTGACTTCAGAGAGGCGTTAACTTCTTGCTTTACGTTGCAAGTGTCAATGAAAGATCAAGAAGAATTGAAGGAAAGATATGCGTAAGAGCATTAAATCTTTAGCTGTTATAGCTGGTTTAGCCCTTTCAGCAACTAGCTTGGCCGCCTGTGGCTCTGATAACGCCACGGGGACAGCTGAAAACACCCAGAAAGTTGAGAGCACCGATATTTCTGGCAAACTTGCAGGCGCGGGCGCATCCTCCCAAAAGAGCGCAGTTGAGGCCTGGAAAGCCGGGTTTGCGGATGTAGCTAAAAATGTGGAAGTAACCTATGACCCGACTGGTTCCGGAGCGGGGGTTACTACCTTCCTACAGGGAGGCGTAGCCTTCGCGGGCACTGACGAGGCGCTTTCCAGCGAAGAGGTCGATAAATCCGCTGCGGTTTGCAAAGACTCCAAGGCGATTAACCTGCCGGTTTATGTATCTCCAGTGGTTGTGGCCTTCAACTTGGAGGGAATCAAGACGCTGAACATGAAACCGGAAACTATCGCCAAGATTTTCCGGGGAGAAATCACCAAGTGGAATGATCCGGCCATCGCCGCAGATAATGCGGATGCGAAACTTCCTGACTCCAAGATAGTGGCGATTCACCGCGCTGACCAGTCAGGTACCACCGAGAACTTTACCGATTACCTGCACGCGGCAGCTCCTAGCGCTTGGCCGGATGATCCTTCCAAGGATTGGCCGGTAGCAGGGGGCGAATCTGGAGATAAAACTGCTGGAGTAGTAGATAACCTGAAGAAAACTGAAGGTGCGATCGGTTATATCGATGCCTCGCAAGCCGGTGACTTTGGAACTGCCGCGCTCCAGGCCGGAGACGGTTTCGTGGAATACTCTGCCGAAGCAGCTGCCAAGATCGTTGAAAGTGCCGAGGTTGAGGAAGGGCGGGAAAAGAACGACCTGGCTTTGAACCTCAACCGGACCCCAGATGATCCCGAAGCCTACCCGCTGGTACTGGTTTCCTACTACGCGGTTTGCCCGCAGTACAAAGATGCTAACACCGCCAAAATGGTGAAAGCCTGGGTTAACTATGTGGTATCCGCTGACGGTCAGCAAAAAGCTGCCGAGGCAGCTGGGTCTGCTCCGCTAGGTGAAGAAATCACCAAGAAGATCACTACCGCTCTCGACGCAATCAAGTAAACCCCCAAGTCTGGGCAATGGTGGCCAGGGGTACCGGAGAAATATCGGTACCCCTGGCCTTAACCACCTGGAGGAAACGTGAGTACAAAAACCCTCCCCGAAACACAAGAATCGAAACAAGCTCCCTCCCGAAAGGGAATTTTCAACTGGGATGGACTGTTTTATCTAGCTACTAAAGGTTCAGCGGTAGTCATTGCCGCCGTCCTAGCCCTGGTAGCGATGTTCCTAACGCTGCAAGCCTGGCCAGCAATCTCTAATCCGGATCTGCGTCTGCGGATGCGCGGACGAACCGAAATGGTTAGCATCTGGGAGTACGTAGCGCCTCAGCTATTTGGAACCGTGCTGGCAGCGGCAGTTGCCTTAGCGATTGCGATGCCGCTTTCTATGGCACTGGCAGTATTTATTAACTTCTATGCTCCTAAGAAAATCTCGGCAATAATCGCCGGATTGGTTGACGTAATGGTAGCGATCCCTTCGGTCGTTTACGGCCTGTGGGGCGGACTGGTGTTATTGCCGATCTTGCAGCCGATTATGGAGTTTCTCGCCACCTATTTCGGCTGGTTCCCGTTGTTTTCTGGACCGGTTTCTCCGATTGGACGAGTAATTTTTTCCGCCTCAGTAGTGTTGGCGATTATGGTGATTCCGATTATCACCGCGCTGTGCCGAGAAGTATATGCGCGCGCCCCCGCCCTAGAGATGGAGGCAGCTTTAGCGCTGGGAGCTACCAAGTGGGAAATGATAAAAACCGTGGTCTTACCGTTCGGACGTTCCGGTACGGTTTCAGCGGCGATGATCGGACTCGGCCGGGCTCTAGGAGAAACTATGGCAGTGGCGATGGTACTTTCTCCCGGTGCCTCCTACGTATGGTCGCTGTTTCGGGCGGGAGCGCACTCTACGATTGCTTCCAATATTGCCCTGCAGTTCCCGGAGGCCGATTCCAATATGGCGGCAGCGCTAATCTTCACCGGTCTAGTGCTGTTCGTACTGACATTACTGGTCAATTCGGGTGCACGTTGGTTGGTGGCCCGTAAAGAAAGTGCGGGGAAATAAATGAGGGAAGAAAATCAGAATCAGGGCGACCTGAAGCTAAAGCAAGAATCAATAGGCATCGGCAAAGATTCCGCCAGCACTGGAGCAGTTAGCCGAGGTAAAAGCGAAAAGCTTGCGGCTTTATCTTCCTCGGATAATACCTCTGCTTTGCAGGCGGTAATCCTGGAGCGAAAGCTGAAGTATCAGGAAAAACCAGAAAACGCAGAGCCAAAAACCGAGGTAAAGCACGCCCGACTGGGGGGAGATAAAAAGCTGAGTTTTCGCCGCCGGTTCACCAATAACGCGATCGGGGCTTCTATGTGGCTGTGCGGCCTGCTAGTGCTCGCGATTTTGGTTTCGATCGGATATGAACTGATCAGCCGGGGCGTCGGGATTATTTCCCCCTACTTCCTGAGCGTGTCGATGAAAGGCGTGTACGGGGGGATGCAGGCTGGCGGTATTTATCACGCGATGGTCGGCACCTTACTGATCACCCTGGTAGCAGCGGTTATTTCTGTTCCCCTGGGGTTGCTGGTAGCCATCTACCTGACCGAATATGCGGGTAACACCAAGTTCGCCAAGCTCACTACCACCTTGGTAGATGTGATGACCGGTATTCCTTCTATCGTTGCCGGCCTGTTCGCGGCGGCGCTATTCACCATAGTGATTGGCCCAGCCTACCGCTCCGGTCTCATGGGAGCAGTTGCCCTCTCGGTATTAATGATTCCCCTGGTAGTGCGTTCAGCTGCTGAAATGCTACGGCTGGTACCTAATGATTTGCGGGAAGCTTCCTACGCCTTGGGGGTTCCTAAATGGCGCACCGTAGTCTCGATTGTGCTACGTACCTCGGCAGCGGGTTTGGTGACTTCCGTGGTGGTAGCGATCGCCCGTATTGTGGGGGAGACGGCTCCTTTGCTGATTACTGCGGGCATGTTTGACGCCATCAATAGCAATGTGTTTTCCGGTCGCATGGAAACTCTGCCGGTCTATATCTATCAGCAGTACACCTCCACGGTTTCGTGTGCTGCCCACGCGGTGAACTGTAACCCCACTATCAATGTGGATCGCGCCTGGGGTGCGGCTTTGGTGCTGGTATTCGCGGTATTGGTTTTGAATCTGGGAGCCAGGTTCGTAGCCAAAAAACTCTCGATCGGTAAATAGTTAACTTGCCCTCGCCTGGGGCAGGGCTGCAAGAAGTAAAAGCAGATAGGAAAAGAAAATGGCGATTTGTTTAGAGACTAAACATTTAGACGTTTACTACGGAGATTTTAAAGCCGTAGAGGACGTAAATATGACGATTGAAACCCAAACGGTAACTTCGCTGATTGGGCCGTCTGGGTGTGGTAAATCCACGGTGCTGCGCACTTTAAACCGGATGCATGAAGTTACTCCCGGAGGACGCATCGAAGGGGAAGTGCTGCTGAACGGGGACAACCTTTACGGCAAAGATGTGGATCCGGTGGAGGTACGGCGGATGATCGGGATGGTGTTCCAGCGTCCGAACCCCTTCCCCACCATGTCGATTAAGAACAATGTGCTCGCGGGCTTGCATCTAAATCGGGTGAAAATCAGCAAATCCGAGGGCGAGGCGATCGTAGAAGAATCCCTCAAGGGCGCGAACCTGTGGGAAGAAGTCAAGGATCGGCTAGATAAACCGGGGGCTTCCCTATCTGGGGGTCAGCAGCAACGCCTGTGTATTGCGCGGGCGATTGCGGTTAAACCCGAGGTGCTTTTGATGGATGAGCCTTGCTCGGCGCTGGATCCCATCTCCACCTTGGCGATTGAGGATTTGATTGCCCAGTTGAAAGAGACCTACACGATTGTGATTGTTACTCACAATATGCAGCAGGCAGCCCGGATCTCGGATCAGACCGCGTTCTTTAATATCTCCGGGCCGCGCAAACCTGGAAAACTGGTCGAAATCGGACCGACCGAATCCGTTTTCCTCACCCCCCATGAAAAGGTGACCGAAAACTATATTGCGGGGCGTTTTGGTTAGGGAATAGTAGTGGGTTTTAGCGGGCGTCACCAGGCGGTTGCAAACAAGGACGCGGGTAGCGGCACAGAACAGGAAGATGTCTTTTACCTGCTGGAGGTAGAATACTTGTTACCCACGGTAAACGTTTGGTTAACGCAGTCTGCACAATTAGTCTCTCAGATATTGCCCCCTTAATATATGAATTATGGAAAGCCAAAGTGAGCAGCCGCATTGGGATGGCTCTGGCTGGAGAGTTGAAGATCTCTCTACGATCCTTGACGCCCTCCCGGAAGCCTCGGTGGTACTTAATCCCGATAATTCGTTTGCCTATAGCTCGCAATTGGCGCGTCTAATTCCTCTTTTCCACAATGGGAAAATCGAATATGAACAGCTGCTAGAGCAGATAGACAAGGCTCGTGCTACAGGACGAATCGTAGAAAAAGAATACGATCTGGTGCATCCAGATGCCGCCGTTCCCTGGTCAGTTAGAGTGCGGGTGGCTCCCATATCTTTGCGGCACACCCTGGTGTTACTAGAGGATCGCACCCGCGTCCTCCAAGCTGATGCTACCCGGCGCGAATTCGTAGTTAACGCTTCCCATGAACTAAAAACCCCGGTGGGAGCGATTTCCTTGCTGGCGGAAACGATCCACGACAATGCCGATGATGTGCAGGCAGTGGAAACTTTTTCAACTCAGCTAGTTAAAGAATCGCGTCGACTCACCAAACTGGTGTACGAAATTATTTCCTTAGCGCGCTTGCAAGATGGGCGTTTGCCCTCTAAACCGCGTTCCATGTTGGCAATCGAAGCTATTAACGATGCTCTCGACCAGGTGACTACCGCCGCGGAAGACGCAAATATTACAGTGAATACCCATTTCCCGCAGGGAGAAGATATTTTGGTCTATGCCGATTTGGAACTGCTGACTTCCGCCCTGCAAAACCTGTTGGAAAACGCGATTCGATATTCCGATTCCGGAGGTCAGGTAGATATCACCTTACGAGAAAACGACAATGTGGTTATCGAAGTTGCTGATAATGGGATCGGGATTTCTGAGGAAGACCAAAAACGAATTTTTGAACGCTTTTACCGGGTAGATCCCGCTCGTTCTCGTTCTACTGGCGGAACTGGGCTGGGGCTGTCAATCGTAAAACATGTGGTTTCGGATCTTAATGGCTCCATCCACGTGAACTCTAAACCAGGCGAGGGCGCTACTTTCACCATCACTTTGCCACGCCACTTCCCGCAGACTACGCAAACTGATCAAATAGCTCTGACAAAGGAATAGAAATGACCACCATATTAGTAGTGGAGGACGAGGAAGCCTACCGCAAACCTCTAGAGTATTCCCTCAAACGGGAAGGTTACGAAGTTATTGGGGTAGAAGACGGTGATCAGGCGCTTTCAGCGGTGAAAGGCAACAGTATAGATCTAATTTTGCTAGATTTGATGCTCCCGGGAATCCCCGGTACGGAAGTTTGCCGCCAGGTACGCGAGAACTACGACACCCCCATCATTATGGTTACCGCGAAAGATGATGTGGTCGATGTGGTTATCGGTTTGGAGCTGGGCGCGGACGACTATGTAACTAAGCCCTATCGATTCCGCGAACTTTTGGCTCGAATTACTGCGGTACTGCGCCGTACCCAAGAGCTACCGGAACTAGGCAACGTTTTAGAGGTCGGCCCGGTAACCATGGATGTTGACCGCCACGAAGTGCGGGTACATGGCGAACTTAAAGAGCTACCGCTACGCGAGTTTGAACTGCTGGAATATTTCTTGCGCAACCCCGAACGGGTACTTACTCGCGGACAGGTTATGGATCGGGTGTGGGGCGAAAACTGGTTCGGTGACCCCAAGACCCTAGACGTACATGTTAAACGACTGCGTTCTAAGATTGAGGACGACCCGCACTCACCGAAGATTATCGTGACGGTGCGCGGGCTCGGCTATCGGATCATGGATCCGAAATAGTACCTATTTAGTTTTGGAACTTTGCGGATTTGTTCTGCGAGTTTCACCCGCTTTTTCCAATCGTTATCCGCGTTTTCCCCAAGCGGTACCCCGGTATTTTTCTACAATGCCGGACTAATGCCCATCCCTGTCCGTCTCCCTTGCACGCTCTCGGAAAAAATTTGCGCCTGACGCACCGAAAGTAAAAAAGTGACTTTCCCCCGAAAAGTGGGGTGAGGCCGTAAAATGTGGGTTCTTGAGGCTTTCACGGTAGAATAGAGCTAGTGAGCGCCGGATTTTCGGCGTGAATGCCCTGGGGCAGACGGTGCCCAACGGCTGGAAATATCCGGCTCGGGGCCAGCGAACTAGATCAAGGAGATCCAGCAGGTGGCTGATCTGGGTGACCAACAAGTCCAGCACGAATACGGCGCGGACGACATCACAGTTTTAGAGGGGCTAGAGGCAGTACGTAAGCGTCCCGGCATGTATATCGGTTCAACCGGGGAGCGCGGTCTGCACCACTTGGTGTACGAGGTAGTCGATAACTCGGTTGATGAAGCCTTGGCCGGCTATTGTGACCATATTGAGGTCGCCCTTCAGGCCGATGGCGGGGTGCGGGTTAGTGATAACGGCCGCGGAATCCCGGTAGATATGCATCCCACCGAAAAACGCCCTACGGTCGAGGTGGTAATGACTATTCTGCATGCGGGCGGCAAGTTCGGTTCGGGAGGTTACGCAGTCTCCGGCGGTCTGCACGGGGTTGGCGTATCAGTAGTAAACGCGCTTTCAACCCGGATGGATACCGTGGTGAAACGGCAAGGCTACGCCTGGCGGCAGTCTTTCGGTAACGGGGGGCATCCTCTCACCGAATTACAACGCGGCGAAGAAACCGAAGAAACCGGCACGCAACAGACTTTCTACCCAGACCCGGAAATCTTTGAGACCACTACTTTTAGTTTCGAGATTTTGCGGCAACGCTTCCAGCAGATGGCCTTCCTGAACAAGGGGCTACGCATCACCCTAACCGATGAACGCCCAGAGGCTACCGATGCCGGTGATCTGGTTACTGGCGATGTGCAAGGCACCGCTGATGATCCGGTTCCCGGTTTCCGCCAAGTTTCGTTTATGTACGAGAATGGTCTGCGCGACTATGTAGAGTTCATCAACCACTCCAAGAAATCTGAGGTTATCAACCCTGACATCATTGATTTTGAGTCGGTTAATGAAGACGCCTCCATCAGTTTAGAAATCGCCTTGCAATGGACCACCGCATATTCCGAGTCCGTGCATACTTACGCGAACACGATTAACACCACCGAGGGCGGCACCCACGAGGAAGGTTTCCGCTCTGCTCTCACCAGCTTGATGAACAAATATGCCCGCGATAAAGGCATCCTCAAAGACAAAGATCAAAACCTAACCGGTGATGATATTCGCGAAGGTTTAACCGCTGTAATCTCGGTGAAACTAACCGAGCCCCAGTTCGAGGGGCAGACGAAAACCAAACTGGGAAACACCGAGGCCCGCACCTTTGTCCAGCAGCAGGTTTATTCCAAACTGGGTGACTGGTTAGACGCCCATCCCATGGACGCGAAAGCGATTCTGGTTAAGGCACAGCAGGCGGCCACCGCGCGGGTAGCAGCGCGTAAAGCCCGGGAGGCGACCCGGCGCAAATCCGCCCTCGAATCCGTCTCAATGCCCGGCAAATTGCGGGATTGTTCTTCCCGCGATGCCTCCCAATGTGAAATCTACATTGTAGAGGGCGACTCGGCAGGTGGTTCGGCCGTGCAGGGGCGCGACCCGGCTCACCAGGCCATTTTGCCGATCCGCGGCAAAATCCTCAACGTAGAAAAAGCGCGGCTAGATCGCGCTCTCTCCAGTCAAGAAATTCAGTCTTTGATTACTGCTTTCGGTACCGGTATTGGGGAAGACTTCGATATCTCCAAGCTGCGCTATAACGCCATTGTGATTATGGCGGACGCCGATGTAGACGGCCAGCATATCGCTACTTTGCTGCTGACTTTGCTGTTCCGCTATATGCGTCCCCTGATTGAAAAAGGGCACGTGTTTATCGCTTGCCCTCCGCTTTACCGGCTGAAATGGTCGAACGCGCCTCACCAATTCGTCTTCTCTGATCGCCAACGCGACGAATATTTAGAGGACGGCAAAGCTGATGGTAAACGCCTTCCGAAAGAGGGCGGGGTGCAGCGTTATAAGGGGCTCGGGGAAATGAATCCCCAGGAACTGTGGGAAACCACTATGAATCCCGAAGACCGGATGCTTAAACAGGTGACCTTATCCGAGGCGGCCAGCGCCGATGAAGTTTTCTCGATGCTAATGGGTGAGGACGTCGAGTCGCGGCGAGCTTTCATTCAACGCAATGCCACTGACGTACGATTCTTGGATATTTAAGGGACAGGCAAAACATGAGCGATATAGACAACCAGGATCAAAACCAGCAAGCAGACTCCCCCGAAAAGGCTCAGCATACCGGCGCAGCTTTCGGAGGCGGGGACAGCGTTTCCTCAGACGCCCTCGAAAATAATAATTCCGGTCTATTTCAGGCTAAAGGTCATATTAACCAGGTTGACCTAGAAACCGAGATGCAGCGCTCCTACCTGGATTATGCAATGAGCGTGATCGTAGGGCGCGCCCTCCCTGAGGTACGGGATGGTTTGAAGCCGGTACATCGGCGGATTCTGTATGCCATGTATGACGGTGGCTACCGTCCCAACGCTGGGTTTTCGAAATGTATGCGCGTAGTCGGTGACGTGATGGGGCATTTTCACCCTCACGGTGACGCCGCAGTTTATGATGCTTTGGCGCGTCTAGTGCAGCCTTGGTCGATGCGTTACCCGATGGTGGCTGGTCAAGGTAACTTTGGTTCCCCAGGGAACTTAGGGCCGGCAGCTCCGCGTTATACGGAATGTAAAATGGCGCCTTTGTCGATGGAAATGGTGCGCGATATCGATGAAGGCACTGTCGATTTTATGGACAACTATGACGGGCGTACCCAAGAACCCACGGTTCTACCGGCCCGCCTACCCTACCTGCTGCTTAACGGGTCAGAGGGGATCGCAGTGGGTATGGCTACCCGAATTCCGCCTCACAATATGCGGGAAGTTGCTGACGGGGTGCAGTGGGCGCTAGCGCACCCGGAGGCTTCGCGTGAAGAACTAATGGAAGCCCTGATTGAGCGGATTAAAGGCCCGGATTTCCCCACGGGTGCCACTATTTTGGGACGGAAAGGGATTGAACAGGCATACCGCACCGGGCGCGGCTCCATTGTACAGCGGGCAATCGTAAACGTAGAGGAAATCAATTCCCGGGTTTGCCTGGTAGTTACCGAACTTCCCTACCAGGTCAATCCGGACAATCTGGCTGCTAAAATCGCCGGACTGGTGAAAGACGGGCAGATCGAGGGCATCGCAGATATCCGGGATGAATCCTCGGATCGGTCCGGACAGCGCCTGGTGATTGTGCTCAAGCGGGACGCGGTTCCTAAAGTGGTTCTAAATAACCTCTATAAGCGCACCCAGTTACAAGATTCCTTCCCCGCCAATATGTTGGCGCTGGTAGACGGGGTTCCGCGTACGCTTTCTATCGATGGATTTATCTCTAACTGGATTAATCACCAGCTAGAAGTAATCGTGCGTCGCACCAATTTCCGCCTCAAGCGCGCACAGGATCGCCTCCATATTTTGCAAGGCTACCTGATGGCGCTGGACGCCTTGGATGCGGTGATTGCGACCATCCGCAAGTCTCCCACAGTTGATGAGGCGCGCAGCGCCCTGATGGAACTGCTCGGGGTAGATGAAGTCCAAGCGGATGCCATTTTGGCTTTGCAGCTGCGCCGCCTAGCCGCCCTCGAACGGCAAAAGATTCTCGATGAACACACCGAGCTTGAGGCGCGGGTAAAGGATCTACAAGATATCTTGGCTCGTCCGGAACGGCAGCGGGGCATTATTTCCACCGAACTGGGCGAGATTGTCGATAAATACGGTGATGAGCGGCGCACCAAGATAATGCCGTTCGCCGGGGAAATGTCGATGGAAGACCTGATTGAAGAACAAGACGTGGTGGTTACCATTACTCGTTCGGGGTATGTCAAACGCACCCGCCTGGATCAATACCGCAGCCAAAAACGTGGCGGCAAGGGCATTAAGGGTGCGCAGCTGCGTGAAGATGACGTGGTGGATCATTTCTTTACCACCACCACTCATCACTGGTTGGCGTTCTTTACTAATAAGGGTCGGGTTTACCGGGCGAAAGCCTATGAACTACCCGAGGGAGGACGCGACTCCAAGGGGCAGCACGTAGCTAACCTTTTAGCGTTCCAGCCGGAAGAAAAAATCGCCCAGGTTCTGACGTTCAGCTCCTATGACGAGGCCGAGTATTTGGCGCTGGCTACCCGTTCAGGGCTAGTGAAAAAGACCCGGTTTACAGAATATGATTCCAACCGTACCGGCGGGCTAATCGCGATTAACCTACGGGAAATGGAAGATGGTGCCCCTGACGAGGTAGTTTCTGCCGAACTGGTTAACGGTGACGATGAGCTATTGCTGGTTTCGCACCGGGGACAATCCCTGCGGTTCCTAGCTAGTGATGAAGCTTTGCGTCCTACTGGGCGCGCCACCTCCGGGGTGCGGGGAATGAAGTTCCGCGAAGGGGATCACCTGTTGGCGATGACAGTTATTCGCCCCGATAGTGACCTTTTGGTGGTAACCGAGGGCGGATACGCGAAACGCACTTCGGTAGAGGAATACCGGGTACAAGGTCGCGGCGGCCTCGGGATCAAGGTAGCGAACCTGGTGGCTGAGCGGGGCGGCCTAGTGGGCGCCTTGATTGTTAATGACGATGATGAAGTCATGGTGATTATGCATTCTGGTAAAGTGCAGCGTTCCCGGGTTGACGAAGTTCCCCGCACGGGACGTAACACGCAGGGAGTAATTTTCACTCGTCCGGCCGCGGGGGATGCGGTTTTGGCTGTGGCGTTGAATAATGAGAAATCAGAAGATGATGAATCGTCAGAGGCTACGGATGAGGATCTCGATCAAGAAGTGGCCGCGTTAGAAACCGAAACAACTGAGCTCTAGTGAGAGGCTGACCAATGACAACTGATGGCAAAGATCAAGATAAGGCTCGCTCAGAGCAGAGCGTTGATGATGTTTCGCGGGAGAGCGAAGCCTCTACTATTAGCGAAGATAATAGCGCCGACCAGTCTTCGCAGAATGAAATACCGCAAGCTGCTGACCCGCAAACTAATAGTGGGGACACCCAGGTGAAAAAGGCCGGAAAATCGCCTCAGGCAGCGGGCAAAAAGGCCGCTGGTAAGTCTGCTTCTAGGGGAGGTAGCAGCTCTGCGATTCCACAGGTTCCGGAAGTGTCTTCTTCTGCAGACAAGGCGGGACAGACCGAGGACACGGCTGCGTCCTCGGCAAAGAAGATTGGCGAATATCAGCCGCGTCAAATCTCGTTGGTGGTTTCCCGGATTGATCCCTGGTCGGTGATGAAGGTGTCCTTCCTGTTATCGGTGGCGTTGGGGATCGCCATGGTGCTGGCAGGATTGTTGGTCTGGCTGCTGCTAAATTCGATGAGCGTGTTTAGTTCGGTGGAAAACTTTATTAACGATATTGATCCCACTGGTTCGATTGCGTCGATTATTGATTATTTGCGCTTGCCGCGGGTAATGGCGATGAGCACTATTATCGCAGTCTCGAACGTGATCTTAATGACCGCATTTTCAACGGTGGGGGCGCTTATCTATAACTTGGTGACATCACTGGTTGGTGGGATCAGGCTGGCGCTGACCGACGAGTAGCAGCACCGTATTCTTCGCTGGCTGCGGGATCTCGAGGGCGGCGTGACGGAACGCACCTAGGACGGGTTTGAAAGCCGGGTTAGGAATGTTGTAATCTGCAATGGTGTTCGCGATGGACACGATGGGCCTATAGCTCAGTTGGTTAGAGCGCAGTCCTGATAAGACTGAGGTCGCTGGTTCGAGCCCAGCTAGGCCCACTGCAAGGGAAGTTTGTTCCAGCAATCGGCCAGGTAGGTAGATTTGAAAAAGACTCTCAAACTGTTGTTTATCGGGGTGTTTTTCGCCTGGCTGGTGAATGCGGCAAATGACCTTCGCAATGATCCGGGAGTATGGAAGTACCTGTAGGGGGTTTCCTGCTCTAAAGGGGCTATAGCGCAGCTGGTAGCGCATCTGCTTTGCAAGCAGAGGGTCGCGGGTTCGAGTCCCGCTAGCTCCACGATGAGGAGTCCGAACGGTGAAAAAGCCGTTTGGGCTTTTTTATTAGTGAGGATGACGAAATCGGGGTTAATACCCAAAATGTGTGTATTTTTCGGGCGTGTCGGGGTGTTTTAGTGTC
>OBUQ01000621.1_pt1 | contig 21881 bp, 34 predicted proteins | sample 1494951 | NCBI WGS metagenome assembly OBUQ01 (sample SAMEA2579938, study PRJEB22360) | human gut metagenome | biome: human gut; feature: human-associated habitat; material: faeces | place: Denmark | collected 2008/2010
TGTACGTTATGTCAGATTAGGTTTTCGGAAGAAACCGGGAAATGGCCGAAATCAGCGGAAAACGGCGGGATAACGCCGTTCTTCGTGCGCGCGTCATGGAAGGACGGCACTCCCGTTTACGGCTATATCCGGCTATTTTCGGCTGGAATAGGCACACGATAGGCACACGTTCGGCATACGCGCCACGCCGACCGGACCGGGCCGATACGCATACCGGGGGTTGTCATCACACGACGAACCCGGAAGGCGACGACATGGCAGACACAGGCAGACACGCGACAAGACGAGACAAGGGAGCCGGCGCGATCACGAAACTCGGCAACGGCAGATACCGGGCGTTCGTCGAACTCTCCCCCGACCCGGCCGACGGCTCCAGACGACGCACCAGCGCCACCGGCCACACCCGGACCGAAGCCCTGAACAACGCCCGCGCCAAAGCCCGCCGCATCGAGGAGGACATCACCCTGGTGGACGAACCGCCCACCGTGAACGAATGGATGCGACGCTGGATCGACGAGATCGTGACCCCCAGACGCGCACCCAACACGACCCGGTCATACCGGTTCCGCATCGAACACGACATCACCCCCGTCATCGGCGCCGTACGCATGGACAGGCTCAAACCCGCCCACATACGCCTCGTCGAACGCCACTGCCTCGAAGGAAACCCCGCGAAAGGCATCCAGGGCAAATCCCCCGCCACGGCCGCCCTGACCCACACCGTCCTGTCCGAGGCATGCAAGGCCGCCGTCGCCGAAGGCATCATCCGCAGCAACCCCGTGGACGCGGTCGAGAAGAACCGGGTGCCGCCCGCCCAAATCGCCACCCTCACCCCCGGACAGGCCGCCATGCTCATCCACGCCGAAACCGACCCGCGATGGAGCATCATCTGGCGGCTCCTGTTCATCACCGCACTGCGCGAAGGCGAAGCCCTGGGCGTCACGCGCAACGAGATCGTCCGCTCCGACGGACTGCCCTGCCTGCTCGTCGAATGGCAGCTCAAGGAATTCGACGGCATCACGGACATGCCCGCCGGCTTCGAGGCCCGCCGGCTCGACGGCCGCACATGGCTCACCAGACCCAAGACCAGATCCGGACGCCGGCTCATCCCCCTGCCCGCCGACCTCGCCGCCGACCTCGCCGCCTATACGGCCGACCATCCCGACATCGACCCGGACACCCCATTGTTCCGCTCCGGCCGAGGCAACCCCATCCGCAAGGAAACACTCCAGAACGCATGGCGAAAAGCGTTGGAACGGGTGGGACTGCCCCGCGTGCGCGTCCACTCCGCACGCCACACGGCGGCCACCGCCATGGCGCGCATCGGCGTCTCCGACCTCGCCCGCCGTGCCATCATCGGCCACGCCGACATCGGCACCACGAACGCCATCTACACGCACGTGGACGCCGGCATGCTCGCCGGAGCCATCGACGGCGTGGAACGCCTCATCGAAGGATAATCAGTCGATCACCGCGAGATCGACGAGCCCGTCGCCCGTGGACACGGCCGCGCCCTTCAGATCCGCGTACCCGGATGCGACGCACCCGTCCATGACCCGTTCGAGCAGCGCATGCAGGACGCCGTCCAGTTCGGAGGCATCCTGCGGGCACAGGACGGGAACCTTCACGTCGAACGGTTTCACATACGCGGAATGGACCATCAGGTCGATCCGCTCCACCGCGTCGCAGCCCCTCCTCACATCCACCGTCAACGGAATCAGGTTGCCGTCCTTGTCGGTCACATCCCAGCGCAGCGAACCAAGATACCTTGCCCAATCCCAATCGTCCCGCAGCACGGCCATGATATAACGCTCCCTCATATCGTCCCGATATCATCGACGCCGGCATGCATGCGTCCCCGGCGATATCAGAACAGCACCGGGTTCGTCGGCCTCGCCATCCGGCGGGCTATGAGCCGCACGTAATCCGGATCCATCTCCGCCGCCACGCACCGCACGTCCTCGATCCGGCACGCCTCCAACGTGGCGCCGCTGCCGGCGAACGGCTCCAACACGAGCCCGTCCGGCGGCGTGACCAGACGCACCAGCCAGCGCATCAGTTCGACCGGTTTCACCGTCGGATGGAGGATACCGTCCACGGTCGGCCTCTCCCCCGGTCCCGCCTTCGGACAATACCGGAACACCGGGTAGAAGCGGGACGCGCCGCCGGCATCATCGTATTCCGCACCCGTATGGGTCATGCCCCAGCCGTCACCGGGTTTCGCGCTCGCGCGTGGCTTGCCTTTTCGACTGACCGTGACGCCGGACTGCCGGTCGAGTTCCCTGGCCGCGGATCGGTCGAACAGCATGTTCGGCGCGAAACGGGCTTCGGCCGTGTAGTCGGCGCGATCCGCCTTGTCCGCACCGTATACATGGTTGTCGCGCGGCCCGGAGCCGAACCGTCCATGCCGGTTCTTGCCCTTCGACTCCGCCTCGTCCGCCATGTTGCGGAACGGGACGCGGCATGCGTCGACATGCAACGCGCCCGTCCCGTATTCGAGCAGATTGCGGGCGAGATTCCCGTCCAGGGGCTTGCGTGCGAGGCAGATGGGTTCGTGCGCGGGTTTCAGCTGACTGTACCAGCCGGACCATCGCTCCGCCTGTTCGGTGGCGGGCGCGAGCACATCCCATTCGGATTTCGCCTTCCCGCCGTTCGCCGTGCTGCTTCCCCAGCCTTTCACGTCCGAATATCCGACGCCCGCGGAACCATGCCCGACCACCTTGGTCCGTTCCGCGCCCAGCTCCCTGTCCACGAGCAGGCTCGCAGACGCAGCCAGGACGGGTCGCATAAGGCGAAGACGCGCATCGGGTTGTATGGCCATACGCCCGATAGCGGTGGCATGAGCGACGGATCATGCTTCCAGCAGCCGGCATCGGCCACGGCCTTCAACACCTCCGATAGCGGGACGACATCATGGTTGGCATGCAGCTTGCACGCGGGCCCGTAGACGCCCTCCTTGGGTAAAAATTCGCTATCGTCGTACCCGTCGTCGCGTGTCCAACGGCGGATGGCGACCGGCGGCCTGCCGCACTGTTTGAAATTCTCGCCCTTCCAGCATCCGGCCGCACAGCCGAGCCGCAGGGCCAACGGGTTGCATTGTTCGGCGATGAGCTTCGGATCATACGGCAATGGCTGTTTGGTTTCACTCATAGTCTCGGCTCCCCTTTCCGCTGTGATATGCGTTCGCGGTTGACTTCCTCCCCCGACTGAAGTCGGGGGATTCTTCCCCTCGCGGGGAGGAGTTTCCTGTGGGTTTAGACGATCCACGCTCTTGTGTTCACCGGAGTGTCGCTTCGGTGAGGCGTGAATCCCCGCAGGCTCGAACCGCCAGTCCGGCGGACGGCCGCAAACGGCCAGGTCGGCATCCGAGAACACGCTCGCGCCGCATCACGTCCCCCAGCCGACCGGGATGTCCGCGCTTTTCGCCGTCTCCAACAGGAGCCGGAACAGCTGGATGGCATCTTCCTCGCCTTCCATGGGGTCGAACCGGATGCCGTCATGCCCTGCCATGGCGGTCTCCAACATGGAAGCCACCTGACTGTCCGCGCCGACGAACGCGAACCCGGAACCGGCTTCCACCCACTCCCGGCGGCCCACGTCCCACCGCAGGTTCAGATACCGGCCGAATCCACGATGCATGTCCGCGCCGATCCACACGGAACGGCAGCAGTCCAGGAACTCGGATGACGTGACATCCACGCTCAACCCCGATTCGACCGAACCGCACACGAACGGGATGCGAGCCGCCAGCATGACGACCAACGGTCTCAACCACTTCGCATCACCGCCGGACGCGATACGCTCCCCATCCACGATGGATTCGGCGATATGTCCGAACGCCTCCACGATGGCCGTGGAATCGTCGGCGCCGGAGGGAATGTCCCCTTCGCCGGTCATGCGGGACACGCCGTCCGGGTCGAACTCCCACTCGTCAGCGACGCGTTTGCTCGCCCAATACTGGGCATAGCGGACACGCCTATGCTCGCGCTCCTCGTCGGTGAGCGGTGGTGTCGGCTCGTTTTCGTTCGGGTTCATCGTCCTCTCTACCTTTCCCCGCAATCCCAACGGTCGTAGCATGTGGGGCATTCGTATTGCGCGTATTCGGGATTCCACTTGGCGTGCTCACGGCATACCAGACGCCAGCAGGCCTCACATATCTTGCCGCAGTCCGTGCAGTTGACGCGCCCGCAACAGGGGCATTTCCTCGCATGCTCCTCACATAACGGTATGCCGCAACCGCCGCAGTGGTCAGCCACGTCATCCGGCCCGTACGGGCCGTGGATTGAATCTTCGCAGGTTTCGTTCGCGTTCATGATGGTTCCTTTTCATTCCTTGCCTAACAGGTCGAGTCCGGCGCATACCGTCTCCCATACGGTCTTGTCGTCGAATGCGATGAGCATGCCGGATATGCTGTATTCGCTCGCATGAGGCAACGCGTCGCCGCAATCCACGGCCGCACGCCAGGTGCCGTCGAACATGCCGTAGTCGTCCAGATCGCCCGCATACGACACGTCCGACGTTTTCGCATGGCCGAGCCGTCGGAATTCCTCGTCGGTAAGAAAACGCCATTCGCGCGTATCGTGCACGCGCAGGTCGTCTCGGTTGGCTTGCAGTGTAGCGAGTATCGCCTTGTGGGCGGTCGTGTGGAAAGATGCTGTTTTCATGTTCGTCTCCTTTTCGTCCGTTCTACGTGCGACGCGAATTCCAATGCCTTCTCGCCCTTGTCGGTCAGCGCGTCGAACACTTGGTCGATGTAGTATCTGCGTTCCAGCACGCCCAGCTCCCGTAGTCGTTGCGATTCCTCCGCCGGTTTGACCACGCCATACGGTTTAAGTTCTTTCAGGATTGCGATGTCCCGCCCGTCCAACAGTGGCGGGTCGTCGGGTTCCAGCAACGCTTTCAGACGGTTGGCCTTGTCTTCCATGTCGGATACGGCGACGGCCAGCGACTCCGGCATGGGCGTATCCGTACCTTCGCACAGGCCGTCCCACCGTTTGCGCTTGTCTTTCGCCTTGTCGAGGTATCTGTCCGCTGCGAGGGTGATTATCCGCACGCGGAACTCGTCGAAGTCGCAGACTCCTTTATGATGGTCGTAATCCCGCCAGACGAAGGTGCCGTTCGGACGAATCGCGCAGTCGAGGAACACATACGTGTCTTTGGGGTCGCGAATATCCGCTATGCAGTCGGAGTATTCCGATTCGACCAGCGTAAACTCCACGCCTTCCTTGCCCAACCGGTCCAATAGGTCGCGGACGGATTGCAGCGTCTTCTCGATGTCCAACATGGTTCACTCCCTGTCCAGTCGGCGCACGTTGGACAGCATGCGCGACGCGGCCTGACGGCGCGTCTCATACGGGGTGCCGAGTTCCTCGCCCAGCAGCCACCCCTCGAACACGGACACCGGGTCATGTCGGGCGGAGTATTTGTTGTTGCAGGCTTCGCACACATGCATGTAGTGTTCGGCCATGTCTTCCACATCCTTCGCCTCCTGCTCGTCGCCAAGCGTGTCCCGGCACCATTCGGCGGTCTTCTCGAACTTGTCTTTCAACCGCATGAGACGGTCGGTGCGCGACATGGGCGAGGACAGCAGGCGTGCCAGTTCGTCCAATGCCCGTTCCTCGCCCATGTCGGCTGTATCGAGGACGGTGTCATCCTCGACAAGCTCGTACCGCGTGCGGACGATGCGGATGGTGTCGCTGCCGGGAAGGTTGACGGTGACCTCGTATCCCGCTTGAGGGTCGAATGCGGTGATACGTCCGAACTGGTGGTCGTTGTACACATGCCAGTCCGGCAGTATGCGGGTGACGATGCTGAGGATGTCGCGTGTTTTCATTCCGTCAGTTCCAGTTCTTCGGCGCGACGACGATCCAGCCGCGATGCCTGTCGGCCTCACGCCTCTCCTGTTCGTCCGTTAGCCATTGCTCATGCGTTTCCGCTTCCTGCCTGTCATCGAACTGCTTGCCATCCGAAGTGGTGTATGCGATGCTTGTTTCGACACTCATGATTCCTCCAACTGGTATCCGATGTGGCGCAGCGCGTCCGTGATGGTTTCGCCCGGTTCGCCTTCAAGCGGTCGCCCGCCATACTTGTCGTATATCCGCCATTCGCCGGGTTCGGACTGGTAGGCGTATACGGTGCCCGTCGGCTTCCCGTCCGGCGCCGTCAGTTCGATCGGCTTCGATTCGCCCCGCTCCGACCGCCATCGTGCGATGCCGTGCTTGCGTTCCATGAGCGTTAGGCTCGCGCCGTCCAGTCCGGCTTCCAGCAGGCTCATATATTGGCTGTCATCGTTTTCGCGGATATGCCAGTCATCGCCGTAGTCGTCCTCCATGCCGATCAGGAGCAGGGGCAGGCCGGTGCGGCCGCGCCCCTCGTCGCGCACGATTTCGAACGGACGGTCCAACTCGTTGAACGCGGTCTGCCAGACGATCCAACCCTTGTCGCTGACGCGCGGCGAATCCGGGCCATACCCGTCGTCCTGCCGGTCACCATAATGGAATCTGTCGAGCAATTGGTGTTCGATTTTTTCGCCAAGCGGCTTCATGGTCAGGTTCCTTTCTTTCGAAAAGCGTGGTTGTCGCATCCTCAAGAAATGCGGTGAACAGATCGTAGGGTTCGGCCTGATTGGGATTCAGATACCAGTCCATAGGTTTATAGCCCAGTTTCATGCACGGGAGTTTCGTGCCGATATACCGGGTGACCCGGATATGCCGGAATACCCATCGTATGATGTCGATTCCGAGCCCATATTGTTCCGCATATTCCTTATACGACTTCACAATCGACCCTTTCCTCCGCTTCACTGGTGCGCCTTCACGTATTCGGGTCCGTGGTAGTGCGATCGGCATGCGTATCGTTCGGTGACCGGGGTTTCGAGAATCCGGTCCACATCCAACGTCACGGTCTCCCGATCCGTTCGGGCGAGGTATTCACGCAGCCAGTCGCCAGCGTTGAAACTGTCCGCACACCATGCCGGATCGTCCGTCAGCTCTTGGATGCGCCGGACGCCGTTCGGGTCGTCGAGGAGCCCGGGGTTCCAGCCTGCATGCTCGCAGACCACGTCGATCAGCGGGTCAAGCCGGCTGATGGCGCGTGTTCTGCCGGGCGTGACGATCACCGTGCTCCTCATCGTTCAGTCCTTCTTCTCTTCGAGATCCTTGAACATGTCCCATCCACCGCGTCCGATATCGGCGTCTTTGCTGCCGATTACGACGATGCCGCCGCCTTTCTTGAGCCGCCGCGTGCAGACTGGGTCCGTGTTCTCCTTGCCGTAAATGTCGAAGCTCTTGAGCGGGATCGCCCGCAAACCGTATTCGTAATCGTCGTTGATGCGGTACACGGGCAGGTCGCCGTACCGGTCGCGGATGGCTTCGAGCTTCTCGATGAGTTCGGTGATGGTCAACGTGTCCATGGTCGGATGCCTTTCTTACGTCTGCATCCCACGCATGCGTCCCCGGCTCACAGGCCCTTCGCCTTGAGGATCCCGTCCGCCTCTCTGGTGAAGTCATGCCGGCGGCGCAGCCGTCCCGCCTCGTAGCGCGCATCACGCGCCGTCGGGTCGATGTCGCGCGCGAATCCGGCCATCACATCCGGGTCGATGCGGTGCGCGTATCGGAGCGCGATATACGGGTCGGCCGTCCGGACGAGAGCGTGTTCGCCGCCCGGATGCTTCTCGCACGCGATCAGCCATGTGCCCGGATCGTCGCACCAGCCGATGAGGCGTTCCAACTGGCCGGGCGTGCACTCCTGGTTGGCTATCAGCTGGTAGGCGACGTCGGGCGACCATGACGGGTTCGACTCCTCCATGAGCCGGACGAGCATGCCGATCTGTTCGGGACGCAGTCTCGCGCTCGCGGCCAGATCCGTCATGACGCCGTCCCCGTGCTCGAACAGGGCGAGCAGCTGGGGTCCGTCCAGGGTGGCTATGAAATCGTCGAATCGTTTCATGCCCTGGGTATGCGTCCCCCTAATCAGGGAAACGGGGTCAGCGGCTACGCCAGTATCCACTGACCGGATATCCGCTTCGGATATGAGGGCTCACCCAGACGCCGCCCCCGCCGAAGGATGCCGTATTCGCCTTTGGCTTCGGCATCCTTCCGTGCAGTGGCTGGATGTTCTCGTTTGCCTTCGAAACCGCCTTACGCATGGATTCCCTCAGCGAATCGGGCAAACCGGCCGATGCCTCATCCAGATGGTCGAGAACGGCTCCCGCCATGGTCCGGGCGATATGCGCCACACGCTCCCCGTCCAAACCGGCCTCCTCCGCGAAGGCCTCCCAGTCGGATGGGGTGAGCAGTTCCGCGAATTCGACTCCGTTGATGGGCATCGCCATCTCCTGATCCACATGAGGCCATATTCTGGTGACCGTCATGTCGTACATCGGCGCGAAACGGAACCCGTTTTCGGCAAGAACAATCGAATAGTTCTTGCCATGGGAGTCCGAATCGCCCGATGAGACGTTGAAGGCAAGCCGGCGAACCCACTCGTATCCGGTTTCATCGCTTGCATCGAAATGATGCAGGAAACGGACGCAGCTTGCGGCGTCGATTTCATACTTGGATTCGGGATCCATGCCCATGGCCTGCGCTAGATCCTCGCAATGGATTCGTCTCACGTTGTTTCCATCCACGATGCGGTCGAAACGTCGGGTGATGAAGGCCTCCGTCCCATTCGCGGTGAGAACGCCATGCTCGGATACCGGCAATCCGCAAAGAGTCCCGAGCGTCAGGGTGGCATCCTCCACCCTGTGACTGCCGGGGCAATCCCTCATTTCAGGTTTGATGATATGGGTGGAGGGGATGGACGCGTTGGGCCAGAGCCAGACACCGGCACGTCGGGCGAGCGTGAACTTGGGCTGGCCTCCGGCGATGGAGAAACGGCATTTCGGCGTATCCCGCTCATAGAACTCATCCTCATCATCCCGTGCGAACCAGTTGTATCCGTTCGCACGCACATATCCTATCTGATTGCCGATTTCCTCCTCGTCGAGGGGTTTCGCCTCGATGGGATGATGCGGGAGTTCGGGCTTGTCCGAGAATACGAGTCCGCCTACTGTATCCGCATCCGCAAGAAGTTTGAACATGTCCGTCGAATCCAGATGGAGTCGCAGCGCCATCCTACGACGGGCGTTCTCATCGTCGGGAAGCAGGTTTTCGAGAAAGGCCGACGCCGTTTTTCCGGAAGCTTTCCCGGTTCTGGGCAGACTGAGGCTTATCGGCGCGCCTTCCTTGGAATCATAGTGGAATGAAACACGTCCGCCGGAGGTTCGTATGAATTCCCCCACATGGTTTCCGTCGGTCCAGACATGCAGTCGTTCTCCTCGCATCATGCCTCCAGATATTCGGGCGGAACCCTATAGGGTTTGACGCCGAGTGTGGCGAACACACGCAGGGCCGCTTCCAACGGTACGATCCCGCGTTCCGCCATATCGGTCACGATGCTTTCGGAGACGCCGCTTCTGTCCGCGATTTCTGACGGGGTTCGGCCGATTTCCGTGATTCGTGCGGAAATAATCTCGCCCGCCTTTTCCAATGAGGGCATGTCGCGAATGCCGTCATGCGATGGTTCTTCGCTGATGGAGATCTCATCGGTTTTCGACGGCAAGGCGTCGAATTCGCTGTAATCCATTTCTCTTCCGCTCCTTTCCGGAAAAAGCATGCGTCCCGAAAACCAGAGGATTGCGAATCAGGCTGCTCGAACCATCATAACGTCGAATGCCTTATTCCGGCACGCGCCAGATGACGGCGGCGTGAAGACCGGCTGCCTGGCCGGGTTCCCGTCGAAAGGCATCAGGACGCCTCCCCCGTGAGCCGCGCGTACCCGTCGAACAGGACCTTCAGACGCGTATCGGCATCGTCCTTCAACCATTTCCTCGCGCCGAACGCCACGTCCGCGATCTTGTCCAATTCCCGGTGGGCGGCGCGTAGGTCGGTCGGCATGTAGTCCGGGTCGTACAGGTCGGCCAGGGATTGGCCCTCGTGCCCGGTGCGCACGTCGATGATCCCGCGTCCCGCCTCGATGATTTCCTGGCGAAGTTCGTCGGACAGCTGCGGCAACGGAAGGTTGTTCCATACAACGGTGTTGGAGAAACCGGGGTCGCTCTTCAACCTGCCGCCGATAGCTTTCTGCCATGTCATGAACATCGCCGATTCCATGACGGCGAAATTGAAACCGTCCGGATCATCGCAGGTGTAGATCTTGTTACCGGCGATAATTTCAGGACCGTACCAGTCACACGTCGCATATTCACGTCTGCCGCTGAAAAACGCGGGAATGGCGAGATAGTTGTGCGCCGGCTGGTGGTTGTCCCTGAACAACCACGGTGTCGAACGGTTCTTGTATGCATCGCCAGTCTTGGTGGCGTTCTCCCTGTATTCACGGCATGCCGCCACTCTTCGGGAGATGAATTTCGACTTGCGCATGTCCCCCGGTTCCGCGTCCGCCAGCCACAGGCACCAACGTTCCTTGTTATTGATAAGTTCCTTGCCCATGCGGAACGGATGCACGTATTTGGCGGCTATCGGGTCGGCCATGGCCTCCGCGTGGCCCTCAGGCGTCTCGATCAGCAGGTTGCCGTTGTCGAGCGGCATGGAGCCGAAGTTCGCGAGGTTCAGCATCGGGGACAGCGGGCCCTTTTTCTGGCTGCGCGCCGTCACGAACACGTCGGGCGCTGCGAGCAGGTAGCCGTTGACGTGCTCCGGCCGGCTTTCGGCCGGCTCGGCCTTGATGTCCGCATACGAGTAGAGGGCCGGCTTCTCCTTGTTCCGGCTGAAACCGATGATGACGACGTGCACGTTCGCGTTGTCGGTGGTCTGGGCGTCCCACATGAACGTGCGGTGCGCGAACCTGATGTGCCATCCCCGTTCCCTGACATGGCCGAACAGGGGCGCGACCTGCTGGCCCTGGGTGATGCTGTTCGTGGACACGAACGCGAACTCGGCCGACTGATTGTCCTTGAGGTAGTCGATGGCCCTGTAGTACCAGCCGGCCACGTAGTCGAGGCTTCCGCCGGCCTTGCCGCACACGAGTTCCATGTCCTGCTTGATCTGCTGCGTGCGCTGCTGGTGTCCGATGAACGGCGGGTTGCCCATTACATAGTCGCAGTGGTCGCCGGGTAATAGTTCGTTCCAGTCGAGGCGCAGGGCGTTGCCTTGTTGAATATGGGCCGTATCGGTGAACGGGAGCCGGGGCAGGCCACTGATGGTCGATTCGGTATCATCCAATGCCTGCTGTTCCGCGATCCATAATGCGGTGCGGGCGACCGCGCACGCGAACCCGTTGATCTCGATGCCGTGGAAGTGGCCGATGCTGACCCTGACCGGGTTCAGGTCGTCGCCGAGGTCGAGGGCGAGCTGCCCGTCCTTGTCCAGATCGGCGAGGATCCGGTTCTCGATGCGGCGCAGTTCCAGGTAGGTTTCGGTCAGGAAGTTGCCGGAACCGCAGGCGGGGTCGAGGAACCGGAGGCCGGCGATCCTGTCGTGCAGCCTGTTGAGCGCGTTGGTGCGGGCCCCGCCGGCGACCGGTTTCGCTTCGGCCTGTTCGAGCTCCGATTTCAGCCCGTCGAGGAACAACGGGTCGATGAGACGGTGGATGTTCCTGACGGACGTGTAGTGCATGCCGCCCTTGCGCCGTTCGTCATGGCTGAGCGTCTCCTCCATGAGGGAGCCGAAGATGACGGGGCTGATGCCGCTCCAGTCGAAGCCCTCGCTGATTTCCAGCAGGGCGTCACGCAGCTCCCCGGTCAACGGGGGCACGTCGATCCGGTCGGCGAACAGGCCGCCGTCCACGTAGGGGAACGCCTTCAACGGTTCCGGCAGGTAACGGCGCCGCTTCCCGATCGGCGTGTCCAGCACCTCGAACAGGTCATAGAGGTCCTCGCCCAGCCGGTCGGGCGTGGATGCCGCCACGTAGTCGCGGAGCGCGTCCGGTTTGAACAGGTTCGCGTCCTCCGCGTACAGGCAGAACACGAGGCGTACGGTCAGCATCGCCAGCGCGTCATGCTCCGCCGGATCGTCCGGATGTTCGAAGCATTTCGCCAAAGAGTCATGCAGTCTGGCGACCCGTCGGCCGGCCTTGACCGACAGCCGCTCCTGTTGTACGACGCGGGAGTTCTCGTGCGTGAACAGGCGGCCGATCTCGCTGATATGGTTCGGCAGGTCGGCAAGCGTGAACTCCGATTGCGGCGTGCGGGCCAACGGGTCGGCCTCCAGATCGTAGAGGCGGAACGTTCCGAAATCGCAGGTGATGAGCACGGTCGGGCGTTCCGATGGCGGCAGGCTGTCCGCATACCGTTTCGCCTGTTCCACCGGGGTGACCATGGTTTCCTGACGTGGCTCCGGCCTGTCCAAATCCACGCCGAGGCTCTTCTGTTCGACGAGCACGCGGGCCTGGATCATGAGCGCGTCGATGAACCCGTCCAATGCGGTGCGCCGTTCAAACCAGAGCGTCTGCCTGTCGCTCGTGTCCGGGATGAGCAGCACCTTGTCCAACAGGTCACGCCAGTACTGTTGGGTGTCGGATTTCTCGTCGCCTCGTCCCGCCCATGTTTCGGCGAACCTGGCCGCCCTGCTCTTCAGATCATCCATGGGACACCATCGTATCCGGTTTCCCGCATGCCGGTCGGATATCGACCACATCATACGGCGTGATCGTCCACAGGCAGGCCTGTATCCACCGGTCAGGCAGGCGTTTCGGATCCACGATCGCGTTCCGCCGGTACTGGACGGCCTTCGCGTCGGGCGGGTCGTCCCAATGCTCGTCCAGCCACCGGTCGTACTCGGCGGGCGGCCATGTGCCGGCATCCAGCGGGGCGCACGGCCACCGGTTGATCACACAATGGTACTGGTCGAAATCCGTGCACAATACACGATTCTCGTCGACGCGCAGGTGCAGGAGCTCCAACCCGACGTACTGGTCGCGGAAACCCGAATACCGTCGGTCGGGACGCGTATGCGCCCTGCCTTTCGAATCGACCCAGCGTGCCCACGCCCACAACGGCGCCGCATCCGGATTCGGACACGGCATGCCCTTGCGCTCCATTTCGCCCATCATCCACCGGTAGGCGGGCGAAATCGCGTTCCACCAGTCGGTGTCGCCGTCGTCGGCGACGGCCTGCCGGCGTGCCGCCGACCATGAGGGCGTGTACGAGCCGAACCGGTCGAAAGCAGCCCTGACATCCGGCCACCGCTGGAACGAATACAGGTCGAGCAGAAGAATCTCCTTTCCAGTCAGCATTCCCATTTGACGCGGCGACGGTACAGGCGGGGATCATCCCAACCATCATCCATCATGCCGGTGTTCACTCTCCTCCCTGACGCCCAGGCAGCCGGGCATGCCGCCCCGCGACGGGTCGGGCATGAACTGCTCCGGATTGTCCCGTATCGCCGTCAGCAATGCGTCCATGTCGAGCGCGTACAATCCGCTGTTCGACTGCGGGTTGAGTTCGATCACATGCGACTGCCCGGCATCATCCAGATACAGGTCCATCACGTATGGGCCTTCGACTTCGCCGCGTATCGCATGCGCCGCCTCGTGCGCGAACGCCTCATACAACCGCGCGATGTCGGGATGCGATTCGATGCGCCCGCTGTTGCGGGTCTCCTCCATGCGCGGATCATACCGTTCGCCCGTGTTGTCGGCGGGCGTGAACCGTTCGATGCAGGCGGCGCCGCACACCGGTTCCCCGCCTATCACCTGCATCCGGTACTCATAGCGCATGCGCGCCTTTTGCTGGACGAGCACCGCGTCCGGCTCGCCCTCGAACAGTGCGAGATCGTAGCCGGCCCACCGCCAGGCGGCGAACGGGATACGCTCCGGCTTCCCGCCATACTCGTCCGTCTGCATGAACGTGCCGTCCGGGTCGATGAACGCGAGCGGCAGGCGTTTCTCCCTGAGCATGAACTTGGCGACCACGCCCGCACCGGGATGCCGGTCGAGCATGCCCCGCGCCGCCGCATCGATCATGTCCCCGTCACAGGCGACGGATCGAACGTCGCGCCCCAGAAACGGGCGCAACGCGGGCATGAGATCATACCTGTCCGCATTCGACGGCGGCAGGGAAAGCTGATCCATATACGGTCGGAGCATGACCGCGCCGTAATGGGCAAGCGTCATCGGATCCGGCCCTCCGTAAGGCCGGCCCGCCACCCTTACATGCGGGTCCGGGAGGATACGTGTCGCGGCCTCCAGGCGCGCCGCCTGTTCGCGCCAATCCTCCGGATCCCCGTCGCCCGGCACGGCCTCGCCGACGTATCGTCCCCATGCGGCGCGATACGCTTCCGGCGCGTCCATCACGTCGGGCGGGCACGCCTGGGGGATGATGTCGATGAGCCAGTCGGTCATTCGAAATCCTTATCGGTCAGCAGATGCCCGTTCTGGTTGAGCATCAGCATGTCGCCGTGCGGATGCCGTTCGCGTAGGCCGCGCACGGCTTCCGCGCCGCATCCCGCATATTCGAGCGAATACATGCTGTCGGGAGAACCCAGATCGAGGTGCAACGGGTCGGAATCACCCAGTATGTACCGGTCCAACGCCTTCATGACCAGTCGGAACGCCTCATATCGGGAGGGCAGGCCGGGCAGTCTTTCCCCATCCGGCATCGCCCCTGTGAAGATGGTGATGCCGAGCATTTCCGTTGGTTGTTCAACCCAGCCCACATACTGGTCGACCAGCCGCCAACAGGTGTAACCGGATTCGTATGCTGCGAATGTTTCAGAGTCCATTATTTCCTTCCAGTTCGGGTATCCAGTCCTCTCCTGTTCCATTTCTCGACCGCCGAATGCAGGCAGGTGACGCGGGTCTGGAACGACGGGTCGATCGGAACGTGCCGGCCGGGCATGTTCCCGCCGCAGTCGCATCGCACCGTGTACCGTTCCGTCGTATCGTCCACATCATCGTCGATTCGTGGAGTGCCGCCGCAGAACGGGCATGGTCTCAACGTCTCGTGTTCGACCGTCGCCCGCCTGTTGTTGCGGGAATCCCATATTCTCGTGGTTCCCATCAGAGTCTGCCCTTCCGCCTGTTTCGTTCCAGACAGTCGTCCATCGCCCGTTCGACCTCCTCATCCGTGATGCCGAACGCGGTGATCAGGTTGCCGACCGTCTGCAACACGTCGGCCAGCTCGCCGAGCATGGCCTGACGACGCTGGTCGCGCACGTGGTCATGCCAGTCGGCCTGCGCCTTGTCCAGGTCGATATCGGGTTCGTCGCCCACGGCCGCGCCATGAATGTTCAGACAGTTCACGATGCCGATGAACTGGCCGTCGATGCCGCTCGGGTCTGTCGGGTCGCTGGCTTTCAGGTATTGTTTGCAGGCCTCCACCAGTTCGGCGCTCTCCTCAAGGTTCTTCACGGCAAGCCACTTGTCCTGTTCCATGCGTCCGAACGATCGGACATCCGGGAGATGCACGGTGCGGCTCCCCTCATGAATCGGAGTGGAATCGTCGGAGGCCGGCTTCCACGGGACCTCTTCGACGGCTTGGAGCGAATACCGGGCGTACGGGCCATGTTTGGACAATTCCCAGGGGTCGTTTCCGAGTTCTTCTGCCATCCAGTCATGGTCGTCCCGGATTTTCCATACCCGTCGTCCGCCGGACAGGAAGTACAGGCTCCCGTCCTTGTCCATCCACAGTCCGGGAAGATTCGGGACCGGCGCGGAGCCGACCGGAACTCCGGGCTGGAGCCTCGTATACGGGCCGATGGCATCCAAAGCACGAACCTTCGCGCCCGGGCCGAACAGGAGCATGGCGGGTTCGCCGTCATCGTGGAACATCACGCCGTATCCGCCATGTGCGGCCTTCCACAGTCCGGGCGCATCCGGTTTCTCATGGCCGCTCATTCGTCTTCTCCCATCTGCTCGTCCAGCCATGTTTCGGCCTCGTTCAGGGTCGAGCATTGTCTCCGGATGCTGTTCTCCACGCCGTTCGGCTGGCGGATGAGCAGTATCGCCGTATATCCGCCGACCATGCTCGCCACGACGCCTCCCCGCCGGGTGCGGGTGCGTTTCGGATGCTCCCACATGCGCGGCAGTCCGACTCGCGCCTCATGCTCGATCAGCGTCATGCGTCCCTCTTTTCCTTCGGATAGTCGGCTCCGTCACGGTCGAGATACTTGCAATGCAGTCGCGTGGATTCGCGTGTGGGCAGGGAGTCCACCCAATGCTCGATTGTGGCCCTTTTCGCCCGGTTCAGCCATGTCTCATACGCATCCGACGCCTCGCCCGACGTCAATCCGACCGCGTCGCGCAGCATGGCCGTGACCGCCATGCAGACCATGTCGTCGGTCAGCGGGAGACCGCCCTCCACATGCTTGGGGCCGATATCCACCGATTTGACGCCATCAGGCATCGAACCGTCAGGCAGGAGCGCCGTTTTGAAGAATTCGCCGGGAATCCTGACTCCAACTGTCCCGTCCTGTAGGGTGACGGCCTTTCCGGTCAGCTCCGTGCCGTTCTCGTAATGGATGGTGGCAATAGGATTCTCGTCTGGTTCCGTCTCGTCTGTGACTTGCCTTTTTCCATCGTTCATCTTGTTTGTCCTTTCGATTCGATTGAGTTCAGATCGTACGATTGTTCGCCAATCAGTTCGCGCAGCTCAAACATCTTGTTTTCGATATCATGCCGTCGGGCCTCCAATCGGCTGGCATCCCCTTTGCCGAAACGCGGCAGCCGAGAAAATGATTGGGTTAGCAGACTCTCCGTCTCGGCGAGCTGACGGCGGGCCACGCGCAGCAGGGTCCGGGATTCGACGAGACGGGAGGCGTTGACGGCCGGCACCGGTTCGTCCGGCTGGTCTTCCACAGGTCTGACCCTGACGAAGCCCGGTTGGGCGAACCGGTAGCCGGAATCGCCGAACACGTATTCCAGGCCACGGCCGCCGGCCCGGATGCCCAATACGCCGTCAAACGGTTCCAGCGGCCCCTCGAACGCCCCACGCCGTCCCCCGAATTCGACGCGCACCCGGACTCCTTCCAGCTCGTCCAGAAAACGACCCTGCCAGAACGGCTCCTCGGGACGCAGACGCACATGGTCGACTTCTTCCATGAGCCGCACGCCATCGCCCTTGTCCTTCCGTGTGAAGACGCATGTATCGTCTACCGTCAGATAATCCCCAAAACGGACGAACGGGCCGATATGCCGGCTGCCGTCCGAGGTCACGGCCGCGGCCTCCAACCCAATCAGATCGTCGAACAGGTAACGGTCCCACCATTCAGACATGATCCCGCCTTTCCTCCTCCCTGTGGCGCCATGCGTCGCAGGCGGCGCATCTGTCGTTTTCGCCCAAGGCCGCGTACGCGCCGCAATCCGTGCAGAATCCTCTGTGCATCAGCGAATCTCCTTGAGTTCGGCCTTCAACCTGCGGACGACGAGCAGACCGTGCCCGCCGTCCATTCCACCGGCCATTCCCCGTCGCGGCCGTCGCAAGGTTCGGCCGGTCCGACGATCCCCGATTCAGGCAATTGACTTCCTCCCCACGACTGAAGCCTGTGGTCTTACGGCGCGATTCGATAAGTCCATCAGAAAAATCCTTCCAAAACGGATAGGCCGAGGAACAACAGCCACGAAACCAGCTCCGAGAACACGATCGTGAACGCGATGGCCGCATGCAATCGTCCTAACCTCAGGTCTTTCGATCTGAGCAGCGGCGCCAGAGGAATGAGTGCGAGAAGATTGGCTCCGACCCACATGATTCGAACATAGCCCATTGCTTAATCCCATTTCGGTTTGATGGTGGCGACGTGGCGGGCGACGAGGCCGGTCGGGTCGATGATGGCCGCGTCCAGGGCGGTCCGGTTGTCTTTCAGGTATTTCCCGTAACGGACGGCGAACCGTTCGAGTATCTTCGGATGGTCCGCGAACATGGTCAGATCCACGAAGAACCGTCCGTGCGGCAGCCGGCCGAGCGTACGCGCGGTGATCGCCCACAGTTCGCGTCCCGACCGTTCCAATGCGCCGGTCCCGTTGGCGACGACGGGGCGCAACGGGAGGAACCCCGGATGCCGGTCCGCCCGGTCGAGCAGGCCGAGCCGGTCGGGGAACCGCATGCCGGTCAGGTTCACGCCATAATCGACGGGCCTGTCGAGCCGGCTATGGTAGGCGAACAGGAATTGGGTGCCGAGCAGGCGGATGCCGGTCGCATCCAGGAGAACATCGCCTGTCAGGGCGTTCAGCGTGTTCGCGAGACGTTTCGCCGTGTTCTCGCCCGGCGTCGGCTCCGACGGGATGATGAGGCCCCCATCCGGGGTCTCCGCGATGAAGCAGGCGCATCCTTTGGCCATCTCCATGGGTTTCATGCCGTCGGCGATCGGGTTCGGCTCCCACTTGTCGCCATCCGTGAGATGACGTGCGCAGGATTCCAGATCCGAGAGGAGCGCGTCCGCGTTCATGTACGTGTCGTACAGGCGTCGCCAATGGGCGCGAACCTGTTCCATGATCTGCGGGTCGTCGCAGGACAGATGGCCTATCCCGTTCTCCGCGTCGTTGATGGCGGCGGCGAGCCCGCGGCGGGGGGGCCGCCCCGCATCGCATTGGTCGCCTCGGTGTTCTGTTCGAGCGTGAAATCATGGTTCGGCATCATTCGCCCCAGCTTTCCCTGTTCGTCCGGATTTCGCTACGTCTGACGGCGGCGCGCGTGCGCAGCCGGTTGGGGCGCGGATCGTGAGCGCCGGCCTTGTTGGAGCGGCGGATGAGCTGCATCGCCTCGATGTACATGGGATTCGCCGTCCTATTCGGCCGTGCCATGATCGGCCTCCAATGCGATGTCGTGCAGGATGCGGGAGAGGCGCAGCGCGGTCTCCCGGTCGAGGATGAGGCTTGCCGACCGGTAGGTGGTCCCATGGTCCGGGTCGGTGTCCTGCCGGGCTATCGCGATGCCGACCGTATCCGGCCAACGCCCGTCCGTCCACCGGCGGCGGGTGACCTCCGCCCGGTCGACGACCGTCGTATCCGAGCCGCGCGGGATGGTCAGCATGACCCCCGTGTGTTCGAGCCCGCCGACCGCGATCTCCACCTTCGATTCCCTGACGTTCGCATCCGTCATCATCCGTTCCTTTCCTCGTTGGCCTTCGACCCCGCGGGCATGCGTCCCGGTATGCCGAGCCGACGGCATTCAAGGCATTGCCCGTCCGTCCAGCCCGTCGGGTCGAGCATGATGTTCGCGCAGGATACGCATTCGGGAAGCCGGTGCGCCGGGCAGTAGTGCAGGTCGCGGTCGAGTCCGGGATGGTCGTCGGCGTACAGGATCTGCCAGCCGGCGTCCATGCGCGCATCGTTCAGCAGCTCATCCTCGTCCGCCCGCCATTCGCTGTCGTCATACCGGTTTTCGCAGCCGGGCGCGTCACAGGCGAGCATGAGCAGGGGCGTCGCGTACCCGTCGAACCGTTGGGCGAGCATGGTCATCTTGGCGTCACCCGTTTCGGGCGACGGTTCACGTCCGGCAACGGGTCGATGCCGGCCGCCTGGCGCAGCAGGTTCCCGATCCGGCGGCATGGCTTCTGGTAGAGATGCCGCCGGTCGCCGCAGGGGCCCCACATGCGGCGCAACGGCCCGCCGGCGGGGAACACGAGGTTCCCGGCAAGACGGTCGCCGTAGAACACTGGGACCGTGGGCTCGCCGTAAAGCCCGGCGAACGCGGGCCCATACGACCATCCGTCGCCCAGTTCCCCGGCCAGCGCGTTCAATCGGAGCCGCATGCAGCCCGTGACGTCCGTGGCATCGTTTTTTCCGGCTCGCCGTCCGGAGTCGGCGACGCCTTCCGCCTGCGCCCGTTCCAGTTGGGCGACCGTGCAGTGCACGCATTCCGGGTGCATGCCCGCCCATGCGCCGACCATGAACGCCATATGCCTGGTCTCGCCGGTCAGGCTTCCCATGAGGGGACGCGCCTCCCATGAGGGGAGCGGCCGCCAGCCGTCGCGCCAACAGTCCGACTCGAAGCCGATGTCATGGGTCCTGGCGGCCTTCGACGGCCATACGTGGATGAGGTCGGTCTCGACGTGGAGCGCGTATCTGAAGCGTATCGCCATCAGTCCCGCCTCTCCTTTTCGTGTTCGAGTTCGTTGACGCAGCAGGCGCACATGCCGTCCACCAAGGCGGGGCGCATGTCGCCGCAGCGGCGGCAACAGCCGGCTTCCGGCACGCGGGCCATGCGGTCGAACAGGTAGTCGCCCATGTCGTTGATGTCGATGCGGCCGGCCTTGCCGTGCAGGTATCCGGCCAGCATGCCCTTCAGTTCGCGGCGGGCCACCTGCCTCGTTTCGAGATCTTTCAACGCCATGTCACTCCCCTTTCAACCGGATTTCGTATTCCGGGGTTTCGGCCATCCTGTCGTCGAACAGGAAGTCGCCCATATGGTCCACGTCGATCGGATAGCCGCTGCCGTACAGGTATTCGGCTATCGCGTTCTTGATCTCGCGCCTGTTGATGACGCGCTCGTCGCTGTCATGCCTTGCCAAGGGTGTTTCCTTTCCCGTATTCGCCGATGCGGGCCAGCAGTCCGCCGAACATGCGTGATATGTCGCGCGCCGCCATACCGTTGTCCCGGGTCGTGAACCGGTGCAGCTCCCACTGGTCGGCCGCGGCTTTCGCGCTTTCGTCAAGAGGATCCGTCATCGGCCGGCTTCCTTCAGTAGTTTGATTGTGTGCGCGGCTTCGCTGAGCTTGTATCGGATCGTGCTGGTCGGCAAAATGAACGCCCCGGCCAGCTCCTCAACATGCCCGTTGAATCCCTGTTTGAATTCCAATACCCCACGGCCTTCGTCATCCGGGTCGTTGAATACGCCGGTGATGCCGTACATGTTGAAGCGTCGCGGTTGGGTGCTGTTGACGCACAGGCGGAACATTCCTTCGTGGACCAACAGGGCGGGAGCCTGGTATGCCCGGTATTCGGGGAGAGCGCCGGCTGTCAGATACACGGTTTCACGCCGGTGTTCCACGAACAGGGCGCAGGCGGCTGGGATCACGCTGCCATGTGTGGTCAAGGCGCGCGCCTCGTCGAGGCGACGTTCCAGGGCGGTCAGGTTGCGGGCCGTATCGTCGGTCTGGCGTTTGAGCCGGGTCGTGGCATGCGCTTCGTATCTGGTTCTCAGCGAATCCAGCCGATCGGCGAGCCTGTCATGTTCGGCGGTCAGGCCGGCCAGAAGCTCATCGGCATGGATTTCGGCGAGCATGAAACGGGCTCGGCTTCCGAATGTCTCCTTGAACCGGCGATAGTAGTCTTCGTCGCGGGCCATGAAGCCGCGTCGTCCTGCGGTCTTCCGTTCGATGTCCACGAACGTGCCAAGCTCATCCGCACCGAGTTCGCGTACTCGCACGCCTGATGTTCTCGCCCGGTTCACGCTCCACCGGGTGCGCGGCTTACATGAGGCGAGCAGCGTCTTCTCATCCTTGATCCCGTCGAAGGTTCTGATCCAATTCCAACGGTTGACGACTTTCCCGTATCCGGTGTCGAATCCCTGATGCCTCCAGCCGCATGACCGGTAGGCGTCGAGGATCATCGTGTCGGGGGCCCCGATCGGGTTCCCGGCCGCGTCATGCCTTTGGTATTCGATGTTCGGCCAGCATGTGACGGATACCGCATGGCGGCGGCGTGCGGCGAGACGAATTCCACGGGTCATGTTCTCCAGGAGCTTCGGATCGTCGAGCGTACACAGTGGACCAAGCCAGATACTACCCTCCAAACCGAACCGGCCTCGAGTCCACGCGATCAGACATCCGGCCGTCAGAACACCATTACGGGTCACACCGATCAGATCCGTGGCCGCCACGTCTGGGGCGGCGAGATGCGCCATGTGCCCGGTCTGCTGAAGACCACCCTGCGGGTGTCCGGCAGACAGCAAATCCAATTGGTTGAACGTGATGGGTGTGATGTCGTAAATCAATGCTGTTCTCCT
>OBUQ01000622.1_pt1 | contig 21861 bp, 9 predicted proteins | sample 1494951 | NCBI WGS metagenome assembly OBUQ01 (sample SAMEA2579938, study PRJEB22360) | human gut metagenome | biome: human gut; feature: human-associated habitat; material: faeces | place: Denmark | collected 2008/2010
ATTGCATTGGCAATCAATTCGTTATAAAGTTTTATTCTTTTTACGACAGTCCCTACATTAGGTCGGAAGATAAAATTCATTGCTCTTATTCCGCCTCTTTTTCACTTTTTAGCCGTGTGTCGGTTAATGTCGGAAAAGTGTCAGAATGTAGCCGTTTACACCTTTCGATGAAGATGAATGTGGCGCTTTTGCCAGAAAAGGTAGGGATGTGTATCTGAACAGACGGGAAAGGTGATATTCTGCAAAAGCTTGATTGCCGGAAAAGGCGTTTTTGATCACCGCAAAGAAAACTACCCGGATATAGCAGAAGCTATACCGGGTAGAAAATACAAAATGACACTATATATACACTCTTGACTTTTTGTCGGAGTGCATTAAGGGTTCAACTCGATCCATTCACCGGCTTGAGTATCTATGTTCAAGATATCCGTGCCGGATAAAGTATAGTTCTTATTCGGCTTCAGTGTACCGGGACGGGCTATTTTCAACATGCCGCCTTTCTCCGAATAGATGCATACCCGATTGATTTCTCCACCTTCCATCCGGGCCGATACCAGGAATGCACCCATGGCGCGTAAGCTTTCGAAGGATACATCTTTCCATTCTTTCGGTATTGCCGGGAAGATGCGTATTACGCCTGTGTGACTTTGCAGCAACATTTCTTGTATGCCTGCTGCAAAAGCGAAGTTACCTTCGAGCGTGAAGGGGCGGTAAGTGAAGCGGGATTTGCCGCTTTGGGTCTGGTCACCGTTGGCATGGAAGGTGTTCTTCAGGCAGAAGCATTCCGCAAAGGTTTTCAGGGCTTGTGCGGCACCTTCACCATCGAATGCACGGGCTTTCATATTGGCGAGCCAACTGTATGAATATCCTGTCCAGTAGTCCGGCCCTACTTCATCGAGTCTCTTCAAGGTGGCGCGGATGATGTGTTGTGACTTTTCTCCGTCGCTCCAGTCTATCAGTCCCAGCGGATGGATAGCCATGGCATGTGAAAAATGACGGTGTGATTCTTTGTAGGGATATCCTTTGGCGAAAGTGAGGCAACCTTCTTCGTCTATGTCGTAATCTGGTAGTTGGGCTTCCAGGGATGCCCAGTGTCCGGCTTCGTCGGCCAGGTTCAGTTCGTGTGCCAGTTCGGAAGCAGCCTTAAAGAGGAAGTGCATCATTGCCAGGTCATAATTGGTCATGTCGCTGAACCACGCTTGCAGGGAGTTGTCGAATATTTCGGGACTTGAACTGAATTCCAGTTTACGTACTCCTTCGGGGGTAACTTCTGAAATTTGCTCCAGATAGATTGCCACATCCTTGATGAATGGATAAGCACGCTCTTTGAGGAAAGTGCGGTCTGCCGAATATTTCCATTGCAGATAGAAGTGTTGTGCCAGCCATGCAGCTACGGTTTGCGACATGGAGTATTGTATCCATCCTCCCATGGGTTCTCCTGTCAGGGTGCAAACCCCCGGTATATTCATCCCTTCGGTACCGAAATAGCGGCGGGTGTAGCGTTTGTATGCATCCCGTTGGTTCCACAACGTGTTCAGATAGCCCATTCCTTCGGTCAGGTGATTGCCTGTATAGGTCGGCCAGTAACTTAGCTGGGTATTTAAATCGTGATGATAGTCTCCCTTCCAGGGCGGAAGTTTGCCGTTATCGGCTGTCCATACGGCCTGCAGGGAGATGGGGTATGAGTGTTCGCGGGTAGTGGAACCGAATTTATACATTTCGTTCTGATACTGTTTTTGCAGTACAGAATCGGGTAGAGTGATCGATGATTGTGCCCAGTACTTGTCCCAATATTCCAGGTGTGCCTGATAATCATGCTTTAGACCGCGTTGCAGGGCGGCTTCTGCCTTTTCGGAAGCTTGCTCGCCGGATAAGGAAGAGGTGACGCTCCAGGTACCGTACAAGGTTTCGCCTTCTTGCTTCCAACAGACTGTTACGTCATACGAAAAGTCTCCGTATCCCTTTTGATGGTAGGTTATTTGGTTTCCTTCACGAACCACTTTTCCTTGTTGATAGCCCAATCGGTGCAGATCTTGTCCCGAAACCGGATCGAGGCTGCCATCCGGCTTCGTTTTATTGTATACAGGAGTGATGATGGAGGGTTCTATCGGGGTTTTCAGGTTACGGAATACAAACCATCCGATCGGTTCGGTAGCATGAACGAAAGTCTGCATTTGTGTACCGTCTGCCCAGTCTGCTTCACATAAGGCATTGTTCAGGTAAAGTCTTACCTGAGTCGGAGTGCCGATCTGCTCTAATGGAAATTCGATGGCAGCTCCGGGAATCTTGGATGGCGCGGGATTCATGTCATAAGGCCAGTCCAGCTTTTTCTGTACGGGCAGATAGTTCTTTTGGCGAATATGTTCTTTTACCCAGGAGAAGCGGAAGTTATCTCCCGACAGACTGTCTACCGGACGTAAATCCCATAAATCGGTTCTGTCCAGTGACAGGCGTAGGGTGGAGTCACGTTGCCATACCAAGGCACCGACGGTAGCATTTCCCAAGGGCATTGCTTCGTCCCACGACCGGGCAAGTTCGGTGAATACAAGATCACTCTCTGAAGGAGTGACCGGACAATAGTCATACGAGTTGCAACTGCTCCACAGACCACAACAGAGTAGTAATAGTAGTTTGATTTTCATAATATTAAAAAAGATCAGTTTATAATGTTCTACTTTCAGACTTGTGCTATTATAAATACAATGAGAATAGCAGTCACCATAGAGCGACCGCTATTCTTTTAATGTATTTTAAGATTCGTCTGACTATTTATTCAATAGCAATTCGATCGCCTTGCTACCCTTGTCTCCGGATTTCTCTTCGGATGCCGGGGCGAAAAGTGCATCCAACAGGTAGACGGGTAAACTCTTTGTCGGGTTGAAATGCCCGGATGACACATAATTACGGACAGACGTTAGTAACTGCTGCATCGCAGGTCTTTCATCGATTTTCTTTTCCGGATCGGCACAGAGCACGAATAGTTTTCCTTTTCCTACCTTAGCTTCGAACGAGATACCCAGTTTTTGGTTGGTCTCGTATGAGTCGATGCTCTGTATCAATGGGGTGATTTCTTTCAGTTCGTCGAGTTCCAGGGCTGTCGAATAGTTCAGGATGTCCCACCATTGCCAGTCGGCATAGTTCCGGGTGGGGAAGTCGCGAAAGGCGGGATGCTCGTTATCGATCAGTGTACCTACGATCATTGGATTCCAGTTGAACATAATCGGGTTCCAGAAATGGCTGGCGAAGTGCGCTTTGCGTCCTTTACACTTTTCTGGAATTAACAGTACATTCTTGCCTTCGTTGAGCCACTGTTTGGTTTCGTCGTTCCAGGTACGGGTGTAGACAAAGTTGTGCTGTTCCGTTTTCGGTTGTTCCGGATATACCCACACATCCCATTCATTGTGTATACCGCCCAGCTCAGCCTTCAAGGTCAGTTTGCGGGCACTGTCCATCCCGTTCAAGGGGAGTTCGATGATTCCGAGTGAATCTACCGTAGCAGGTTGTATACTTTTTGTCTTCAGGCTTCCTTTGTGGTATACGGTTCCGTCTTCACCGGTCAGTGTCCAGTCCAGTTTCCGGCTGTTCAGGGCATCTTTACCGAAATGGTAAATCTCCATTTTTGCCTTTAGTTTTTCCCCGTTTCTGAAAGTGCGTTTGGGTAAACGTGCCAGGAGTACGGTCGGAGCACACGATTCTCTGAACTTTTCGGGTGTTACCAGTCCTTTGCTTTCCCAGAAAGCGTCGAGGATGCCTACAAAGGCACTGCCCTGTCCGGGGAAATCGGCCAGTCCCAACAACTGAAAACCACCGGAGTTGCGAGTACGGAGCAGCGATTCGTTTACCTCTTTATATTGCAGCACCGTATGTGCTCCGGTTGCCCGGAAGAAATCGTTGGCTTGGTGCAACATGCCGTTTTTGGCAAGCCGTTCGCGGAATACCTCGAAATTGCGTGCTTCTACAACGCCGGTATATTTCTTCATTTCCTCAAAGTTGGGATACATACAGCGTTGTCCGGTTTCGTGAGCAATCACCGGTACATCGATATCCGATTCTTTGCAACGGTCCCAGTCAGTCGATGGCTTTCCCTCGTATACGGTAATCCATCCTTTCGAGGTGACATGCGACACATAGTACTGATCCGAAGGAGTATGAGTACGTGCGGTCGAGGCGCTATAGAGCCGTCGGTTATCATACTTCTGTGCCTTTTTTACCAGATCTTCCAATACGGCGAAGTCACCTTCGTTTTCGTTGCCGTTACACATCAGGATGAAAGAGGGGTGATTGCCATAGGCATCGAGAATGGCATACATCTCTTTTTCAAAGAAATCACGCCGGTCAGGATATTTACCCACATCTTTGATCCACATGGGAAGTTCGGCCTGGAGGTACATACCTACTTCGTCACCGGCTTCGAAAGCTGCTTCCGGCGGACACCAGGAGTGAAAGCGTACGTGATTCATTCCATATTCTTTAATGGTGGTGAAGATGCGTTTCCAGTCATCCACATTTGTCGACGGATAACCGGTCAGGGGAAAGACTGCACAATCCAGTACTCCACGTAAGTGAATGTCTCTTCCGTTCAGGCGGATATGATGTTTACCCTGCTCTACGTTCCGCATGCCGAAAGTTCGGGTTTGAGTATCTGTCTTTCCGTCTACGTTCCAACTGGCTTCTATCTCGTATAAATAAGGTGTGAATTCATCCCAGAGTTTCACCCTATTTCCCATCGGGAGCGTTTGGCGTATGCCTGCATGTACCTGAAGGCTGTCTGCATTCAGTGTTTGGCGGACTATTATTTTACCTCCTTGCTCGCGGATGCATAGCTCCAGTTTTCCTGTCTGTCCGGTCTTTAGGGGAGCGGGCTGTACAGATACTTCCACAGCTTTCGAGCTAACATCGGGGTATACATTGATCTGGCGGATATGCGCTTTCTCCTTAGCATATAGTAAGATGTCTCCGGCTATTCCGTTCCAGTTAGTCTGCGTATATTCGGTTGTTCCATGGTTCCATTGATCCATCGGATATTTAAGTGTATTGTTTACGCAAATGGTCAGTGTGTGGATTCCCGGAGTAAGTAGCGGAGTCAATACGAACGTGTTCGGTGTGCTCAGGTGCTCTTTCATTCCTGCCTCTTTGTCATCCACGTAGACGGTGGTTTCCCAATGGCAACGTTCCAGCTTCAGGTAAATCTCCCGATCTGCCCAATCTTCCGGAATCACTACTTCACGTTGGTACCAGGCGGCTCCCTGATATTCGAATTTACGGCTTAAACGGTCTACGTAGCGTGCCGTATTTTTAATACCTTTACCTCCCTGGTCTGTCGATCCGGGGAGCATAATGGTTTCAGAGAGCTTGTCCAGATAGAGTTCCGAACCGGGAGTTTTACCGAATCCCATCGGATCCAGTTGGAAGCGCCACATGCCCGACAAGTCAAGAGCATCATTCGTTAGGGTTTGCGCCATAGCGGTCATGGCAAGCGTCAATCCGGTCAGGAGCAGAATCGCCCGGTACCGGGTGTTTTGAAAAGATTGTTTCATGATAGAATGGTATTCATTAATTTCCGGTGAATTTGTACTCCTTGATGATTGTTATCCATTGAGGCGGCTATATCAAAGAAGTGTTCGGCTTTTGTTCTATTTCCCAGTCCCAGATGTCCCAGTGCCATCAGGTAGTTGCAGTGAATGCGGTTCTTTTTATCCATATCGTCTTCCCAAATCAAAAGATCGGGTAAAGATACGGCAAAATAATCCATCTTGAATCGGTCGAAGAGATGTTCTTCTCCATAAGTAATTAATTGGTTGAACCGGCTGCGTGCATTTTCTTCCTCTCCTAATTTCCGGTATGCCAGTCCTTGGTAGAATATTTTATCCGGTTTCTGGTCGTTGTAATACATGGCAGCGGCTGGCTGGCTGTTTCCCGAACAGGCTTTGACGAACAGGCTGTGAGCCTCTTCCGGTCTCCCTTGTTGTTGCAGGATATATGCTTTGTAATAATTGAAGTCATTTTCCTGTGCTCCCGGTAGTTTCCCTTCACCCAGATGGGTAGGGTATATGTAGCATTCATCTATTAAGGCGAGTGCGTCATCATATTTTTTCCGGTTTATCAACTCCTTTGCCAGTTCCAGGCGTGCCAGCTGATATTGTGCGGGTACTTTACCTTCTCCTCCTTCCCACGGATGGAATTTTCTTTGGTCGATCCGTCGGATTGCTTCCCGATATTGCCCGGTTTGGTTCAGTAAAGTGACGTATTCCAGATACAGGTCGTCACGGGTCATTACGATATCTATGTGCTGTTCCAGAAAGCACAATCTTTCTATGTGCGGACGGTTCAGCCGTTTGTACAATTGATCCAGTTCCATCAGTACACGGGCATCCGTGTGATCCAGGCGGAATGCTTTTTCCAGTAAGGCGACAGCTTCGTCCGGACGGTTCATTTTGTTGAAGTAAGCCAGTGACAGATTACGCCATACGGTGGGGAATGTCTCGTCTTCGCGCGAAGAGCGCTCCCAGGCTGCGATGGCAGTGGGATACCGGCGTTTATCATACCATAGATTTCCCAAGTAATAAAGTGCTTTGGGGGCTTTTCCTGCAAAGTCGACTACACACTGAAGGGCTTCTATCGCTTCCAGGGCATTGGGGAAACAATAATCGGCCGGTTCTTTTTCGGCAGTGGCAATGGCTATTTGTGCTTCGGCTGTTTTTCCTAGACGGATCAGGCACCAACTCTTGTAATAATGTAAGAGTGTCTGTTCACCGGCAGGTTGGGCAATGGCAAGTTCGGCTACAGCCAGTGCTTCTTCAAATCGTCCGGCAGAAGTATAGTCGAGTACCAGTGCTTCGTAATCGGGTGCTCCACGCTTCATTAGGTTCCGAAGTTGGATCAATACTGTTTCATCCCGGGTGATCAGGTATTTTTCGAACAGGCAACCGAAGTTGAATGCATCCGTCTTCAAGGAGTCTTCTATCCAGGCAAGAGCCTCCTCTTTTTGTTCGAGATGGCGGAGTATGATTGCTTTCAGATGGCGTCCGCGCAGATTGTGCCAGTTGTGGAGAAGGGATTTTTCAATCTCTTCGAGAGCTTCTTCCCAATTGCTGCGGGACACGGAGATCTGGGCCAGCGAATAGTAGCCTGCGTCTTGCCATGCCGCGTTCCAACACGATTTATAGAATGAATCGTAGGCCTCATCATCTTTTCCCTGAAATTTTAGAGCAAGTCCGAGGTTATAGAAAGCTTCTCCATCATAGGGGTTAGGATTCTTTTCGGTGAGTCGGGCAATGGCATTCCGAAGATATGGTTCAGCCTGCGCAAACTCTCCTTTGCGTATCAGCCATAGTCCCATGGCGTTGTTGCAACGTGCATCTCCATTGTCCCGGCGGAGTGCTTCCCGATAATAGTCGGTCGGGCAATAAGTGGCATGACGATATTGTTCCAGATGCAGTCCGGTCAGATAGAGTTCTTCGTTGGTTTTGATCTCTTCCGGTGCAAGGGCGGGTTTGGCTGCTTCCGGAACTGCTTTGATTGTTTCCGGTTCGGCCTTCCAACTTAGCTTTTTTCGTCCGTTGGTATCGTAGATAATGACTTCCGCTTCGTGAAGATCATTTATGGGGATTAGCCGGTCGAATACTTGTTCAGGCGAGAGGCTACCGATTTCCTCAAAGCGTATCACACCCGCTTGACGGACTACGATGCGTAATCCTTGCTGAGCCGAGGTGGCAAACAGCTTCAAACGACATTCTTCTCCTTCGGTTTCCAGATTCATTAAGAGTTCGGAGGAGGCGTTTTTCACAACTCCCAATTCCCGATAGGGCATGAAGTATTGGGTAAAAGTCTTCTCTTCATAAGGTTGCAACCAACTGAAGTCCGGTTGATTGTCCGTATAGACTCCGGTCATCAGTTCTATGTACGGACCGTCAGCATCAGTCAGGTTGCGGTCCCATGCCTGTCCGAAATCCCCGTTTCCCCAGGTCCATTGTTTTTTTCCGGGAGATATGTGATGATTGGCCACATGTAGGACACCTGCCTGTGTATCATTTTCGTACCCGCCTACAAAATTATAGTTAGACCGGATTGCCATGTAGGAGGTCGGTACGGGAATATTTTTATATCTGGAAATATCTACGCCGGCAGAATAATCCATTTTATAGTAGGTTCCGGTAGCAATAGGATAACGAGACACGTCCCGTTTTCCATGATCGAATACAGCGTTGACATCCGACGGGAATACTGACTGATAGCAGTCATTGACCGCTACGGCCGGATTGGCCCACCAAAGGAAAGTTTGTGGAAGCGGAGTCGGGTTGGAAACTTTTCCTTGTATCTCGAGTACGGCACGTCCCGGGCGGAGTGTAAATCCGGCTGTTCCTTTTTGACCGAACATCCGTTCCCGTTCGCTTACCCATACAACGACACTTCCGTCTTTACATCGTTCGATGCTGTAGTCCACCGGCAAGAAGGTGCTGGGACGGTGATGTTGAGGCCAGTTGAACTCAATGCCTCCGGAGATCCAGGGACCGGTGAGTCCTACCAGTGCCGGCTTTATTACGTGATTGTAATAGATAAAATGCCGTTGCTTTACCTTGTCGAATGCCATTTGAATACGTCCTCCCAGTTCGGGCAGGATCATGACTTTGATGTATTCGTTCTCCAGCCATACGGCATGATAACTTTTCTCTTCGCAGGTATCTTCAATTTTCTCGATGACCGGATACGGATATACGACTCCACTGCTTCCCTGGTAGACACGTTTCTCCAGGAACATCGGGTTTTTCTCAGGGCGTCCGATGCCATAGGTAGGGAGCAGGATGTCTTCCTCCCATACATTAACACTTTCTTTCATCTTGTTCTATGTATTATTTGATTAATTCTTTTTCTATTTCTTCCAGTGTTTTCCCTTTTGTTTCGGGCAGGTTTTGGCGTATGAACAGAAATCCGGCCAGGCAGATACCACCGTATAGCCAGAAAGTTCCTTCGGCACCTATACTTTCATTCAATACCGGGAAGGTATAGGTCAGTATGAAACAAGCCACCCAAAGGAAGAAGGTAGAGATGGCTATAGCCATACCTCGTATTTTCACGGGGAAGATTTCGGATAACACCACCCAGACTACCGGGGCAAGTGACATAGCATAGCAAGCGATGGCAAGTACCACCAGTAGAAGCATGGGTAAACCGTTTACATCCAGGAAGTAGCAGGTTCCCAATATAAGGTAAATCAGCGCTAATCCTGCCGAACCGATCAGCATCAGTGTACGACGTCCCCATTTGTCTACCGTATAGATGGCGACGAACGTAAATATCACATTAGTGATCCCGGTCACTACGATGTTCATCAGTACATCGGAAACGGCATATCCGGCTGATGAAAAGATCTCGTGGGCATAATTGAAGATAACATTAATGCCGCACCATTGCTGGAATATGGCCAGAACGATTCCAATGATCAGTACTTTGCGCATTTCCGGGCGGAAGACCGATTTCCATTCGTTGTTTTGCCGGTTGCCTTGAGATTGAGTGAGTTGGTTCAGTTCTTCCAGGGTTTGGCGGGCATACGTTTCCCCTCCGATGCGTGTCAGTGTCTTTTGTGCTTTCTCCTGTTGATGGACGGTAGCCAGCCAACGGGGACTTTCGGGGATGATGAATGATAACAGGAAGAAAATTCCTGCCGGGATCAGTTCTGCCCAGAACATCCATCGCCAGGCCCATTGCACACTTGTTTCGCTGAGTATATCGGAACCTTGTGTGTAGTATTCCCCGATTTGCCAGTTGGCCAATTGTGCCAATAAGATACCTAATACGATGGTGAGCTGGTTGAGCGATACGAATTTGCCGCGTACATGGGCAGGAGATACCTCTGCAATATATACGGGAGAAATGTTGGATGCGATGCCGATGCCCAATCCGCCTACAATGCGATAGAAGATGAAGTAGGAAAAATGATCGACTGCTCCCGTACCCCAAGCCGAAAGTGCAAACAGGAATGAGGCTATGACAAGCATCTTTTTGCGTCCGTATTTGTCGCTCCAGATTCCTGAGAGCAAGGCTCCTGCCAGACAGCCTATCAGTGCGCTGCTCATAGCCCAGCCACGTAGAGCCGCAGAGTTTTCAATACCAAAGAAAGGTTCATAGAAGATTTTAGCTCCTCCGATAACAACCCAATCATAGCCGAACAGTAATCCGCCCATGGCTGAGACGATGCAGATAAGTAGTAAATAGCCTCGTGTCTGTTTCATGTTATTAAATGGTTTAATTGATATTGCAAAGTAAGCGGGTTTGAGAATAGAAATAAATAGAGAAACCGATTAAAAAGATGGACTATATTTCTTTTTTATCTCTATATTTGTGGCGTGAACCGATGAATCTTATTAGTATGGCAAAACAAAAAGACGGCTTTCTGGGCGAACAGGCATTGGTGTTGCCTCCTGCCATTGTGCAACGTATGAAGACTGATCCTGCAACTTCTATACTCTATATAACCGATATAGGCTATTATCCAAAGGCTTATAATCACTTTCGGGAGCGGGAAACTCCGATTGACCAGTATGTGTTTATCTATTGTACGGAGGGTAGGGGATGGTTCAGTCTCGATGGGCAGAAACACCCGGTAGTGCCTAACCAATACTTTATACTTCCTGCAGGACTTCCTCATGCGTATGGCGCTGATGAAAAAGAACCATGGACAATTTACTGGATTCACTTCGGAGGAACACTTGCTCCGCTTTATTGTACGCATCGTACCTGTAGGCTCACGGATATAAAACCGGGAATGCATTCGCGTATTAGTTACCGGACAGAACTGTTTGAGGAGATCTTTCGGGTACTGAAGATGGGGTATAGCTTGGAGAATCTTTCATATGCCAGCTCTGTATTCCATCATTATTTGGGATCATTGCGCTATCTCAGAGAGTATCGGGAGGCTTTTTCAGAGCATCGTCCGGCAGGAGAAGAAGATCCTGTAAATGCGGCTATTCATTATATGAAGGAGAATCTGGGCAAGAAGCTGACTTTAGCCGAGCTGGCTGATTACACGGGGTATTCATCCTCATATTTCTCTAATCTGTTTTTGAAGCGTACAGGATATGCCCCATTGAGTTATTTTAATCAGATTAAGATTCAGAAAGCCTGTCAGTTTCTCGATTTTACCGATATGAAAGTGAATCAGGTCTGTTATAGAGTGGGTATTGAAGATGCTTATTATTTCTCACGGCTGTTCAGCCAGATAATGGGAATGTCTCCCAGGGAATATAAAAAGGTAAAGAAAGGATGAAAGGAAGACAGCAAAGAAGAAAGGTGTGTCGAAACTCGTATTCACCACGGATTATCACAGATTAAGAGTGTTGATAACCAATGACGGGAAATTCACTCTGTGTTACTCTGTGTCCTCTGTAGTGAGTTCCGACACGCCTTCCTTCTGATAAATACTACATTTTTATTTTCTCTGCCAGTCTGATGTCTTTAGAGGAAGCGCCTACTAGAATTTCAAATTCACCTTTTTCAAATACCCATCGGCTTTGTTTGGCGTTGAAATACTGGAATGCGTCTTCACTCAAACCGATTTCTATCTGTTTGCTTTCTCCTGCTTTCAGATATACCTTGTCGAAACCTTTTAATTCTTTCAAGGGACGTGGCTCTTTAGATTGCATGTCGCGTACATAAAGTTGAGCGACTTCATATCCGTCTCGCTGTCCGGTATTGGTTACGGTGAATGAAACGACGAGCTGCTTCTGTTTTTTATCCGTCATACGGATGTTGAGGCCCGAATAGTCAAAGGTGGTATACGAAAGACCGAATCCAAAAGGGAAAAGGGGTTCGATACCTTTTTGATCGTATCCACGGTAACCGGTGAATATTCCTTCTGTATAATACACTTTCTTTTCCTTGCGAGTTTCATCGTAATGACCGCAGGCAGGTGAGTCTTCCCATCTTTTCTCGATAGTGAATGGTAGCTTGGCTGACGGATTCACTTTACCCGAAAGAATATGAGCTAAAGCATGTCCGCCTTCCTGCCCCGGATAGAGGGCGTGTACTACCGCAGGCACCTGATCGATCCATCGGGTCATGTTTATTCCGCCTCCTGCATGGATGGCAACTATCAACTTAGGATTTACTTTTACCAGTTCCTGAATTAACATATCTTGTCCGTAAGGCAGGTCGAAAGGACGGTCGCGCCCTTCCAGTTCGATACTGCCATCCAGTCCGGCACAGAAAACCACCAGATCGGCTTTGGCAGCCAGTCGTTTCGCTTCAGAAAAGTCAATATCACTTTGATAAGCATATCCCATCCGGATCTCTGCCGGTGTACTGCGTTGGTTGCAGAACTCCAACCGAATATGTTTGGCATCCCCTTTTTTTGCGGAAATTGCGGTATTGCGAACATCGAATGATTGAGATTGAGAGGCATCCAATGCTAATGTTCCGTCTATCCATAAACGATAGGCACCTTGTGCGTCGACAAAGAATCGGATACTGTCTGTTTTCTCGACATCTACATATCCTTCCCAGCACACCCGATAATCATTTCCCAATTTACTTTCGTTGAAAGGATATCCCCACCATTCATAATTTACCGTGCGGTCGGTGCGGCGGAGAATCAATCCGCTTTCTTCTTTATCGGTTTCTACAGTCCGGTCGGCCGATTGATTAACACTTACAGTTCTTCCTGCCGCTACTGCTTGCTGTTGGATCATTTTATCCGAGAGTGTGGCAGAAGTGTCGGAAGATAGTGCATAATAGCTCGCTTCCAGTCCGGGTTTACCTTCTTTCGTACGGAATTTACTGTTACGGAATAAGCGGGGTTTGAATTGGTTGGATATTCCTTCCGTGTAAAGTACGGTTGCTTCCGGAAACTCCTGACGGATACCTTCTAACGCTGAAACTACATACCAGGGATGAACTTTTGAACTTCCCCCACCACCGTAAACGATGCTGTTTACATTGTATATTCTATCCGAAACGATAGCCGGATTGGCAGTCGGTCCGATCACAGCTATCACTTTGGGGCGGTGGATCGGTAAGGTATTCTGTTCATTCTTTAACAGGATGATTCCTTCACAAGCGGTATTCAGAGCCATCTGATTGGCTTGAGGATTAAAAGTCGGAATATCGGTGTCTTGCTGAGGCCTGTCGAAAAATCCCATTGAAATACAGGCACCATAGATGCGGCGCACTTTATCATTGATTACTTCTTCTGTAACCTTTCCTTCTTTAACAAGTGGGAGAAGTTCTTTGCGGGTGAACCAGTCATTGCTGCCCATCTCAAGATCCAAACCGTAGTTTGCGGCATTTTCGGCGGAATAGGTACATGCCCAGTCAGACATTAACATGCCTTTGAAGCCCCAGTCTTTCTTTAAAATATCGATCAGATGTTTGTTTTCAGTGCAATATACTCCGTTCACTAGGTTATAACCCGTCATGACAGCCTTGACACCTGCTTTTTGCACAGCAGCTTTGAAGGGAGGCAGATAGATTTCCTGTAAGGCACGTTCGGATACTTCGGTACTGACGGTGTATCGGTCAAATTCTTGATCGTTGGCTGCGAAATGTTTGATGGTAGCAATGACTCCTCCGTCTTGCACTGCTTTTATAAAGGGGACCACCATCTCGGATGCCAGATAAGGATCTTCACCAAAATATTCAAAATTACGGGCTCCTTTTGAAGCCCGATAGTTGTTAACTCCGGGAGCTAAGAGAAAATGAATACCTCTTGCACGCCATTCCTGAGCATACATTGCTCCTGTTTTCTCTGCCAGATTTTTATTCCAAGAGGCAGCCAGCGAAAGTGCTGATGGAAATGCGGTGGCGCGTCCGAATAATCCCCAGGATGCAACGCCCAGCGGACCGTCGGCCAGTTTGAATGCCGGTATTCCTAATCGTTCGCAGGGGTGCAGATAGAAATCATTGTATCCGGAAAGCAGGTCGATTTTTTCTTCCAGACTCATTCGTTTGATAAGATCGTCTACTCTTTCTTCAGTGGATAATGTCGTGTTCTGAAATGGGTACTGGCTTTGGGCATGTAGCTTGCAAGGAAAAAGCAGTCCTATACCCAGGCTCATGGTAAGGAAAATGTTTTTCATGTGTTTTTTCTGAATTAAATGTTTATTGAGTGATGTTGCAAAGTTCTAAAAAAGAGGGCTTATTGCAAAATAGAAAGCCCTCTCTTTTAGAATAAAGTGTGTTAAATTAATGTATAGCTTCTATCATTTCATTTCCGTTTCTTACGGGTTGTTTAATCAGTTCCGGCAGATTATAAGTTTTAGTGAACGTGTCATAAAAGTCCGGATCTTTTTGGGGCATCAGAAAAGGTTTCCCCGCTTTTCCGGTTTCCGGATCGAAACTGGCAAAGAAAGGGCGAGCCCAAAGTCCGTCCAACCGTTTGCTGCTGAAAACAAACCAGCGTCCGGATGATGACCATGTATGGAAACTCTCCACGTCGTTGCTGTTCACTTCATTTAAAAGCCGTATTTCTCCTGTATCCATTGTCAACAGACAAAGTTCGCTTTCCGGATGCCAGATGGAGAAGTTTCCATAATCCGACAGAGTGAACATCAGGTATTTACCATCGGGAGAAACCCTTGGGAAAGAGACACTTTTTCCCTGTTCGGAGGCTCTGTACACACACTCCGGCGTACCGAATTTACCGGATTCCGGATCGAATCCTATCCTGCACAGGTCATAACGGATCCTGTCCAGCGGCATCTTCTCTTTATAAGCGTTTGCCTGGCAGAAATACAGTGTTTTCCCGTCCGGTGTCCAGTTGGGGAATGTTTCCATATACCGCTCCCCGCATATCAGGGAGTCAGTGAGGAATGTTTTCTTTTCAGTATCATAAACCATCAGGTCGGCAGCCAGGTCGGATACCTCTATGGGTTTTTGTCCCGATGAATGGAAGAACTGCTGTATCTCATTCATTGAGAATGCGATGTATCTTCCTGAAGGATGCCAGGCCGCGTAGGTTCCCCCGTTCTTGAATCCCTCCGGTTTGGTGTTTACCTTTTCCACTTTCCCGTTTTTGCATATCAGTGTCCCTCCCGACTTTCCCCGCACATGTACCATCATGGTTTCCGGAGAGTTTTGATTGAACGTATGGCAGTTGATGCACTGTTTGCCGAAATTTCGGTTCTCCGCTATCGGAGTCTCTTCATAACCTGTCAGGTCTCTCTGGTAAATCCCCATTTCGTTCCATAGTTCATATCCCGGGTACAGCAACCGGTAGACCAGGTACTCATCTATCGGTTCGTTCGATATGGTATCCTTGATATCCGCATAGCGTGTCCATTTCCCTCCCCTCAGCAGGGTGATGCGGATGAATATTTCTTTTCCCGTGGCTTTTTGGAGAAGTTTCTTCCATTTCTTTGTCGGTATAATCACTTCGGGACTCTTGCTTGTGTAGAGGATGTCCGCCGTCTCCCCTGTGCCAATTTCCGTCTGGAAGGCATCCGCGTTCTCCCCGATCCTGAAATTGGGAGGTGCAATATTCAGCGGGAATGTGACTCCCGCATAATCGGGATATATACGGGGAATACTGTCCGTGCAGGCATCCGGTTTGCCGCATTGGGCGGTGCATGCCTGCAGGCTCCAGCTGAGAACCGTGATAAGAAGGATATAGATTGTTTTCATGTCTTTACATATTAGTTCCTTATGATTTTGTCTCCATACGGACTGATGAAGTTCAGGTAATACCAGTAGGTGTTTCCAAACTCCGCTTTCAGCCTCTGCATTTGCCTGTTTTTATACAGGCTGTAATACCTTTGGAATCTCTTTTCGGTGTTTTCACTGACATTGAATCCTGATTTGGAAAACGTTTCCCCGTCCACTCCCAATTTGTATATATAGAGTGCTTCTTGGTATGCGGGTGGCATTTCCGGATATTTAAAGTGCCTGATGAACTTCAGGTTATCCACAAAGCGTACTACGTTATTGCTCAGCAGTAGGTCACTCATCAGGTATTCAAAAGCCATTCTGTTTGTCGTGTCCTGCTCACACAGATACTGTAATTCCGGTCCTATATTGATGACATTTGCAAATCGTGCGGGATGTTCCTTATTGTTTTCAAGTGCCATGCGCAGTCCCGGTACACTGCCTGCATGGAGCTGTTTTTCTAATTCTTCGGCATCTTTCCGATAGAAGAGGGACTGCTTCAGGAGATTGATGAACCGTCGTGCCACTTCAGGTCTTTTGTTTACTATGTTGTATCGTGCCAGGTTAAGCAAATGGGGTGCCGTTTCTCCCCATACCACCATTGCTTCGAATTCCCACCGCTGTGCTTCGTTGATGTACCCTAAGTCTTCATATACAAAATGTCCGTACTCACTCTCACGGCTATCGCTGTTCCATGGGAAGTATAGCGCCTTGACTCCCAGTTTTTGTGGGTAATCGAATAGTTGATAAGGCAATTTTCCCGTATGGTACAGAGCCAGGTTGTGAAAGTAGGAGATCAGCTGGTTGGTTCTTCCCGAGTTGATATATTTTTCGGTTTGTGTCAGTACATTTTCCCAATTCTTTTCTTTTACACTCTTTTCCGCCATTATCATTCGGTGTTCACTCATGTTATAGGTTTGGACAAAAAAGTAAAATGAAGTGCCTGCGTAAATTGCTATTAGTAAGCTGTATATTAAAAGACGGTACTTATTGTTGAGGGGAAGTGGAGAATAAATTTTTCGGATAAAAGACCAAGGGCGAACTGTGATTTGATGAAAAAGGCTCATAATCAGAAGTCCCAGGAAGGTAGCGATGATTGGTGTTAATGAATGGTCGACAGTCATTGAATAGAGGAACAAATATATAGAAGGTATTAGTGATAGCAGTAGCAGATCATTGTGCCCTGTAATTTTTTTTATGGCATCGTTAGTCAGTAAATATATGAGGGCTAAAATTCCTGCAAGTAAAATGCTGCCTATAGTAGGTATGTGAAAAAATTGTATAATAAATGCTGTCAGATAACTCATCCATCCTTGTGACTGGATATGTTGTAGAAAAAAAGTTTTGGAGTATAGAAAAAGATGATGTTGTTCCTGATAATAAATCACATGTGATAACACACTCTGATAACAGAGAAAATAAATAAAGAAAAGAAAAATGAAGAGTATGTAAGGGAAGTACTTTCTCATGATAAGTGCTGCTTAAATATGGGAAAATTCACGGACTCTATAACATTTAAATGTAGAGAGTCCGTGAATTTGTGTGTTAGATATTAATATCCCGGATTTTGAGTTAACTTGGGATTTAAATCAATTTCAGATTGAGGAATCGGGTAGATATAATTATGGTCTTCATATCTACTACCGGCCAGTTTAACATTGTCACCCTCGTACAGAACACATACCTTTCCGCCATCTTTGGGATCTGCATTAACCGCATCGTCTACCATTTTGTATTTAATGCCAAGGAATGGTGCGTTCAACACATCTTTAGCAATACCCCAACGGCGAATATCCCATTGACGCTTTCCTCCTTCAAGAGCAAACTCAACGCGCCATTCATTACGTATACGCTGACGAAGATCATCTTGAGTCGCGCAGTAAGTCGGCTTGGTTGCATCTGTCTTTTGTAATTCCGGCATACCTACGCGGCGACGGACCTGATTAACAGCTTCAAAAGCAGAATCGTCCAGTGGTGAAACTTCATTTTTGGCCTCAGCATAGGTTAACAGAACTTCTGCATAACGGATAGTTACCCAATCTTTTCCCATTTCCCAACCTGCTGATTGAGGGTCAATATTTGGGTCAAGCCATTTCTGTTGATAATATCCTGTTGCTGTGGCATCACCATGCTGTGCAATACCAGTGCTTCCGCTTGATTTTAGTGGAGCTACTTTAATTGTCACGCCATACATTTCCTCACCATCGTGTAAAACGTTAACCTCTAAACGAGGGTCACGGTTAGCGAATGGATTTTTTTCTGAATAAATTTTAGATTTGCTGATAGGAGCTCCTTCACTGTCTTCGAATGCATCTACCAGACTTTGAGTCGGATTCAAACCACCCCAACCTTTTGTCGGAAAGCATTCCCATCCAATTAGGTAGTTTGTTTTATCAGGTGCGTTGTACTGTACTGCAAGAATAATTTCTTCACAACCGTCTGTCTTTTCCCAAAATAATTCTTGGTACTTTCCAGTGTTTTCTTTGTCGTACAGATCATATTTATTTAGATCCATAACAGATTTTGCAGCTGTAGCCGCTGTTTCCCAATTGCCAAAATACAAAGCTGCTCTTGCTTTCATCGCCATAGCGGCACCTTTGGTTATGCGTCCCCACTGTGTAGCCGGCCATTCTTCTGGTAAGTAGCTGAAAGCTTTATCGAAGTCGGCCATTATTTTGGTGTAGATCTCATCTTTAGATGTACGGGTAATGTCCTCTACATCAGTTAATTTTAAAGGCTGGTCGATGTATGGGACGTCTCCGAATTTACGAATCAATTCAAAATAAATATAACCTCTGAAGAAGTAAGCTTGTCCGGCTATTGGTTCTTTATCCGACTGAGATAATTCCATTTCTTCTAATTTTTGTAATACCAGATTACATCTACGAATATATCCGTAATCCCCTGACCATCCTTGGTCAGCAGGGTCGTATACGCCTTTGGACACGTTTCCATTAGCCCACTTGATGCCATGTACTGCATTGTCTGAATTGATATCTTCATCTATATCCCAAGTGGGAAGACATCTATAAATATCAGAAACGGCCATTTCCGCATCTGTTTTTGTTTTCCAGAAGCTTCCGTCTGAAAGTTCTTCTGTTGGATAACGATCCAGAAAATCGCTACAAGAGGTAAATCCTGTTAGCATAACGGATGCTATAATATATAAAATTTTATTTTTCATATTTTGCTATATTATTTTATTTTAGAATGAAACTTTTAATCCGATTGAAACTTTTTTTACGTTTCCATAAGACCAACCACGTTCGTCGCCTTCTTCAGGATCGATACCTTCCAGATCGCTGAACGTCAATAGATTCTCTCCGGCAACATAAAGCTTTGCTTTTTGAACACCCAGTTTGCTTAAGAAACTGTTAGGCAGATTGTATCCCAGAGAAATAGTTTTTAAACGTACATATGAGGCGTTTTGTAGCCAGAATGAAGAAGTTGTGAAGTTCGTTTGACTGTCTTTGGTGATTCTTGGGTAAGAAGCGTTGTGATGCTCCGGAGTCCAACGATCCAAATGTCTTTTCAGTGCATTAGCTCCGTTGTAGAATGCATAAGCTGCTTCGGCCATGTAATAGCCATCCACATCAAAAGCTCCCTGGAACATGGCAGAGAAATCAAAATCTTTATAGTACAAAGTCAGATTTAAGCCTGTAGTCCAACTGGGGAAATTCTTACCAATGATTTGGCGGTCTCCGTCAGCGGTAATTTTGCCATCTCCATTCAAATCAAGGTATTTGATGTCTCCCAATTGTTCTTTGCCGGTGCGTTTCGGATAATTGGCTAATTCATCGTCAGTGTTAAAGTATCCATTGGCTACGTAACCATAATATGAACCAATTGGATTGCCTTCGATGTACCAAAATTTATCATTTTTTGAATTAGCACCTTCCGTACCATTCATATCGATGATTTCATTTTTTACATATGCAATATTAAGGTTTACAGCATAACTCCAATCTTTATTGATACGATTGTTGTGCAATAAATTCAAATCAAAACCAGTGTTTTCTACACTACCTGCATTTTGTGCAGGAGCACTCATGCCGATCACACCTTGTATAGGCATGTACAACAACATATCATTTGTTTTCTTCTTATAAACAGATAATTCGAATCCAAACATATTGTTTAGAAAACCGGCTTCTAGTCCTAACTCATAATTTGTAACGGTTGCCCATTGTAAGTAGTTGTTTACGTAACGGCTTTCGTAAGCGGTAGAATACAGGCTATTACCAAACATATATTTTTCGTAAGCATATGTCGGTATTGACGGATAAATATCATCCGGATCTAATTCTTCGTTACCGGTACGTCCCCATCCAAGACGTAGTTTCAAGTTGCTAATCCATGATACATTGTCTTTGATAAATGTTTCTTCCGAAATTCTCCATCCGGCAGAGATTGCTGGGAAAACACCCCAGCGATTATCTTTTGGAAAACGTGAAGAGGCATCCGCACGTAAATTGGCTTCAAACAAGTACTTATTCATAAAGTCATACTGGACACGTCCGAAGTAGGATAGACGAGACATTTCATATCCACCGTCTTCATTTTTTTGTGAAGATGCATCCAGGGTATTCAATGATTCCGTTAATTCATTGTTGCCACCGCCCTTTCGAGAAGCTTTGGTAAATTTATAAATGTGTTCGAATGATTCAAAACCTCCCAGAACTGCTATTGAATGTTTGCCGAAAGTTTTATTATAATTGGCTAATACCTGACTTGTGTATCGGTTGTGATTATAATACTCGTCGTAACCTTCGCGAAGTCCGGAGTCGAAATTACCATAAGTGAAATGCTTTTTAAAGCCTTCTTGATTGGTGTAATCATGGCGAAGAGAAAATACTCCTTTAACGCTTAGTTCCGGTAAAATATTAATTTGTGCATAGGCAGTGGCATTTAATTGCTGTGCTGTACTGCGGGTAAAACCGGATTGATCTTGAATTGCTACCGGGTTATCTTTTCCTGAATAATTGAAAGAACCGTCTTCAGCATATACCGGGTCTGTCGGATATGAACGACTCACACCCTGCGCTACTGTGACGTATCCCATCCAACCATCTTCTTTAATACCACGATATCCGGATGCATTAACACCTACAGAGACATACTTGTTAATATCTGAATTCAGACTCATACGTGCGTTATAGCGTTTATAGCTAATTTCATCTGTCAGACCTCCTTGGTTGGTATACCCGATGGAAGCATTATAAGTGGTCTTTTCAGAACCGCCACTGATAGATAAATTATGCATTTGCTCAAAAGCACTCTTTTTGAACGCTTCATCGTACCAATTTGTACTGGGGTAAGTTCCATTACGATAATTCTCGATATCTTCATCCGTAAAAGGAAGTACTGCGTTCGGATTTTCGTTGTGGACTGCTTCATTGTATAGTATAGCATGTTCATAAGCATTGACATACTGACGTTTCACAACAGGAGAAGCCCATGAAACAATACCTGAGTAGTTTATATGCGTTTTCTCACCTTTCTTACCTTGTTTGGTAGTGATTACAATAACACCATTGGCTGCTTGTACACCATAGATAGCCGATGATGCAGCATCTTTCAATACAGTTAGCGTTTCAATGTCCGAAGGATCTATTGTATCCATGGTTCCGGGAACACCATCTACAATAACCAATGGGCTGGCAGCATTGATAGAGTTCTTACCGCGGATGGTAATACTACCCGTTTGTGATCCCGGAGCACCCGAAGTTTGAATAGAAGTTACACCCGGAATTTGTCCGGCAAGTGCAGCAGAAACACTGGCAACGGAACGAGATTCCAATGCTTCGGCACTGATTGATGCTACAGAACCTGTTAGATTGGCTTTCTTCTGTACACCATATCCCACTACTACGACCTCATCCAGTGTTTTAGTATCTTCTTTCATGATGATATTATAAGAAGCTACACCGGTCTTCAACGATACTGTTTCGGGCATATAACCGATATAGGTAATCTGTAATTCATTACCACCTACATTCAGGCTGAATTTTCCGTTGATATCTGTGATGGTACCGTTAGTCGGATTTCCTTTTTCTATAACCGATGCTCCGATGATGGCTTCTCCCATTGCATCTTTCACAACTCCCGAAATATTTCTTTGTTTCTGTTGCTGGGTAGCCTGTACCTCTTTCGCTGCTGCAGCTGCTGTAGACACTACGATCTGATTGTCTACAATCTTGTAGGTATATCCCGAGTTTTTGAAAACTT
>OBUQ01000625.1_pt1 | contig 21653 bp, 19 predicted proteins | sample 1494951 | NCBI WGS metagenome assembly OBUQ01 (sample SAMEA2579938, study PRJEB22360) | human gut metagenome | biome: human gut; feature: human-associated habitat; material: faeces | place: Denmark | collected 2008/2010
AATGGCTTATCCACTTCGTTCAAGAGCCTCCACTGCCGGCCGCAATATGGCAGGCGCGCGCTCGCTGTGGCGGGCAACCGGCATGAGTGATAGTGATTTTGGGAAACCGATTATCGCCATTGCCAACTCTTTTACCCAATTTGTACCGGGTCATGTACACCTAAACCAGGTGTCCCCGCTGGTGGCGCAGGCTATTAAAGATGCCGGTGGGGTGGCGAAAGAGTTCAACACCATCGCGATTGATGACGGGATAGCAATGGGGCATCAAGGGATGCTCTACTCTTTGCCCAGCCGAGAAATCATCGCGGATAGCGTGGAATATATGGTGAACGCCCATTGTGCAGACGCTCTGGTTTGTATCTCTAACTGCGACAAAATCACTCCGGGAATGTTGATTGCCGCTATGCGGCTCAATATTCCCACAGTGTTTGTCTCGGGTGGCCCCATGGAGGCCGGGCGCGGAATCGACCCCAAAATGATTGTGGGGCCGTCCCAAAACGGACACGGCAACCTGATTACAGTCATGAACGCCACCGCTGACCAGGATATTTCCGATCAACAACTGAGCGAGATTGAAAAAGCGGTATGCCCGACTTGTGGTTCTTGTTCGGGAATGTTCACCGCTAACTCCATGAACTGCCTGACGGAGGCGCTGGGCTTGGCGCTGCCTGGAAATGGTTCTACCCTGGCTACTCATGTTGCGCGACGCGACCTGTTCACCCAGGCTGGCAAGCTAATCGTGCAGCTATGTGAGTGTTACTATGGTCAGGAAGAGGACGCGGTTTTGCCTCGGCAGATTGCCTCTCGCGAAGCCTTTCTTAACGCCATGAGCCTAGATATGGCAATGGGGGGCTCCTCCAATACGGTGTTACACCTGCTGGCGATTGCCCGCGAAGCCGGGGTGTGCTTTGATTTGGAAGATATTTCCCGCCTGGGACGCAGCGTGCCTTGCCTGTGCAAAGCGGCTCCTAACCACAATGATTACCATATGGAGGACGTTCATCGCGCCGGGGGAATTCCAGCCCTCCTGGGGGAGCTTGACCGCGCCGGGCTGTTAAACCATGAGGTCATCTCGATTCATGCGCCCTCGTTAGAAAAATGGCTAGCCGATTGGGATGTGCGCGGCGGGTCTGCCACCGACCAGGCCGAAAAGTTGTTTAAGGCAGCTCCGGGAGGAGTGCGCACCACCGAGCCATTCTCAACTGCTAACCAGTGGAAAGAGCTCGATACCGATGCGGTCAGCGGTTGTATCCGCGACAGTGCCCACGCCTATTCGGAAAATGGGGGACTGACGGTTTTGCGGGGAAATTTGGCAGAAAAAGGCGCCATTATTAAAGCGGCCGGGATCGATAGCGACCTGTATCATTTCCGCGGTAAAGCCATTGTGATGGAATCTCAAGAAGAAGCCATCGAAAAAATCCTAGACCACAGTGTTAAGCCTGGTCATGTGGTAGTGATTCGCTATGAAGGGCCAGCGGGTGGACCGGGAATGCAGGAAATGCTCTACCCGACCTCGTTCCTAAAAGGGAGGGGATTGGGTAAAAAGTGCGCCCTAATCACCGATGGGCGTTTTTCGGGGGGCACTTCCGGGATTTCGGTGGGGCATATTTCTCCCGAGGCCGCTGACGGAGGCTTAATTGCCCTAATCGAGGACGGGGACGAAATCACTATTGACGTCAATACCGAATCCTTGACCTTAGAGGTTCCGGAGGCGGAGCTTAATCGCCGCCGCGAAAAAATGGAGCAACGTTCTCGCCCCTATACGCCGCGCAGCCGCAAACGCACGGTTTCGGATGTCCTGAAACTCTATGCCGCCTGCGCCCTCAGTGCCGACCAAGGCGGCGCTCGCGATGTAAGTCGGGTGACCGGATAACGGTCTCAACTACCAGTCAATCTAGGACGTAAATCCGGGCTGGCCGGCAAAAAGATGCGAGAGGGGGCTTGAGCCGAGCGTAGCAAGGCTCACCGGGGTCCCCCGAGCGCTTTTTGTCGGGCAGCGTCACGATATCAGTGTGCGTTACGCAGCCAACCTTGACTACACCAGTAACGACGGGGATAACTGAGCTGGGAGCTGAAAAGATGTGAGAGGGGGCTTGAGCCGAGCGAAGAGAGGCTCACCGGGGTCCCCGGAGCGCTTTTCAGCCCCCAGCGGTACCCAGCCCTGGCATGGTTCAGCTATTTACGTGCTAGGTCGTTGGTGTTTTCGGTGCCGCGGAACACTACCCACTTCCACCAGGCGAACTCGCCAATGAAGTTAAGGATCATGGTTACGCCTTTGATAATGAAGTCGTTGACGCCTGCACTGGCAGCCAGCGCCCCGAGCCACATAGTGATGGGGATAAAGAAGGCGTAGAAAACCGCGACTTTGACCATTGCAATCGGCACGTTATTGGCGGATTTGAAGGTGTAACGCCGGTTGAGGGTGAAGTTATAGATTACCGAGAGGGTAATGGAAATAAAGTGGGTCCAGGCGTAGGGCAGGGGAGTTAACCACTCTAAAAGAGCAAAATTTGCCGCCTCCACCAGCCCGGCAGAGATCGACAGCAAAGTGAACTTTAGAGCTTGGATAGCTGCATCTTTGCCTTTAGCAGCCTCGCCGGGCAAGGGGGCTTTTGCTGATGCTGCTGGTTCGCCCTCGGTTGTTGAGGGAAAATTTCCTTCCGAGTTCATCGAAGTGCCTCCAATCGCGCAAAAATCTTTTTGTTTGCCGGATAAATATCTTTAAAAGCCGCAAACATCTGGTCATAGCGGTCTTTAAATTCGGGATTCGGCTCATAGGAGGCGGTAATCGGAACTAGGGAAGAGGCCTCCGCTAACGAAGGTATTTCTCCTAATCCGGCGGCTATCACCAACGCTGCTCCTACCGCTCCTACATCTTGCGGATTGGCTACGGTGTCTACCGGTTTCCCGGTAATATCAGCCAGAATCTGGCAGGTCACCGGGCTGAGTGCCCCGCCGCCTACAAACCGCAGTCGGGGAGCAGTCTTGATTTTCTTTTCTTGGGTTTCCAGGAACCAGCGCACGTGATAACACACGCCCTCCGCCACTGCGCGTAGCAGCTCAGTTTTCCCGGTTTCTAAACCAATTCCGATAAAGGTGCCACGAGCATTGGGGTCTTCGAAGGGGCAGCGGTTGCCGTGTAGCCAAGGCGCGAATAGCACCCCACCGGCTCCGGCGGGTGCGGAGTCGATTACTGTTGACATGTATTCGTAGAGGGAATGGAACTCGCTCTCGGGATCTTCCGACACATCTCTTTGATCCAGGTAAATATGGATCTCATCTTTAGCAAGATGGTCGCGTACCCATTCCAAGCATTTTCCTGCAGTTTCCATTTCTGCGAAATAGTTATAGTCTCCGCTGATCGCACCCACCACGGTGGCAATCATGGCAGAAGTATCAATCGTGATCTTGTCGGTGACGGTTTCCACCCACCCGGAAGTACCCATATACACGTGGGTGTCGCCCTTCCTAGCAGCCCCCGCACCTACCGGTATCAGGGAAGCGTCCCCTCCTCCCGAAAAGACCGGCACCCCTGCTTTTAGCCCGAGCTCGCGGGCTTGCTGAGGGCGGAGCGGCCCCACAATATCGGTGGAGGCCACGATAGGCGGCATCAGCTTGGGGTCTACCTTCAACATCTTCAGCATCGCGGGGCTGAACCGCTTTTCTTTTGAACGGATGTCGTACAGCAACGTAGAAAACGCGCTGTCTTCACTCATCGTAAATTCGCCGGTCATCCGGGCAATGATCGCATCTTTAACGTCTAGCCATTTGTGGGCTTTGGCTAGTTCCTGCGGCCGGTTTTCTTTCATCCAATGGTATTTCCAAACCGGATCTTTCGCCGAGGCAGACACCGCGCCGGTATGGTAGAGACTGCGCAGCAGTTTCACCAGGTTTATCCCAGCGATCCGGGGTGCCTGGCCAGCTATTTTTCGCAGCTGGGGGCCGCCGCGCTGATCCATATAAGACATTGAAGGGTGTACTGGACGAGCATTTTTATCTAGCAGTACCAGGGACTGCATTTGAGAACAGAAACTGATCCCTTTTATCTGTGTCAGCTCCGCCTCCGCCTGGGCTTTTATTTGCGCGGTAGCGTTAACCATTGCCTGCCACCAGTCATCGGGGTTTTGCTCAATGCCGCCGCCGGGAACTACTTGCAAACCGTAGCCTTCACTGGCACTGGCTACGGGGCGAATCTGGTCGCTGACTTCAAATAAACAGGTTTTAACCCCGGTAGTTCCCACGTCATAGGTTAAGCAGTACATTATTGCCTCTTTTCTAGGGTGGACCAGAGGATTTCCGTCATCTGTTCGGCGAATTCTTTCGCTGGTGCCATCTGATATAGCTGGGCGCGTCCTTTGAAATAAGGGGTAGATAGCGAGTACTGCATCATCACCATAGTGTTATCCACGGTGAAAGCCAGGACTTCCGCGGGTAAATCCGTGCGGATCTCGCCCCGCTCTTGTCCTTGTTTAATTAACTTCACTAGCTCAGCTGCGCTATAGCTTTCTAATTCGCGAGCGATATCCAAGGTTAAGTCCCGATTCCCGGTAGCGGTGATCTCATGGTAAAGCTGCTGGTATTCGGGGTATTGTTCGCAGGAATTTACGGTTAGCAGCATCAGTTTATGGAGTTTTTCCCGCCCGCTGATCTCATCTTCTAATATCTGGCCGATATCGGTTTCGATAATCCCGACTCCTAAATTAATCACATACCGGAACAGGTTTTCCTTAGTTTTGAAGTACTGAAACAGAGATCCGACGGAGATTCCGGCAGCTTTCGCAATCTGATTGGTGTTGGCCGCTTCATAGCCTTTCTCTGCGAACTCGCTGACTGCAGCGTCAATGATCCGCCTTGCTCTCTTAGGATCTAACTGCTGGAAGCGCTGCGTTGCCCATTCCATTTATGAATTCCTCTTTCCAGTGAGTGAGCTCTCACTTATCTGGCGTGATAGTAACACGTTTTCGTTCCCTCCAGACGCATTTTCGGATATTAGAGGGAAACATCGGGAGAATTGCTCTTCCTAAAACTGGCTGTTACTGCAGTTAAAAGCTGCTTTGATGAGGCGTAGTTACAGGCGGCAATCATTGACAGTAACGCCCCTAAAGGTTAACCTAGGTCACGTTGTTGTGAGTAAGCGCTCACGTTGTCTAATGGGGGTCAAAATGGATATTAATCGTCCGGGAGCGCGGCAGGTAACGCGCGAGCTAGATGAGCTAATCAAACAACCTGTTTACTCGATTTCTCCGTCTGCTTTGCGTGAGTATGAGGATGAGTATTTTGCAAAAAAGTGCACTAAATCGCGGACAATGATTCGGGAAGCGCAGGAGGTTATCCCGGGTGGGGTGCAGCATAATCTGGCGTTTAACCATCCCTTCCCCCTGGTGTTTACCGGCGCTAACGGTAACAAGCTGACTGATCTGGACGGTAACGAGTATCTCGATTTCTTGCAAGCGGGCGGGCCCACCGTCCTGGGGTCAAATCCCCCGCAGGTGCGGGAAAAAGTTATTGACTTGCTTAATACTTGCGGCCCCTCCACCGGGCTTTTTCATGAATATGAGTATCGTCTGGGCGCGTTAGTGCGCGACCTGATTCCTTCCGTAGATATGTTCCGGGCTTTCGGCTCCGGTACCGAGGCCTGTATGGCGTCCATTAGGGTGGCGCGCCTAGCCACTAAGCATCGCCACGTTCTAAAAATGGGCGGTGCCTACCATGGCTGGTCAGATCAGCTTGCCTACGGTATCCGCATTCCAGGATCAAAGTTTACCCAGGCCAGTGGAATTCCCCTGCGTTGTATGTCGCTGACTGACGAGTTTTTCCCCGGCGATCTGGAAGACTTGGAACGCAAACTAAAACACAAGAAACTAACTGGCGGTACTGCCGCGATTATGATCGAGCCGATCGGCCCGGAGTCCGGCACTCGCCCTATTACCCAAGAATTTTTACGAGGGGCGCGGGCGCTGGCGAACAAATACGGGGCGCTACTTATTTTTGACGAGGTCGTGACCGCCTTCCGGATTTCTGAGCATGGGGCTCAAGGTTACTTCGGAGTAATGCCGGATCTAACCGTGTTCGGTAAAGTGATCGCCGGTGGCTATCCCTCTGCAGGGGGTCTGGGAGGACGCAAAGAATATATGCGCTACCTCGCCGCGGGGATTCAAACCGGAGATAAAGTGAAGAAAGCTCTGGTCGGGGGAACGATGACCGCAAATCCGCTGTCCTCGCTGGCCGGCTACTACACCATTAAAGAGATCGCCGAGACCGCGGCGTGTGACCGTGCCGCCAAGATGGGGGATCGCTTAACCGATGGGTTGCGTGCCCTCATTAAGCAGTATCGCCTGCCGTTTGTAGCGTTCAACCAGCGCAGCGTGTGTCACCTGGAGACCGTGGGGACTATGCATTTTGCGATTAATTGGAAGAAACCCTGGGAGATCCCGAATGTCTTGAAGGCGACCAGTCAGCGGAAGAAAGAAATGGAGCATATGGGTGCAGCCTATATGGCCGAAGGCATTGTGACTTTGGCGGGTTCGCGTCTTTACACCTCGGCCGCTTATAACGAAGAGGATATCGACCGGGCACTTGCTGCCTTTGAGCGGGTATTCCAAAAGGTGGTAAAGCTGTGAACTGCGACGAAGACAAGAAGCGCGCGAAACTAGTCGAGCTTTCGCATCAGCTGCTCTCCGATGGGCTAGTGGTGCGCACCTGGGGTAACTTTTCGGTACGAGGCAGCGGGGACGAATTTTTGATTACCCCCTCGGGGCGCCGCTACGAAACCATGACCGCGGAGGAGCTGCCTTTATGTACCGGCTCTAAAGATTGGTCTGGCCCTTATAAACCTTCCTCGGAGTATCCGATGCACGCCCTCACCTATCGGTTATTTCCGCAGGCGCGCTGGGTGATTCATACGCACCAGCCCTATGCGTCAGCTTTGTCGTTGGCGAAAAAGGATTTCCCACTGGATGAGGAAGCGCAAGCGGCGTTGGGGCAAGAGGTGCTGCCGGTGGCTCCCTACGGGTTGCCCTCGACCAAGAAACTGCACCGCGGGGTGGAAGAAACCCTGCAGCGTACCGGGGCGCAGGTGATTTTAATGAAAGCCCATGGCGCCATGATTTGGGCCGAAAGCGCTGACCAGGCGCGGAGGCTGGCGAATGCTTTGGAAAAGGTAGCCAAGGATTTATATCAGCGGGAGCTTTCCTGCTTGCCGCCTTTGCCTGCGCGTTCGCTTACTTCCCGGCGCGAGAGGGAGGATGACACCCTAGTCTGGGTTGATGAACAAGGCCGTCCCACTACCCCTGATGCGGCCACGCAGACGAATCACTTGCGGATTTATGGGGAGCGCCCCGATGTCGGCGCCATCATTACCTGCCACCACGCAGAGGTAGCGGACTTTTTTGGAGGAAAACTACCTGCCTACCTGGATGATTATGCCCAGATTATCGGGCTGAAAGCTGATGGAACCACTCGCGGTAATGCGGTGCTGACCAACACGGCGGCCTATTGTCTTGGCGCGGATCTGGATGCTGCCCACAGCGCCCAGATAGTGCTAGAGAAGAACGCATTAGCGGCGCGTTACGCCCGCGTTTGCGGAGCAAAGCCGTTAAAAAAGGCGGAAGCACTGTTGATGCGGGAAATCTATCGCCGTAAATATTCAAAACAGGCTAGTTGATAGCAAAATAATAGGGAACCGGGTAGGAAGTAGGTGCTCGCCGGTAGAGAGGGACAGGCATGAGCAGTTCGCAAGAGCAAGCCATTAAGCGGGCGGTCGAGACCGCGCGTAGCTGTTTTAACCGCGGAACTACGATCCCGATATCTGGGCGGCAGAAAAATCTCACTGCTCTGTTACGGGAAATAGAAAAATCGCAGGTAGAGATTTATCGCGCCCTCAAGCATGACTTGAACAAGAGTCGCGCCGAAGCCTATATGAGCGAAATTTCCCTGGTGAAAGCGGAAATAAAACATCTGCGGCGTCGTCTACCTTGGCTGGCGATGCCTCGCCCTAAAATGCCTGCACTTTCTCAACTGCCCGGGTGGTTGCAGGTACAACGCGAACCCTACGGGGTGGTGTTGGTGATGAGCCCGTGGAATTATCCTTTCCAACTCACTATGGAACCCATTGCTGCCGCTATCGCCGGTGGAAATACGGTGGTAGTAAAGCCTTCTGCCTATACCCCGCATACCTGTGAGGTGATCGAAAAAATCTTGCGCCGCGCACTCCCGCCCGGAATGGTGAGCGTTATCCGTGGGGGACGCGCTGAAAATACCGCCCTGTTAGAGCAGCGCTTTGACCATATTTTCTTTACTGGCTCTCCGGCGGTGGGGCGCGTGGTAATGGAGGCAGCATCCCGTTACTTGACCCCGGTAACTTTGGAGCTGGGCGGAAAATCTCCCTGTTTTGTGGATCGCACAGCCAATATCGAAAAAGCGGCGCGCAGGATTCTGTTCGGAAAACTGCTTAACGCAGGGCAAACATGCGTCAGTATCGATTATGTTTATGTACACGAGGACGTGCGGGAGCGGTTAATCGCCGCTTTGCAGGCGGGAATCGCCCGGGCTTTGCCGAGCGAACAATACCGAAAATCTGCGTTTGTAAAAATCATTTCTCCCAAACATTTTTCCCGTCTGTCGGAGCTGCTCGCGGAACAAAGACTATTGGGCTCGAATGGGGGAGGCCGAGCGGAAGATTTCCTTGACCGGCAAACCCAGCAGATCAAACCGGTGATTGTGGACAATCCTTCCTGGGATTCTCCGGTGATGTCGGAAGAAATTTTTGGCCCGATTTTGCCGGTTCTTCCCTTTACGGATCTGGAAGCAACTTTGACGGACTATGAAGAGCGAGAACATCCGTTGGCTCTTTATATCTTTACGAAAGATCGGGGCTTTGCGCGGAAAGTGATGAGCAAAGTGAACGCCGGGGGAGTATGTATCAATGACACCTTGCTCCATATGAGCTCTTCGAAGGCACCTTTTGGGGGCGTAGGTAACTCGGGGATGGGAAATTATCACGGAGACTGGTCGTTTAAGGCTATGACCCGGGAGCAAACGGTTCTCCGTAAATCTTGGCTTTTTGATATTCCGGCGCGTCACCACCCCTATGGAGAGAAATCTTTGAAAATCCTGCGTTCCCTGCTGCGTTAGCACCTAGAGGGCGGTGGAGCTAAGTGGCGCTACCCTTTCACTACTGCAACAGGTAGTAATGGCAGCGTGCGGGAACATCTGTTCCGGTCTAGAGGGTTACTTCCTCTAGGTGCGCAGTCTTTACGTCAAGGACGAAACCTCGGACAGTGCCACCTACAAAGGGACTGTCTAGCAGTTTCTTCATGTTGTTTCGAACTGATTCGCGCACGTCCTTGAAGCCCCCGGGTTTCCAGGTGGGACGCTGCCCGGTATCTTTTTCGAGTTCGGCGAGGAATGCTTCGTCATCGGTCTTCGACATTCCGCAGTCGGTGTGTTGAATCAGCATCACGTACTTGGTTCCCAAGCTGCGCTGGGAGGCGGCGAGGGTGCGGATGGTGTCGGGGGTGACCAGGCCGCCGGCGTTACGGATCACGTGGATTTGTCCGGGTTCTACCCCCAGCATAGTTTCCACGTTGATCCGACAATCCATGCAGGTTACCACCGCTACCTTCATCTCGGGTAGGTGAGGGGCTTCCCCGGGAAACTTCTCGGCGTAGGCGGCTTCATTTTTTAATAACTGCTCGATAGGATCCATGGTCGCTCCTGTTTTTCTACTTGTTAGTTAAATGGTAATAAATCTGCCTGCTTGGCGGGAGCATAACCGAGTTATTTTTCTTGAGCGCAATCCCACAGCCTCATAGTTTGCAAATTTGCCTGTTACCCGCTTAGGCTTTTGAGAGTACTTAGGGGCTATGGCGCAGTTGGTAGCGCGTCTCGTTCGCAATGAGAAGGTCAGGGGTTCGAATCCCCTTAGCTCCACTGAAGGGACGCTCATTTTGATACAAAGTGGGCGTCCTTTTGTATGCCCGAAATCTGAACGAAAAGCCAGGTCAGAGAGGATTTGTTTTCGTCTGGTCTGTTGGGCGGTGCCTGCAGGTAGGGAGTAGGACAGCCGAATTTCGGGTACTCGTGCTGCTTGGTGCGTGCCCGCAGGTCTGTCTTGGACATGCGGAAGGACTGCTTGACGTACCACAGGTCGTGGCAGGAACTGATTACCTCCCGACTTGCACAGTTTTTGTGTGTCATTTCGCCAGAGCATTGAGGATGTGACGCCAACGCTTGAGTTCGGCGCTTTCCTCAGTGGAAACCCGAGGACGGACTCCGGCATCCACACGCGCTCGCATCACCCAGCGCCGAAGAGGTTCCCTCGACGTCCCCAACTTCATCGCGGTATCGGCGATCACGCGGCTTTCAGACACTCCCAGATTATCCCGCAGACGATCCTCAACAAGCCTGACAGCCCGCTCCCCAAAAACTTTTATATAGTTCCTTGGCATGCGAAATCCTCTCACAAAAACCTCGGAACAAAACCCGGGATGCTTCAACGCCGAATCCTTGCTGTGCGGGGGAACCTTGTGAGACACTAAAATATGACTATCGCTGAATGGATTGTGCTCGCGGTTCTCGTGCTAGTTGGATTTGCCATTTGGTGGCATTTCTCTCTGCGAAGGAGAATTGACAAGAGAATGCATGAAGCTCCGCCCGAAGAGCGTGAAGCTTTGATGAAAGTTCAACGAGATATTGATCGTGGCAAGGCGGCGAGCCAGGGATTCTTCTTCTAGGTACCGTAGGCTGCGACTCGTCTACAAGGAATGTCTGTTGACTGGGCTTGGCCAGGATCGCGCTAACCAGAGACCTGTGGCAGCCAAATTAGTTGATCCGTCTGTGTGAGTATTCGGTAGTCACGATAGGGCGCCCAACGCATGAACTTTGGGTTCGGACACGAGAGTTCTTCTCGGAGGTCTCTTGATACCCTAGTCTGCGCTCTGTGGGGATACTCGTTCGAGAACGAGATCCGGGTCAACGCCGGACGCACTCACTTCGATGAGTCTTTCACCACCCTCTCAGCACAATTGAATCGAGTAGTTCTTAGTGAGTGCTGGGATCTGTGCAGAGTATGAAGAAATCCAGAACATAAGAATAGACCTGCAAGGAGACCCCATAGGAGTTCTTGAAGGAGCGATTGCAACTATGGGAAGAATTGGGTCTATCCCGGAAGAAATCTCGCAACGGTATCAAAAGTACGTAGACCTGGAAATCTTACAACCCTAAACCTAGAGTCAATAAGATAACCTTCGGACTATCGCCAGTAAAAATCGTAACTAGGTTTTGGGCTAGGGTTGAGGGGTGCAGATCGAATATCAAAACCATCTGAAACCGGGTCAGGAAGAAATCCTAGTTCGTGAACTTTTGGAACAGGCTTTTGGCCCCGAAGAGCTGGGGGAGCCGGAAGATTTAATCTCTCAGCTGCAGGCGGGGCAGTTTCAGACTTTTTCTGCTTGGGAGGGGACGCGCCCGCTAGGGGCAGCGATATCCTGGCCGGCAACCAGGGAAGTTACCTTGTTGAGTTGGCTGGCGGTTAGTCCCCGCACTCGCGGTCACGGGGTGGGCTCTAAACTTTTCCGTCAAGCAATTTCCGCTCTAGAATCTAGCAATAACCCCCTGTTGATCCTGGGAGAAATTGAGGATCCTCAGCTCCATGCGGCCTCTGCAGAACACGGGGATCCGCAGCGTCGTTGGGCTTTCTACCAGCGCCTGGGAGCTAAACGTCTGGACTTTCCTTTCGCGATGCCGCGTCTAAGTCCCAACGTGCCACTAGGACAGGATATGTGGCTAATCAGTTTCGGAGGGCGCGCTCATGCGGGGATCAACGCTAGTACCGGCAGTCTCCAGGGTCTAGGATTAGCAAATCCCCTAACAGAGTTCCTCACCACCTACCTAGAAGACAGTGGGGAAATCCGGAACGCAGACGGAAAATACCGCACCGAGATCGAAAAAATGTTGGCCGCTGCCGCCAAGCTGGATTAATCCTTTGCAGAGAATCTAACGCTAGCACCCCAACCCCACCGGTAGTGATTCAACGTCGTGTTCGGTTACTCGGAAATAAGGTTTTCCTGGAGGACGCGGGCGGGCTAGGCTGGTTTATGTAGAAAGTTGGTTCTCCTTTTGGGATTGGGGTGAAGCATGGAGGAACAGTCCGTGCAAGTGGGTGCGCCGATTCCCGGGCGCACAGTGAGCCTGCGGCAGGTACCGGATTTGGTGTTCTCCGGCATGATTGTGGGGGCGGGAGTGGCCTTGCGCCCGCTGCCGGGATCGAAAGAGGTGACTGCGGTAGCTCCCATTTCGGGGCGCTTAGTTAAGTTGTTTCCCCACGCCTTTATGATTACCAGTGGGGAACAAACGGTGTTGGTACATTTAGGGATTGACACCGTGAAGATGCGGGGGGACGGTTTCACTTGCCACGCCCTCGAAAATGAAATGGTTAAAGCCGGAGAACCCATTACCACTTTCTCGGTGAAACAAATTGAAAAAGCGCGCTACTCGCCGCTATGCCCGGTGGTGGTACTGGATTCCACCCCCTCTGACCTGGAAAATCTCCGCCCGGAAGGTAATCAGGTGGAAGTCGGGGATCTACTGTTCGAAATCAGCGCCGCTCCTGCCGGCGATCCTAGTGAATGGTAACCCCTGCACCCAGGTTCCCGTAGACAGAGGTAGACAGAGAGTGGGGGCGGATTCCTTTGGAATCCGCCCCCACTTTTGTTCCCCATCTCAAGCAAATAAGGAGATATCAATACGCTCAATCCTTATTGCTGGTATTAACCTTAAGGTACGTTCCTGGAAGGGAATATAAATGAACCTGGAAGTAGCCTCTACGTTTGGTAAAGACTGCAGTTCAAAACGGTTCCTGAAGGATTTCTCTATTTTTCCCAAGAAGTTTCTGGAAACTAAAAACCCTGGTAGCGGCAATAAAATGTAAGTTATTGTTTGTTAACTTAGTGATCTGCAGGTGGGACTAGGCGACTAACCCAAGCGACTATCTGGTCACGTAGAAAATCAACTTTTTCCGCATTCGCGAAACTGCCATCAGGTTTGCGGTAGTTGGCAGGAAGTTGTCCGTAAAGGCTGAGCTTTTCTAGGAACAGTAATTCGCAATTGGGAGGTAGCAGCGCTTGAGGATCCTCAATTAGGGGCGCAAACCACTGGGAAGCCAAGGTTTGGGGGTCTACTACAAATAAAGCTGGGAGCGCAATATCGTGCAGTAACTTCTCGGTGTCGACCATGGTTAGTTCCGCCAGGGTGCGTTTGCCAATTACAAAATAAGACCGACCCTCACCTTGGTCATTAGGAATCCGAGTATGCCCTACCCGCTCTAATTCAGCTAGTTGGGAGGAAGAGAAAACGTCCTCCCAAGGAACCTCGGCGGGACCGAGAATCGGGGCGGTTAATACTAGCGCCTGTACTTTGTCTGGCACGGCGCGTAACGCTACCAAGGCACCCGACCCATCTGCATGCAGCACCTGTTGGTCAAAACCGCGTTCAGACAGCCAGCCGCAAGCTGCCTTTAGATCCTCGATCTGATTCTCCAAACTGATCACGTCATCCGAGCTATTTCCGCAGCCCGAAAAATCTAATTGCAAAGTACTGTACCCAGCAGCGCGATAGGATTTTGCGAAGGCATCAAACCATCCTAAACCGTGCCGATCAAGCAAAAACGAATGCGCGAAAATCACTGCGCGGTTACTGGCGTCCACTGGAACTACCAAGTCGGCCGCCAAAGTTACCCCCCGAGAAGTGGGGATGCTGATTTCACTCATATATCCACCGTAAACGGTGAGGCATAAAAAATGTTGTGAAAAAACACAAAAATCACTTAAGGAAAGCTTTTACTATTTCCGCATAAGACCGTGATAGATCCGTGAGATAGAATAGCTAACAGTTGGGCTAATCGACATGAAAGGTGTTGACCGTGGGGAAAAAACTGTTGACCGTCCTCGGTATTGGTGCTGGTATTGCGCTAGTTCGCCGCGAAATTCGTGAGAATCCAGAGGGTGGGGTAGCTAAAACCGTTAACGCGGTGACTTCCAATCCCCAGGTACGCCGGGCAGGAGATGCCACCAAGCAAAAAGCTTCCGAGATTTTTCGCCGTCAAGGGGAAGCTGTTACCGACAAGATTGCGGATGCGGTCAAAGAACGAATCTTTGGAGTAACGCCGGCCAGTAAATCGGAACCGGAATTTGTAGATGTAGAGATTGAGGAAATAACCGTTGAAGGACCGGATTCCCGACTCTAAAATGACTGGCTCAGTTGTTAATAGTGCAGATACTGATCCAGGTAAAGTATCTGCAGTTTCCAAAAAACAACTGCGGCGGTGGCGCAAATACCTCGCGGAAGAACGTCTAGAGGCTGATACTTACCGCTACCTAGCACGGCGGCGGAGCGGAGATGAACGGGAAGTTCTCCAAGAATTATCAATCGCCGAAGAACGCCACGAACAGTATTGGTTAAACCTATTAGGGGAGGATGCGCTTCCTACCCCCCGGGCAAGCATGCGTTCGCGCCTCCTCAATTTTTTCACTCGGATTTTCGGAACCATCTTTATGTTGGCGATGATGCAGCGAGCAGAGCAGCGTCACGACTATGAGGCTGACCTGGATGTTCCCAAGGAAATGGTGGCGGATGAAAAAATTCATTCCGAGGTAGTGCGAGGTTTAGCAGCCCGCCAGCGTGCCACAATTTCGGGTAGTTTCCGAGCAGCGGTTTTCGGCGTCAACGATGGCTTGGTGTCTACCTGCGCCCTCATTTTGGGTATTTTTGGTACTGGAGTTTCTAAAACCACCATTATCGCTACTGGTTTGGCCGGATTGCTTTCGGGAGCGTTGTCCATGGGGGCAGGGGAGTACGTTTCGGTACGCTCCCAAACTGAACTTTTGGCTTCTTCTTCGCCCGACCCTGAGTCCGAGCACGCCATCGATAAGTTGAATATGAATGAAAACGAATTGGCGTTAGTGTTTCGGGCACGGGGAGACGATGCCGAAACTGCAGACCGGAAGGCTGTCGCCGCTTTTTCCAAGATTAGAAAAGGTGGACATGCCTACTTAGAGTCGAATAGTCAGGAATACGAAGAAATCGGTACCGGTATGAAAGCAGCGATTTCTTCATTTACTTTTTTCGCTATCGGAGCGTTCATTCCGCTTTTCCCGTTTTTGCTGCCAATCTCGCCCCTGCAAGGTGCGGTAGTGGCCGTGATTTTAGTAGGTTTGGCGCTAGTGATCGTGGGCGGAATTGTGGGGCTGTTGTCGGGAGTAAATCCGGCTCCGAAAGCATTGCGACAGCTCTTGATTGGGTATGGAGCCGCGGGAGCCACCTATCTGTTGGGGTTAGGGATCGGCACCCAGCTCTAAGCAGCTTAAATCCCGCTGTCGGTAGCTGGACTGTTAGCCGAATTCTCCCGGGAGTCGGGATCTTCAGGATGTCCGTTCCCCTCACTGCTCAAGTCATCGGCACCTGTAGTTTTTCGAGCGTTATTTTTATCGCGCCACCGTAAAATCTGCCGAAGCTGACGGGGAGTGAGGGTGATCCTAATGTCCGGAGCCTCGGGAAGTACCCAGCCTCGCCACTGAGATAAGAGCACGAACACCAGGGCGGTAATAATTGAAAGCGCCATTCCAAGTACTGGCATCCCCAGTTTAAAGAAGACCACCATGATTACTGCGGAGGTCGCAGCAGGCGTGGCATAAAGGTTAGCTCCCCCAAAAATCTTGGGGATTTTTCCCACCATCACATCCCGGATGATGCTGCCGCCTACGGCCGTGGTTAGTCCCATCATTAGTGCGGGTAATATTCCAAGTCCAAGGGCTAGAGTTTTTTGAGCGCCGGTGGCCGCCCAGCATCCGAGGCAGAGGGCGTCGGCTACCGTTATCAGCCGGTTTGTCCATTTTGCTTCTAGGCGCCAAAAGAATGCCATTGTCGCCCCCAGGAGGGCTCCCCCTAGATAAAAAGGGTCGGTGAATGCCACCGGAATTTGTTGTAGCAGTACGTCCCGAGTCATCCCGCCCCCTAGTGCGGAGATAACCGCGAGGGTGGCGAATCCGACCGCATCGAAATGGCGTTCCCGCGCAAGTTTTGCTCCAATTATCGCGGCACAAAACACTCCGGTCACATCAACTGCCCGGAATGCGAGCTCGAGAACTTCCGGGCCAAAAGAACTTGTCGGCATACCTATATTTTTCTCTTGTTCCCCCTAGTTTTTCCACTCATGGATTAGTTCCGCGGTTACAAACCAGGATGATGCTTTTGCCTAGGAGATGAACGCGTAAGGTGAGTGAGTGGGTGCAACGGGCACGTAGGGGCCGGTTTTATCCGAGTAGGTGCGGTGGGGATGCGAGCCGCGGCCGGTAAAAAATACGAGAGGGGCTTGACCTGCGTAGCAGGTCATGGGGGCCCCGGAGTGCTTTTACCGAGCCAGGCTCGAACTTGCAGGTACAGCTGTAGGCACGCGGACTATTACCGAACCGTGCTAACCAGCGGGAAGAGGCTGCGCGGGGCAGGAGGACGCCACTGCCGCCATCGCCCGTTTCTCCTCCTGCGTAACCCATAATTGCCACTTCTGTTTGACCGCAGTCTGTAAAGCCACATACTGGCATTGGAACCCTTTGTTAGAGGGCAGCCAACTTGCGGCATCTTTGTCTTGTTTATCTTGATTGGAAGGGCCATCAACTGCCAGCAGATTCAAGGGGTCATTAGCGAACTGTTCGCGAGTCTTGGCATCCCACCGGCTAGCTCCGGTTTTCCATGCATTGGACAGGGCGACTACATGATCTATTTGCACCTTGCTGGAACTTTGGGCTCCCTTGCGAAACTGCTGGTAGTGACCGGTGTAGGGTTCGGTAAATTCCCCGGAAATCACCACGCAATCATGGGTTCCGGCCTTGGTCTGTACCTGGGACAAGTCACGCCTTAAAATATCGTTTCGGGTATCACAACCATTGCGATCAACATCTGCCCAACGCATCCCGAATTGGGAACGCTGATAGGGGGAGGCGCTTTCCCACTCGCCCTCAGGTAAGGAGGCAACCGCCTTTACTAAATCGGTTTGCACCGATTCGGAGAGGATTTGGTCCGCGCTCTTTCCCCAATCTGGAAGCGTTAGTTTGGGAGCTCCCTTGGCGGAAAGTCCCGCTAAATCGGGACCTAAACCAGGAATAAAAGCCCAGGCTAACAAGGCAAGAATAAAGGTGACGATGATGCGGTTTCCCCAGGAACCCTTGCCTGACTGCCGCCAGCGTCTACCGTGCCTTCTATAACCCATATGTCTATTGTGCTGATGTTGGGTACGCATTCCTACTTAACCGTACCGCTGTCGGAAGTATTGGCTTTTTTCTCCCCCGGTGCACAATAGAAGCATGTTCACGCTTTCCCAGGCAGGTGCCCTCGCTCCGGAGCTTCCGGCGACTAGTGTTTTGCCGGAGCTGAAAGGTGCCCTCGAAACCGTAGGAAAAGCAATTGTTACGGCAGCACCCGGATCTGGGAAAACTACTTTGGTTCCTCCTTTTTGCTGGGCTCTTGAGGACGCGCGGGCAAATAATAGCGCCGAGGCAGCGGGGGTAATCGTGACTGAGCCGCGCCGGGTTGCTGCGCGAGCGGCGGCCAGTTACCTGCAGACATTGCTGCCCAAAAATGAGGATAGATTGGCAGCTCAAGTCGCATTTTCAGTCCGAGGGAAATCTACTCGCAGCCGCGATACTCGCTTAGATTTTGCGACTGCCGGCCTGTTTTTGCGTCGTCTGCTGGCAGACCCGGAAGCTTCTGGTATCGGTACTGTGATTATTGATGAAGTGCACGAACGATCTTTAGAGACTGATGTTGTACTAGCTCTGCTCTGCGAAGTACGGCAGCTGCGCCCGGAGCTGCGGATAGTGGTGATGTCGGCGACTTTAGATAGCGAGCTTTTCCGGAAGGTTTTAGGTGAGGATACCCCGGTGCTTGAAGCGAAGGGTAAACTTTTTCCTCTGAAAGAAGTATTCGCGCCTCCATCACTGCGGGTGCCGCGAATTAGCGAGCGGGGAACCTCCTGGCAGTTTCGGGATTACCTGGCTGACCTAGCGTTAAGTCATCGTATTCAAGCAGATACTTTAGTGTTTGCGCCCGCAATCGCGGATGTAGAGACGATTGCCGCTACTTTGCGGTCGCGTGCCAGTCACCCGCAGCGAATCATGACCTTGCACGGTCAGTTATCGCCCCGTCAGCAGGCAAAAGTGCTGTCCCAGGACGCCTCCACTGTTAACGAGAACGCCCTAGAGCCGGGGGAGGGGCGGATTATTGTGGCCACCTCAGTGGCAGAATCGGCACTGACTGTTCCCGGGGTTCGACAAGTGATTGACAGCGGATTATCGCGGGTTCCGAACCGGCGTTTGCGCGGAAATGCCGCCGGACTAAGCACCTTGAGTTGCTCACGAGCCGCAGCAGCTCAACGCGCAGGGCGCGCCGCGCGCCTGGGACCTGGATATGTAATTCGTGCCTATGACCAGCAAACCTATGCACGTATGGAACCCGATACTCAGCCGGAAATCTTGCGCAGTGATTTGACGCAGACCTATTTGCAGCTGGCAGATTGGGGGCAAACTGATCTGGAAGTTCTGGCGCTGCCGACTCCCCCTTCGCCTGCTGCTTGGCAGCAGGCGGAGAAGGATTTGCAGGCTCTCGGCGCTTTAGATGCTGACTGCCGGATTACTGCTTTTGGGCGCCAGCTGGTGCAAATTCCCGCGCACCCGCGCCTGGCACGTGCCCTGATTTTGGGGGCGCGTCTGGTAGGTGAGCGCCGCGCCGCCCAGGTGGTCGCGGCTTTACAGGCAGATTTGCGCAGTCCAGACGGTGATTTATGGGCAGCGATTAGCCGCGCGGAACGCCAAGGAGACAAAACTTACCGCAGCGAGCGCAGCCGCTTTGAAAAATTGGCGCGGCGTTATCAAGGTATTGATACTGGTAATGGGGGTTTTGTCTCTTTGCTGTCAGATCGGGGCAAGCAGTTAGGGCAAGGCAACGCGAACAACCAAACGCCAAGTTCACCAGCTAATTTGCAAAAACTTGCAGGCGATTTAAGCGTAGGGCTAGTGGTGGGGATGGCGTTTCCCGACCAAATAGGGCGCCTAACCAGTAATGACGGGGTGTACCAGCTGTCTGGTTCGGGAGCGGCTCGCCTAGACAATGACAGTTCTTTATCCACTAGTAAGTGGTTGGCGATTGCGGAAATTGGGGTACGTAAAGGAGGAAACGATCTAATTCGTCTAGCCGCACCTTTGACTGAAGAATTGGTCTTAGAACTGGGGAAACATTTAGTACAAGAGAAATTCATTGAAGAATTTCGGGACGGAAGAATCTGTGCGTGGCAAGAAAGGTTATTAGGAGAAATCCCGCTGCAGCGTCAGAAAGTGAAAATCCGGGAACCTGAGCGCGTCCTCGAAGCCGAATATCAGCGGGTAGGGCTAGATTTCCTATCTTGGAATCCTAAAGCCAGTCGGTTGCGTGCCCGCCTGCGCTGGGCGGCGCACTATTTGCCTGCTATCCCCGCAGTTGGTGACCAGGATTTGCACGACAATCCCCGCTTCTGGCAGGTATTAATTAGTCATTTTGCAAATGGTAAAAATACCGCGAATGCCCCGGTCGCTGTCTGGCTGGACGGTCTGCTGGACTATGAATCACGGCGTAACTTGGATAGGGAAGTCCCCCAAGATATTACTCTCCCCTCAGGTCGTACCGCCGCCATCATCTATCCAGAGGAGGTAACTAGCGGCTCGCCCCGAGTGCAAGCAAAACTACAAGAGTTCTTTGGCCTGCAATCCACGCCGAAAATCCTGGGTGGAAAGGTGAACCTGGCGATGGAGATGCTATCTCCAGCAGGACGTCCGCTGGCATTAGTGACCGACTTGGATCATTTCTGGGATGAAGTGTATCCGCAGGTACGGGCAGAAATGCGCGGTAGGTATCGCAAGCATCCTTGGCCGGAAGACCCCCGCGCCGCCCTCGCCACTGCCGCCACCAATCGCCAACTTCGTTCCCGTCATTAAGGACGAGGATTACTTTTGTCTCCCGTTATAGGGGCGGGGGCTAGGTTTTTCCTCCTGCCCAAGAATTCGGAAAATACCAGCGGTATTTACCGAATTCTTATGCCCACCGCACCTACTCGGATAAAACCTAGCCCCCGCCCTGCAGTCACTCGGCGCGTCTATATCCGATTACTCGCGTAGGCTAGGTACTTGTGGCGGCAAACAGTAAAGGGCGGTGATTACTTTTTGTCGATCAGGTTAGGCGGGCGTAAGAACTTGGGCAATACCTTGGGTATTGCCCAAGTTCTTTGGGCGGGAGACAAAAGCAATCGCCGCCCTTGCGGTCTCGGGGAAAGGTGGCGAGGGCGGGAGGAAAAACCTAGCCCCCAACCCTTACTTGGGCGGGAGACAAAAGTAATCTCCGCCCTTCCGGTATAAGAGTTAGAGTCGACTACGAGAGGGCGGCGCCTACTACCTCTTGCGCTTCGGAGATTACTTTATCTACGTGCTCATCACCCTGGAAGGATTCCGCGTAAATCTTGTAGATGTCTTCGGTACCTGAGGGGCGAGCCGCGAACCAGGCATCTTTAGTGACTACTTTCAGCCCGCCGATTTCGGCGTCATTACCAGGGGCACGCACCAGTTTGTCGGTGATATCCTCCCCGGCTAGTTTCAGGGCGGTTACGTCCTCGGAAGAAAGCTTCTTGAGCTTGGCTTTCTGCTCTGGGGTGGCCGCGGCCTCGAAACGCTTATAACTGGATGCTCCAAAACGTTCCACCTGCTGTTGATGCAGCTGCGAGGGAGAAGAACCAGTGACCGCCAGGATTTCCGAGGCTAGCAGCGCCAAAATAATGCCGTCTTTATCGGTAGTCCAGACAGACCCATCTTTACGTAAGAAAGAGGCACCGGCGGATTCCTCGCCTCCGAAACCGATAGTTCCCGAAAGTAATCCGGGCACGAAATACTTAAAGCCCACTGGTACTTCCACCAGTTTGCGCCCCATATGGGCTACTACCCGGTCAATTAGCGAGGAAGAAACTAAGGTTTTACCAACTCCGCAACCCTCGCCCCACTGCGGGCGGTGCGTGTACAGGTATTCAATCGCCACTGCCAGGTAATGGTTGGGATTCATTAAACCATCTGGGGTAACGATCCCGTGGCGATCCGAATCCGCGTCGTTACCGGTAGCAATATCGAAAGGCGTAATCCCGTCCTCATCAGGAGCCATCTTTTGCCGCAGGGAAGCCATTGCATAGGGGGAGGAGCAATCCATCCGGATCTTTCCATCCCAATCCAAGGTCATGAAGCTGAAAGCGGGATCTACATTGGGATTGACCACTGTCAGGTTCAGGTCGTGGCGTTCTGCAATCATGCCCCAATAGTCGACTGAAGCGCCCCCTAGGGGATCGGCACCAATGCGCACGCCCGCAGAGCGAATCGCATCCAAGTCAATTACGCTGGGGAGCGCATCTACATATTCTCGCAGGTAGTCATGGGGGTGTACGCAATCTGCTCGGGATAAATCTGACAAAGTAGAGCGGGGAACATTCCGCCAGCCATCCTCAAGAATCTGGTTAGCGCGGTCGGCAATCCAGCCGGTAGCGTCTACATCGGCTGGGGGCCCCGGGGGGGGGGGGTGTTTTTTGAAGATTTATCGGA